>SXGQ01567106.1_pt1 | contig 37187 bp, 27 predicted proteins | sample 3178371 | NCBI WGS metagenome assembly SXGQ01 (sample SAMN11356859, study PRJNA531348) | freshwater metagenome | isolation source: freshwater sample F1-20 | place: China: Fuxian Lake, Yuxi | collected 2017-12-25 | reverse complement strand
GGCGGCGGTGCCGGGATTGTCGTAGGCGACGTCGGGAGCGCGGCGCACGCGGCGCTGTCCGGTGTTATAGACCCAGGCGTTCCGCTTTTCTTTCACTTGGTCGAGGGTCTCGTGGGCGAGGAGGATGGTGCCGGCCTGACGCGCGGGAGCGACGACGGCTTGTTTATAGTAGACGAGAATGTTGTCGAGCTGGGCGGGAGTGAGTCCGGGGCGGGCGTAGTTGAAGAGAAACTCATCCTCGAATTGGACGAGGGTGTAGCTGCCGCCGCGGGTGGGAGCAGCTTGGCCGATGTGGCGGGTGGCGGCGATGCCCCGGTAGCGGGTGAGGTGGTTCCACATGACCTCCAGGCCTTGGGACGGAATCGGGAACGGCACGCCGACGATGGCGTTTTCGAAGGAGTTGCCGTTGTTGGCGAGGACGGCGGTGGTGGCGTTGGCCTTGGTGGCGTCGTAGATCCGCTGAGGATTGGAAACGCTGCGACGGGTGGGATAGACGATGAGCTTGTAGGTCGACGGATAGGCTTTGAGCAAAGCGACGGAGCCGGCGGTGAGCTGGGCCTCGTGTTGGGCGAGGTTGGCCGAATTAATCGTGAAGCGCGGTTGATCTGAAGCGAACGGATCGGGGTGGTGATCACCGACTTTGTAGCCGGCGGGAGGGGTTAGAATCCCGCCGTTCCACTTTGGGATTGTGCCGGCGGCGTTACCGGCGGTTTCGGCGCCGAGGGGCGTCAGATCGGCGCCGAGGCGGGCTGCTTCGGCTGCGGAGACGGCGGCGTGGGTGCTGCTTGCGGTCGCAAGCAAGGAAAGCGTGACGGAGAGAAGGAGTGAGCCGGGGAGGGAGAGACGGGGAGAGCGGAAAGTTTTTTTCATGGAGAACGGGTGGGGCGGGGAAGAAGAGAAGGGCGTGGCTTGAAGCGCGGGACGTAGACCTCGCTCCAGTAATTAGAAGGAGTAGCGGAGGGTGGTGGAGACGTAATCGCGGTCGGCGAGGAGGTTGTAACGGTCGCCGCCAAAAAAGTCCACGTAGCGAACCTCGAGGGACCATTTTTGTTGGTAAGTGAACTCGACGCCGAGGTTCACGCTCTTGCGCTTGGCGACGTAGTTGCCGAGCGGGAGCGGCGTATTTCCGCTCACGTCGTGGGTGAACGCGAGAGACGGCGAAACGTTCACGTTGGCGAAGACGTTGGTGTAATCGAGGCGGCCGGCGACTTGATAGCCCCAGGAGAATTCATCGGCAAAGGCGGACGACGGCGTGGGCGGGAAAGCGCCGTTGCCGGTGTTGATCATGGAGGCGCCGTTGGCGCTGGTGAAAGTGCCGGGGCCGTCGTAGCGCAGATAATCTTTCGAAGGCAGGTTGGCCCAGACGCCGCCCACTTCACCGAGGAGGGTGAATTGCTGCGAGCCCAGCAGGGGGCCGAACACTTTGGTCAGCGTGGTCTGAGCGGTGGAGACGTTGTGACGGCGGAAGCCGGAGAGCTCGCGGCCAAGCTGGCCGAGGTAGTTGCCAATTTGGTTATTGGCGCCGAAGGCCGGATTGAGCGAGGAGAGAGTCGCGAACAGCAGTTCAACGTCGTCGACTTGCAGGGGTTGGTCTTTTTTGAAGGAAAACTCGCCCTGCCAAGAGATGCCGGTCTTGCCGAGAGCGGTATTGAAGCTGACGCCGAACAGATCGACGCCTTCGGGATACTCGATGAAGTAGCGGCCGGTGGCGGCGGCGGTGAGGAGGGCGATGGAGCGGGCGCCGTTGATGGCGGCCTGAGTTTGGGCGGCTTGGAGGGTGGCAATCTGCACCGGGGTGAGTGCGGCGGGATTCGTCTGCGAGAGAACGATCAGTTGGAAAATGCCGGAGGCTTGAGCGGCGGCGGCGGCGGGCGGCAGGCCCGCGCGGATAAAGACGGCAGTCAAGGGGCCGGTCAGATCGGTATTGATCGGTACGGTGGGGGTGCGGGAGCTGATCAGCGGCGAGCGGCTGTGATACTTCGCGTAGTAGAAGCCGAGATCGGTGTCGTTGAGGGCGGCGGCCGTGTAGCGGGCCGCGACGCCGTATTGATTGAAGTTACCGCCTTCGCGGTCGAAGTCGCGAGGGATGCCGCCCAACGTGCCGTTGTCGGCGAGGCTACCAAAGCCAAGGAATACGTTCTTGCCGCCGCGGCTGGCGAAATCGTTGGTCGAGAAATAGGTGCCGGCGGGCTCGATCTCGTTGCGGCGGAACTCCAGCAACCAAAACGGCTCGATGGTGAGATTCTGCGTCAGGCCGATGGAGGCCTTGAGCATGTTGACGGGGAGGAACGCTTCTTTGAGTTCGGCGCCGGGAACACGTAATTTCGAAAGATCAACGGGATTGATGATATTGATGCCGTTGGGGATGAAGGTGCTTTCGCCGAGGCTGAGCACTTGGCGGCCGAAGCGAAGATCGACCGGTATCGAATCGGCGGCATCGAACTTCGCGAGGACGTAAGCATCCAGGAGTTCGGCGCCTTTTTTGACGCGGTCTTGGGCTTGGTCGGTGAGCGGGGTGCGGGCAGTATTGCCGGCTTTCAAATCGCGAAAGTAGTAGCCGCGGGCAAAACCGCCGAAGTTACGGTAGCGCAGTTCTAGGTCGTGCGAACCCTTGAGCAACTGTGAGACCGTACCCTTCTTGTAATTGAGATTGCCGTCGTCGGAGTTAACCGAGGTCTGGAGGCCCGCGACTCCGTCGAAGGAATTGGTGGTGCCGTAGTAGGTCGGGCTGGGGTTGTTGAGCCGGTAAAGCGCTCCGACCGAAAACGTGGAGTCGAAGCTGCCTTTAAGTTCGCCGTAAGAAAACGGGGCGGCGTAGGCGGGGGCGACCAACATGGCGGAAGTCAAAGCTGCGGCCAGGGCGCCGAGAACATGGGATTTCAGGGCAAGACGAGCGTGCGGTGAGGGCATAATCGATGGTGGGTTCTTCTGAATGGCCTTCGGACGAAGAGCTGGAGTGCCCGTTTACCGAGAGCCACGAGGGATTTGTGAACCGTCGACCAAAAGCGCCGTCACGGTGTGCTTCAAGGGTGAATTCACATGAATTTAACTTTTGGCGTGAGCGGAAACGCTTAGGGCTTTGACGCTGCTCCGGGATGCGTAAGCTGCGCCTTCCATGCAGGCCGCCACCCACATCCACGTCAAAGGTGCTCGAGAGCACAACTTGAAGAACTTGGACGTGCGTGTGCCCCGAGGAAAATTAGTCGTGATCACGGGGCCGAGCGGATCGGGGAAGTCCTCGCTGGCCTTCGACACGATTTACGCGGAGGGCTACCGCAAATATATGGAGAGCCTGTCGACCCAGGCCCGGCAGGTGCTGGATCAACTCAAGCGGCCGGACGTCGACTTCATCCACGGACTCTCCCCGGTGCTGGCCATCGAACAACGCACGGGCGGAGGCTCGCCGCGCAGCACGATCGCCACCGTGACGGAGATCGCAGATTACGCGCAATTGCTCTGGGCGCTCGCGGGTGAACAACGTTGTCCGAAGGACGGAGGGCGGGTGGTGCAGCGCTCGCTTGATGACAATGTGAAGCGCGTGCTGGCCGAGTGTGCCGGAGAACGGGTGGTGCTGCTGGCGCCTTTCATGCGGGCGAAGCCGAGTGTGCTGCGCGATGAGTTGCCGCGGGTGCGGCTGCGGGGGTTTCAACGGGTACGGCTCAACGGCGAGATCAAGAACCTCGACGATCCCAAGCTGATTCCGTCCGGAGCGGGCACGAAGGAGTTGTCGGTGGAATTGGTCATCGACCGGTTGCTGGCGACCGTGGACCAACGGAGCCGGCTCGCCGACTCGCTGGAGTTGGCGTTTCGCGAGGGAAAAGATCGGGTGATCGTGCTGGCGCAGAAAACCGCCGAGGCGCCGTGGCGCGAGGTGGCGCTCAGCCAGTCGCTCGCATGCGAGATCTGCGGGGATATTTTCGAGAAGCTCACGCCGCGCCATTTTTCATTTAATCACAGTGACGGTGCGTGCGGAACCTGCGGCGGGCTGGGCCGGAAGCTGCGGTTCGTGCCGGAGCTGATCGTGGCCGACCCGGACAAATCGGTGCGCGGCGGCGCGCTCAAGCCCTGGCGCATCGGCGGAAAGAACCTGATCATCAAGCACAACTCCTTGCTGAAGCAGTTGGCCGAACAGTTGCCCTTTGACGCCGATACGCCGTGGAAAGACCTGCCCCAGAAGACCCGTGATGCGATTTTGAACGGGGCGGGCGAGCGTGAGTTTGCGTTCAAGATGCGGCGGATGCGCGAAGCGAAGGCGATGCCGTTTGCCGGCGTGATCGCGGATCTCGAGGAGAGTTTTCGGCACACCGACAGCGAAGGTTTCCGGGCTCGGCTCACGACGTTTATGGTGAGCGGGGAATGCCCCGAGTGCCATGGCGCGAGACTGAACGGGCGAAGCGGAGCGGTGCGGGTGGCAGGCAAAACGTTCCCGGAATTCATGACGCTCGACATCGGCGAAGCCCACGGGTTTGCGCAGGAACTGGTCGCGGCCTTTCGCGAAAATCCGGCGCTGGGCGACGTGGTCATCGGCATCGAGCAACGGCTGCACTTTCTGCTGGAGACGGGACTCGGGTATCTGACGCTCGAACGGGACTACGCGACGCTCTCCGGTGGCGAATCACAGCGCGTGCGGCTCGCCACGCAGCTCGGGATGGGCCTGATCGGCGTGATCTACGTGCTCGACGAGCCGAGCATCGGGCTGCACGCCCATGACAACCAAAAGTTGATCGAGACGCTGGTCGCGCTGCGTGACCGGGGGAACACGGTACTCGTGGTGGAGCATGACGAAGACACGATGCGCGCGGCCGATGAGATCATTGAACTGGGGCCCGAAGCGGGCACCGAAGGCGGGCGGGTTCTGTTCCAAGGTACGCCGGCGCAGTGCGCGGCGCTACCGCCGACGCTCTCGCGGACCGGGCCGTTTCTGGCGGGCAAGATGGCGGTGACCAAGACCGCGAAAGTGAAGAAGCCCGATGGCGCTTGGCTCACCGTGCGGGAGGCACGGGAGCACAATCTCAAAGGCGTCGATGCGCAGTTCCCCGTGGGGTTGTTGACGTGTGTGACGGGGGTTTCGGGCTCGGGTAAGAGCACGCTGGTCAACGACGTGTTGGCGATGGCGGCGGCGAAAAAATTGAACGGTGCCCGCGGGCTGCCGGGAAAACACCGGCACATCGAGAACTTGGATTTTTTCGAGAAATTGGTGCAGGTGGACCAAGAACCGATCGGTCGGAGCCCACGGTCGAATCCGGCGACTTATATCGATCTGCTTGGGTTGTTGCGCGATCTGTTTGCGATGGTGCCGCTGGCAAAAGTGCGCGGCTACAAAGCGAGCCGGTTTTCTTTCAACGTGCGCGGCGGTCGTTGCGAGCGGTGCCAAGGCGACGGTGCGATTAAACTCGATATGCAGTTCATGGCCGATGCCTATGCGCCGTGCCCGAGTTGCGGCGGGAAGCGGTTTAACCGGGAGACGTTGGAGATCCTGTTTCACGGCAAGTCGATCGCCGACGTGCTCGCCATGACGGTGCGCGAGGCGATCACGCTGTTTCGCGCGATCCCGCGGGTGCTGGACAAACTCGCGACCCTCGACGCCGTGGGGCTCGGCTATCTGACCCTCGGGCAATCTTCGACGACGCTCTCCGGCGGCGAGGCCCAGCGGATCAAGCTCTCGCTCGAGCTCAGCAAACGCCAGCAAGGCTCAACGCTCTACATCCTCGATGAGCCGACGACGGGGTTGCATTGGGTGGATATCCACAAACTGATGGACCTGCTCTTCAAACTGCGCGACGCGGGCAACACCGTGATCGTGATTGAGCACAATCACGACGTGATCCAACTCGCCGACAGGCTGATCGACCTCGGGCCCGGCGGCGGACGGGACGGGGGCGAGCTGGTCTACGCGGGGCCGCGCCAAGGGATCGAGGCGTGCGCGCGGTCGTTGACCGGGGCGGCATTGGCGCGCTGGCGCGCGCAGAAATAGCGTCGCCGCGGGAGCCTACTTGAACGCGGCCCAGACGCGTTGGACGTCGTCGTGGTCGTCGAGCTCATGGAGAAACTCGCCGACTTCGATGCGGGCCGCTTCGTCGAGCTCGGGATAATTTTTAGCCAGGTAGCCGAGTTCGGCGGTGACGACGGTCCAACCGTTTTTTCCAAGCCAGGTGGAGACGGCGTGGACGTCCTTGAGTCCGGTGATGAAGCGGGCGCCGGCGTGGTCGGCGGGGATGTCGTCGTTTTTGTCGTGGCCCACGATTTCAAAATCGTTGGCGCCGGCCTCGATCGCGGCGGCCTCAAGATCGGTCGTCGCGACGGGGTGATGGGCTTCGACGAGTCCGACGTGTTCGAAGAGGAATTTGTTGCTGCCGGCGCTGCCGAGGATGCCGCGCTTGAACATGACGCGCATCTCGGGCGCGGTGCGCTGGTGATTGTCGGTGTAGACCTCGACGATGACGGGCACTTTGTGCGGCGCGTAGCCTTCGAACACAACGTGTTCGAGGACCATCTTGTCGTCGCCAATACCGGCACCCTTCTTGATGGCGCGCTCAATCACGTCGCGGGTAACGCTGGCCTTTTTGGCTTTTTCGACGGCGGCAAAGAGGCGGGCGTTGGCCCCGAGATCAGGTCCGCCGAGCTTGGCGGCGACGCTGATTTCCTTGGTCAGCTTACCGGAGATTTTGCTTTTGCGCTCGTTGACGATCGCGCGCTTTGCGTGGAGCCATTGACGTCCCATAAAATTGGAAAGGGTTGGAGGGGTTGGGTGGGCCGGCAATCCCGGAATCGGAATTGCGCGGCGGGTGAAATCAGAACTCCGCGGTGCCGGGGGTGCGGGCGAAGGGTATGACGTCGCGAATATTGGCCACACCGGTGACAAACATGAGCATGCGCTCAAACCCAAGGCCGAAGCCGGCGTGGGGGACGGTGCCGTAACGGCGGAGATCAAGATACCACCAGTAGGCTTTTTCGTCGAGGTGATGGAGCGCCATGCCCTCGCGGAGTTCGGTGAGGCGCTCCTCACGCTGGCTGCCGCCGATGCTCTCGCCGATGCCCGGCACCAGCAGATCCATTGCGGCGACCGTCTGGCGGTCGGGGGCGTCGCCGTCGTTTTTGCGCATATAGAAGGCTTTGATGGCGCGCGGATAGTTGTAGACGGTGACGGGACACTTGAAGTGCTCCTCGCTGAGGAAACGCTCGTGTTCCGACTGCAGGTTGTCGCCCCAAGAGACGGGGTGTTCCCACGTGCGGCCGGATTGGTTGAGAATCGTGATGGCCTCGGTGTAGCTGCAGCGCTGGAACGGGCGTTCGAGAACGAAGTCGAGGCGGGTGAGCAGGTCTTTGTCGACGAACTTGGAGAAGAATTCGAGGTCGGCCGCGCAGTTTTGTTTCGCGTCGCGGATCAGGTATTTCACGAATTCCTCGGCGAGCGCCATATCGCCGGTGAGATCGCAAAAGGCCATCTCGGGCTCGATCATCCAGAACTCGGAGGCGTGGCGCGACGTGTGGGAATTCTCGGCGCGGAACGTGGGGCCGAAGGTGTAAACGTTGGAAAGGGCGGTGGCGAAAATCTCGGCTTCGAGCTGCCCGCTGACGGTGAGAAATGTTTTCTTCGCGAAAAAGTCCTGGGTCGAGTCGACCGCGCCGTCCTCGGTGCGTGGCGGTTTGGCGAGATCAAGGGTGGTGACGCGAAACATGTCGCCGGCGCCCTCGGCGTCGCTGGCGGTAATGATGGGCGTGTGGACGTAGACGAAGGCCTTTTCCTGAAAAAATTGATGAACCGCGTAGGCAAGGCGGCTGCGGACACGGAAGACGGCGCCGAAAAGATTGGAACGTGGGCGGAGATGGGCGATTTCGCGGAGAAATTCGAGCGTGTGGCCCTTTTTTTGGAGCGGGTAGGTGGCATCGGCTTCGCCGACGACCTCAAATTTCTGGGCGACGACTTCCCATTTTTGACCCTGGCCTTGGGAGGGAACCAGTTTGCCGTGGACGACGACCGAGGCGCCGGTATGCGCCCGTGCGACCGCACTGTAATCGGGCAATGTGGCATCGACAATGACTTGGACGCCCTTGAGGCAGGAGCCGTCGTTGAGCTCTATAAACGAAAAGGCTTTGGCGTCGCGGCGAGTGCGAACCCAACCTTGCAGAAGAATGGAGTCGAGGGCTTCGGTGCGGGCGAGGGCGTCTTTGACGAGGGTGCGTGGCATGGGATTTTGCAAAGGGTAGGGTTTTGCCGGGTGCAGGGCGGAGGCGAGGCTAAAGAGCTTTGCCCGGGCCTGTACGTGCCCGGGCTTGCCGAAAAAGGAGGGTTGGATTTGGTGGGGGAATGAAATCCTTGAACTGCATCGTTTCCCTGTTGGCCGCGTTGACGTTGGTCACTGCCGGATCGAGTCCGGCGTTTGCGAAGAAAGGCACGATCGAGGGCCAACAAGATGAGGTGCGGAAAATGCGCGATGAGGTCTTGGCCGAACTCTACAAGCAGGACGCTTCGATCAAGCAAAAGATCAATAAAGCGGATGGCTACGCGGTATTTTCAAATGTCGGGGTGAATTTGATTTTCGCGAGTGTTGCGGGCGGGAAGGGCATCGTCGTGGATCGTAAAGGAAAAGAAGTGTTCATGAAAATGGCCTCGGGCGGGCTCGGCATCGGTCTTGGGGTAAAGGATTTTCGGGCAGTGTTTGTGTTTCGAAAAAAGGAGAAGCTCGCGCAATTCATCGAGCAAGGCTGGGACTTCGGAGCCCAAGCAGATGCGGCGGCCCAGTCCGGGGACAAGGGAGCGGCGGCGGCGGGCGCGGCGACGGTGTTGAGTGACGTTGAGGTGTATCAGATCACCAAGAACGGGATCGCGCTGCAGGCGACCTTACAGGGCACGAAGTATTGGCGGGATGCGGATTTGAACAACTGACGCCGGGAATTTGGCGATGACCGTGGCCTCAATCAGACGCCGGGTCGTTTCCTTTCTGTTGATCGGTGGCGGAGCGACGGTGGTGCTTTCCGCGACGCTGAATTTGGTCAGCGCCTGGATTTTGCTCGAGCCGTCGGACGAGGTGGCTTTGGGAATTTCGCGGGGCGAGGTGTGGCGCTGGTTTGGCGCCAGTCTTGCCGCAGGCCTGCTGATGATCGGGTGGGGCGTCAGAGTCGGGCGCCGGAGCTTGCGGGCCGCCGCCGAGAGTTAATCCGTGGACGGCCCGGGCCGGAATTCGCCGTAGCGGCGGAAATCATAGAGGTAAAGGTCCTCGACTTTTTTGCGCGCCCAAGGGGTTTTCCGCAAAAAGATGAGACTGGATTTAATGCTGGGATCGAAATTGAAGCAGCGAATGTCGATCTGGCTGGCCAGTCCTTCCCAGCCCCTTCGGGCGACGAGGGTGTTGAGCATCGCCTCGAGGGTGACGCCGTGCAGCGGGTCCTTGGAGGGGCGGCGAGGTTCGTTCATCGGGGAAGCGGGGAAGCCATCAGGCGGTGGCGTGTTTTTGCAGCAGGGCGAGCGGCACGATTTCGAGCGAACGGGCGTGCGTCGCCGCAAGTGAGACCGGAGCAGGAACTCCGGCGGCGAGCGCCTCTTGCCACCGCGCGGCGCATACGCACCAACGGTCGCCGGGGTTCAAGCCGGGGAAATCGTAGTCGGGCATCGGCGTGGAGAGGTCATTGCCGGCCGCGAGGCTGAAGGCGAGAAACTCGGCTGAGACTTCGACGCACACCGTGTGGCACCCGTGGTCGTCGGCGCACGTATCGCAGTGGCCGTTGCGAAAGAAGCCCGTGAGCGGTTGGTTCGAGCACGGTTTGAGCGGGCCGCCTAGGACGTTGATGGAAGGTTGAGGACTCACTCTAGGGACGATGTGACCGGAAGCGCGGGGCGCAAGGTCGCGCGCGTGCCGTCTCGACAAGGGCAGGTACGGGCGCACGCTGAAGCCATGACTTCGATCTACGAAACCCTCCGTGCCGACATCATTGTTTCCATGAAAGCCCGCGACAGCGTGACCACGACGGCGCTGCGCACGGCCGACGCCGCGATCAAACGCGCCGCGATGGACGGCAACAAGGAGATCGACGATGGGCTCTCGCTCGCAACCTTGCGCAAGGCGGTCAAGAATCTGACCGACGCAAACATTGAGTTCAGCAAGGGCGGACGCGCCGACTTGGTCGCCGCCAATGAGGTGGAAATCAAAATTCTCCAGAAATATCTGCCGGCGGGTCTCGATGCGGCGAAACTCGATATCCTGATTGCCGAAGCTATCGCCGGCACCGGGGCGACGACAAAAAAAGAAATGGGCAAAGTGATTGGAGCGCTCAAGGCGCACCCCGATGCGGCGCTGATTGACTTCGGCGCGGTCAGTAAACTGGTGCAGGGAAAGTTGGCCTGACCCTGGTTTTTTGGTGGCCCTGCGCGAGACGCAGGTGGCAAAGCCCCGGCGCCGAATTGATCAGGCGCCGGGCTTCTTTTTCCGGCCGGTCTTCGTTTCGATGTTCAGGTACGTTTTGCTGAGCATCTGGCTTTCGTAGAGTTCGAGCAGGCGAACGCCCTCGCGGGGTTTTACGACGTCTTTCTTCGTCGCCGCGTCGATCTGGGCCTTCATTTTGCGACACAGTTCTTCCTGCTGGTACTGCACGGCCTCGAGGACATCGGCAATGCGGCTGCCGCTGAGCGCCTCTTCGACGTAATAGCCGTTGGGTTCATCGTCTTCGAGGAAGACGTGGACCTCGTTGACGCGACCAAACAGATTATGGAGGTCGCCCATGATGTCTTGATAGGCGCCGGTCAGAAAGATGCCGAGGTAGTAAGGCTTCCCGTTGAGCGGGTGCAGGGTGATGTAATCTTTCGTGTCCTGAAGATCAATGAAGCTGCTGATCTTGCCGTCGGAGTCACAGGTGATGTCGGCGAGAATCGCGTTGACGGTGGGCTTTTCCGTGAGGCGGTGGAGCGGTGCGACGGGAAAGAGTTGCTTGAGAGCCCAGTGGTCGAGGAGCGATTGGAAGACCGAAAAATTGCAGACGTATTGGTCCGCAAGGAGCTTCGAAAGATCGCGGAGTTCCTCGGGCTCGTAGCCTGATTTTTGACCCTCCTTCGCGATATTTTCGCAGATCTGCCAAAACAGAGATTCGGCGGCGGCTCGGTTTTCGAGGTCGAGATAGCCGAGATTAAAAAGGGAAAAGGCTTCTTCCTTTTTCTGGGTGGCGTCGTGAAAACGTTCTAGGCGGCCGAGTTTGGTCTTGTTCTTGAGCATGACCTCAAGGTCCTCGACGACCTTGTGTTTGACCTTCGGCTGATGCTGTTGGCCGAGAGACTCACGTTTGTTAATGCGCTCGAAAACTTCGACCACGAGCAGTGAGTGGGGGGCAACGATAGCGCGGCCCGACTCGCTGACAATATCGGGAACCGGAACTTTGGAAGCGGTGCAGATTTCGCGGACGTTGAACACGACATCGCGGGCGTATTCCTCCATCGAATAGTTCATGGAGCTCTCGAAATTGGTGCGCGAACCGTCGTAATCGACGCCGAGGCCGCCCCCGACGTCGAGGAATCCCATCGGGAACCCCATTTTTGCCAACTGGCAATAGAAGCGTGTCGCCTCGATCACGGCGTTCTTGATCGTGATGATATTCGGCACCTGCGAGCCGATGTGAAAATGCACTAGTCGCAGGCAGGACTGGAGCTTGGCGGCGCGCAGTTTTTCACAGGCAAAGAGAATCTCGGCGGTGTTGAGGCCGAATTTGGCGCTATCGCCGGTGGACATGGCCCACTTGCCCTCGCCGCGGGTCTGAAGCTTGGCGCGGAAACCGATCATCGGTTTTACCCCGGTCTCTTGCGAGATGGCGATGATGTCGTCGAGTTCGGAAAGCTGTTCGACCACCAAGATGATTTTCTTGCCGAGCTTGCGGCCCAAAAGGGCGAGACGGATGTAGTCGTGGTCCTTGTAACCGTTGCAAATAATGAGGCGGTTGGCGCCCTCGTGCATGGCCAAGGCGATCATCAACTCGGGCTTTGAGCCCGCTTCCAGGCCGTAGTTGAACTCTTTGCCGGCAGCCACGATCTCGTCGACGACCTCGCGCAGTTGGTTGACCTTGATGGGGAAGACGCCGCGGTAGGAGCCTTTGTAGCCCTCTTGTTTAATGGCCTTGCGAAAGACCTCGTTCAGCTGGGCGACCCGGTGGCGGAGGAGGTCTTGGAAGCGGATGACCAACGGTGCCTTGAGGCCCATGCCCACAGCCTCGTTGATCACGTCAAGAGCGCGGATCCCGCGACCGTCGGCGAGCGGTTGGACGTTGAGGAAACCCGCGTCGTCAACTGAGAGATGGCCGGAGCCCCAGCGCTTGAAACCGTAGAGGTCTTCAGACTTTGCGGCGGACCAGGTGGAAGAGGTTTTGCTTTTCAATGCGGAGCGGGGAGGTGATAGGGCTTGCTTTTGCGGAGAGGGAATTGATTTCCTACGTGTTTCTTTTTTCAAAAACATCAACACGCAATGACGAATATGTCTCCTTTCGCCGCTCTTACACACTTTGCTCAAGCCACCGCGCCCTCCGCGGCCCCCGCCGGTCCGGGCCCGATGTGGCAGATGCTGCTTTTTTACGCGCTGATCGCGGGTGGTTTTTATTTCCTCTTTATCGCCCCCCAGCGTAAAAAGCAGAAGGCACACGAGAAAATGTTGAGCGAGTTACAATCGGGTGACGAAGTCCTCACGACCGGTGGCATCTACGGTGTTGTGACCAACGTTAAGGAGGACCGTTTCATCGTCCGTATCTCGGACACGACGAAGGTCGAAATTGCCAAAGGCTTCATTTCCTCGGTGACCAAGAGAAACGGTGTAGAGGAAAAGAAGTAACCGGCGATTCCCGCCAGCTTGGTTTCGATCCGGTGCGCCCCGAAGGGCGGCCGGAAACTAAATCCCCATTTAACCAATACGAACATGCTCAAACGCAACGCCTGGAAAATCGTCCTCTCCGTCCTCATCGCGGCGTGGGCGGTCGCCGAACTCATCCCGTTCAATGCCGTCCCTTTCGTGACCTATGCGAAGGAGCACGCCAAAGCCAAGCCGGCCGAATTCGCCAAGCTGCTCGATGAAGCTGCCGCCCGTAAAAAGGCTGGCACCGCTCCCAGCGAATTTGTCGCGTTGAAGCAGATCGGCACCGAGCGAAAAATCGATCTCACGGTTTATTTTCCCGAGATCAAACTGGAGGAGTCGCTGAAGAACATTCCCAAGCGAAACGAAATTTTGCTCGGAGAATTGCTGCGTCGCTCCAAGAGCCGTCTGCAACTCGGTCTCGATTTGAAGGGCGGCGTGGCCTTCACGCTCGAGGTCGATGAAAAAGCCGCGGGCGGGTTGGCGGGCGATGATAACCAGCGCGAAGAAAAGCTGAACAAGGCGATCGAAATCATCGGCGCTCGCATCAACTCGTTCGGCGTGGCTGAGCCGGTGATCCGCCCGTTGGGCAATAACCGTATCGAAGTGCAACTGCCCGATATCAACACCAAGGATAACCCTGAGGTGGTCGATAACGTGAAGAAGCCGGCACAGCTCGCTTTCCGGATCGTCAACCCGAACCAGTCTCCGCTGACAACCCCGCCACTCGACGCCCCTCCCGGATACGAGGTTTTGACTTTGGACTACGAAGGTCGCGGTGGCGAATCGGGCACGGAGGAGCTCTTCGTCAAACGCATCCCCGAAATGACGGGTGAGATGATCTCGAGCGCGTTCGCCCGTCCCGACCTTTACGGGAAGCCGGAGGTGATCTTGCAATTCACGAGTGACGGTTCGAAGCGCTTTGCCGAGGTTACCCGCGCCATCGCGGAGGGCGGCCAACAGGCCCAGCGCCTTGGTCGTCTCGCCATTGTTCTAGACGGCAAACTTTATTCCGCACCGACGGTGAAGCAGGAGATCAACAGCGACTCCGCTGTGATTTCCGGCAACTTCACGGACCGTGAGGCGATCAACCTCGCCAACGTCCTGAACAACCCCCTCGACCTGCCGCTCATCATCAAGGAGCAATACGAAGTCGGTCCCACCTTGGCGAAAGATGCCGTCCTCAGCGCCCGCAACGCCTTTATCGTTAGCGTATCGCTGACCATCGGATTCATGCTGATGTTTTACACCTTGGGCGGGTTGGTGGCTGCGATCGGTATGGGCCTGAACGTGCTCGTGACACTGGGCGTGATGGCCTCGTTCGGTGCGACGCTCACGATGCCCGGTATCGCCGGTATCGTGCTCACGCTGGCGATGTCCGTGGACTCGAATATCCTGATTTTCGAGCGCATGCGCGAAGAATTGAAGCTCGGTAAATCGCTCGCAGCCTCGCTCGAAGCCGGGTTTGAGAAGGCGTGGTCGGCGATTCTCGACTCAAACGTGACGACCTTCCTCGTTGCGCTGATCATGTATATGCTCGGCACCGGCTCGGTGAAGGGTTTCGGCTTCACGCTCGGCGTCGGTATCTTCACGACGATGTTTGCGGCGGTTGTGATCAGCAAGCTGCTGCTCGAATTCTTGGTCTATAGCGCAAACATCAAGAATCTGAAAATGTTCTCGATTTTGCAGAACACCAACATCGATTTCCTGAAGCACGCCAAACCGGCCTTCATTGCGTCTTGGATCATCGTTCTCGTCGGAGCCGGAATGGTCGTTTACAAGGGCAAAGATATCTACGGCATCGACTTTGTCGGCGGAGATACCGTCACCCTGAAGTTCTCGGAGAAACTTGAAATCGCCGATCTGAACCGCGCGGCGGCCCAGCAAAACCTGAAGGACGTTTCATTTTCTTATCAGCAACCGATCGGCGGTGCCCGCGAGGTGCTGTTGGTCACGGCGCCGTTTGATGAGGCCAAACCCGCAGTTGGAAAACTGCAGCAAGCGCTGCCGAAAGCAGGCTTTGAAATGGTCGGGGAAACACGGATCGGCGCCTCGGTCGGAAAAGAGATCCAGTGGAACGCATGGAAATCGATCTTCTGGGCCTTGGTTTTGATTTTCGGTTATGTGGCGTTTCGCTTCGAAATGGGATTTGGCGTCGGAGCGGTCGTCTCCACGGTCCACGATTTGCTGATCACGATCGGCATTTTTGTCCTCTTTGACCGCCAGTTCAACGCGTCGATGGTAGCGGCGATTTTGCTAATCATCGGTTACTCCATCAACGACACCGTGGTCGTATTTGACCGCATCCGCGAAGAGCTGAAACTAAATCCAAGCGGTACGCTGCGTGACATCATCAACCGCTCGCTGAACCTCACGCTTTCGCGCACGATTATCACCGGTGGTACGACCTTCCTTACCGCTATCACTCTGATCGTCACAACCACGGGGGAGGTGAATGACATCGCCTTCACCCTGCTGATCGGTGTGCTCACCGGGACATTCTCCTCGCTGTTCATCGCCACACCGGTGTTTTTCTGGTGGCACAAGGGCGATCGGAAACACGTCGAGGCCCATGCCGACGTCGCTCCGAAATACGAGTGGAGCGGCTCCAGCAAGGCGTCGGAGTAACGGGTTCGGGGTGGTGCGCGCCGATCGGGAACTGACCGCCGGCGCGACGGGCGCAATGAGAGCATTGCGCACCCCCGAAGCATTCCCATGCGTTGGATTTATTCGCCGAGCCCGGCTGATCAGATCGCGGCCTTCGGGAAAATCGCCGGCGTAAGCCCGGTGCTGGCGGAGCTGTTGCTTTCGGCCGGGGTCGCGGATCCCGCGTTAGCCGCAGAGTTCCTCCAGCCGTCGCTGGCGGCGTTGCGGGATCCGTTTCTTCTGCGCAATCTTGAGGCTGGCGCGGATCGCTTGCGCACGGCGATCGCGCGGCGCGAATCGGTGGTCGTTTTGGGCGATTATGACGTCGACGGCGTAAGCAGCACGGCGTTGTTGGTCACGATTTTGCGACGATTCGGACTCGATCCGAAGTTTGTCGTGCCACGGCGATCGGCTGATGGCTACGGTCTTTCGCGCAGTGCGATCGACCGCGCGCTTGAGACGGAGAGGCCGGCTTTGTTCGTGGCGTTGGACTGCGGCACAAATTCCCACGAAGAGGTTGCCTACCTGCGTGGCTTGGGAATCGACGTGCTCGTCGTAGATCATCACCGATCAAAAGAGATTCCTCTGGTTGAGGGCATCTTGATCAACCCTCACGTGGCGGCGGATGAAACTGGCGCGGATGCCGCGTGGCGGAATCTCTGCACGGTCGGTTTGGTTTTTAAGCTGGTGCACGGCTTGCTCAAGTTGCTGCGGGCGGAAAACAATCCGGTGGCTTTTCGCATCAAGCTGCGCGACCAGCTTGATTTGGTCGCGCTGGGAACGATCGCCGATTTGGTGCCACTGACGGGGGAGAACCGATTGCTGGCCAGGCAAGGTTTGCGCATCATCGAAGGTTCGGAGCGTCCGGGGCTGCGGGCGTTGATGGAGATTGCTGGCGTTCGTCCCGGCCAAACGATCAAACCTTCGGACATCTCCTTCCGGCTGGGGCCGCGGATCAATGCTTCGGGTCGCCTGGCCGATGCGTCATTGTCGGTTGAACTCTTGTTGAGTGAGGATCGGACGTTCTGTGCGCGCACCGCACAGCAGCTGGAGGTGTTCAACCGGGAGCGGCAGGACATTGAACGTGGCATCACCGAGGAAGCGGAGCGGATGATCGAGAGTCATTATGCGCAGTCGCCCGGCATCGTGTTGTTCAGCGAGGACTGGCATCCCGGGGTGGTTGGAATCGTGGCCGGTCGCGTGACTAGAAAATACAACCGGCCCTGTGTGGTGCTCGGCAATGAAGGCGACTTGGCGAAAGGCTCGGGGCGCAGCGTGGATGGCGTGAACTTGGTCGAGGTGTTGGCCACTTGCAGCAAGTCACTGACGAGCTGGGGCGGTCATCCCATGGCGGTGGGAATCTCGTTGCCGAAAACGCGGCTGGATGAATTTCGAGGCAGGTTCGCCGAGGCGGTGCTGGCGCACGCCGGCGGCGATATTGCCGAGGCCAAGCTGAAGATCGCCGTATGGCTGAGGGCGGAGCAGATCAGTGACGGCCTGATGGGCGAACTTGAGGCGATGCAACCCTTTGGCCAGAGTAACCCGGAGCCGGTGTTCGGGGTTCGGGACGTGGTGCTGAGACAGAGACCGGTGACGTTTAAAGACATTCACTTCCGCTTCAGTTTTGACGATACACAAGGTCGGCGACTGCACGGGGTGGCGTGGAAGATGGCGCATCGGATGCCGCCACTGGGCGTCCCCTTGGATTTTGCCGTCGAGCTGGCGTGGAATCATTTCAACGATCGCAAACTCCTGCAGCTTGAGCTGGTCGATTGGCGCATGGCGGAGGTTTGAGCCCGCCCGGACAGGAGGGAAGAGAGCAGGGAGCGTTCATGGACTCGCGGGGCGATTGTTGAGCCTAGGCCCGATTGGCTGCGCCGCGTGACAGGATGAAAAACTTGCGGGGTGAAGGGTAAGTTCGCGCTTGCACTGCCGGACGAATACTTGCTTCTTTTTCCCTTCAGTTTTGCGGCCATAGCTCAACTGGATAGAGCGCCAGACTACGAATCTGGAGGTTTGGGGTTCGACTCCCTATGGCCGCACCAGCTTTGAAAAGCCCCTCAAATCCCCGTGGTTCTTGAGGGGTTTTTTATGGCGAGCGGATTAGGTAGCGGCTGGGCAGATACTGTCGACTGATTGTGTTCTCGCGCTTGATCGCGGAGGATTTTTTGGGCCCAGTGCCTGTATGCTGCAATCGCTCCGGATTCGGAATCTCGCCCTGTTGGAAGAAGTGTCGCTCGAGTTTGAGGCTGGGTTCACTGCGGTCACGGGCGAGACCGGCGCGGGAAAAAGTATTTTGCTCGGGGCGCTCAGCCTGCTCGCGGGCGAGCGGGCTGATAAAACCGTGATCCGCCAAGGTGCGGCGGCATGTGATGTGGAAGCAGCCTTGTTTTTCGTGAAGGCGGCCGGGATCGACGCGGTTTTGGCGTCGCTTGAATTGCCGGCATGCGAGGACGGGCTCTTGCTGCTCAAGCGCAGTCTCGCCCGGGAAAAGCCGGCCAAGATCACCGTCAACGGGAGCTTGGCCACGCTCGCGGCGTTGCAGCGGCTGGGGGAGCACTGGGTGGATTTTCACGGACCGAGCGAGCCGCGCCGATTACTGAAGGAGAGTTGTCAGCTGGAACTGTTGGATCTTTTTGGGCGGGCGGCGGAGCCCCTGGCGACCTATCGGGGAAGATATCTCCAGTGGCGGGACCGCCTGGCCGAACGGGAGCAGATCTTGGGCGAGACCAAGTTGTCGCCGAGCCAGCTCGAGTTTTTGGAGAACCACTTGAAGCGGATGGAGGCGCTGGAGTTATCGACGGAGGCAATTGAGGCGTTGGAGCGGGATTTTTCGCGGATAAATCGCGGGCAGGAGTTGATCGAACTCACGCAGGCGATTGCGGGCGGGTTGACGGGGGACGACGGGGTGCAAGGGCGGATCGCGGGGCTTTTGCGAGAGGTGCGGGCGCTCGAATTGATCGACGCGGCGAGCCGGCCTCTGGCCGAGCGGATGGCGGCGGCCGCAATCGAGCTAAACGATCTGGGCGCGGAGTTCTCGGCGCTGGGAGCGGAGCTGCAATTTGATCCGGAACAGGCCGAGCAGATCACCGAGCGCATGAATACTTGGCTGGAGCTGAAACGGAAGCACGGCGGCGACGTAACGGCGGTGATCGCGGCGCGAGACGAACTAAAGCGGCGGCTGGAAGTGCAGGGCGATTTGGACGGAGCGTTGGCGCGGCTGGAGAAGCAAATCACCGAGGCGGAGCGGGCCATGCGGGCGGCGGGGAAAGAGTTGGGCTTGGTGCGGGAGAAAGCGGCGAAAGAGCTGGGTAAAATCGCGGCGAAAGCAATCGCCCAACTTGGCTTCAAGAAGGCCGATTTTCAGGTGCGGGTGATGGCGTTGGCGCAGCCGGGGCCGATGGGCGACACGGGGTGCGAGTTTTTGTTTTCACCCAATGTGGGCGAGGCGCCGTTGCCGCTCAGCCGGATCGCTTCGAGCGGAGAACTTGCGCGGGTGATGTTGGCCCTGAAGACGGTGCTGGCGGACTTGGACGATGTGCCCCTGTTGGTATTCGACGAAGTGGATGCCAACGTGGGTGGGGAGATCGGTCGCGTCGTGGGTGAGAAGATGGCGGGGATCGCGAAGCATCACCAAGTGCTCTGCGTGACGCATTTGCCGCAGGTGGCGGCGCAGGCGGTGTCACATCTGGTGGTGACCAAGGATCAATCTAAGGACCGCGCGGTCGTCGGGATCGCGCCGATTCAAGCAGACCGAAAGGCGCGCGTGAGCGAGTTGGCGCGGATGCTGGGCGACCGGACGGCTAAGAGCGCGCTGGCGCACGCGGAGGAGCTGCTGGGACGGAAGGTGTGACCGCATTACCAGTTTGAGCGGCGGAGAAGCTGCGCCATTTTGAAAGCGGCACGACCGCGAGGGCGATGAATGCGAGCTGGCTGACGATGAAGGTCGACAAGGCCATGAAGCCGGAGTCGGTGAAGCCGTAGCTGTGCAGGCCGACGCCGAGCATATTGGTCCCGAACCAACTCCAGCTCGTGACCACGTTGCCGAAAACCGCGAGGGCCATGAGGCCTCGGGCTTTCACCAACCCGCCCCAGCGGGCGTGGAGGATGAGGGCATTCCAGAGGACGATGATGAGCGCGCCATTTTCCTTCGGATCCCAGCCCCAGAAGCGGCCCCAGCTTTGATCGGCCCAGATGCCTCCAAGCACCGTGCCCGCGAAGCTGAAGAGCGTCGCGAAGCAAAGAATGCCGTAAACCATGCGGTTGATGGAGTCGGCGGTCGAGGCATCGAGCGAACGGGTGAAGAGTCCTCGTACGATGTATACCATCGCAAGCGCTCCCGCGAGGTAAGTTGCCGAATAGCCGATAGTCACGATGACGACGTGCGTCGCCAACCAGAAGTTGGAGTCGAGCACGGCTCGCATCATTTCGAGCGTGTCGCCGGCGAGCGAGAGATGGTGCGCCACCAGCAGCGTGGCGAATCCGATGAGGCCGGCCGTAACGCTGCCGACGGCGTTCTTGTAAATCGCCTCGAGCAAAAGGCAAAGTCCGACGGAGCCCCAACCGACAAAAAGGGCGGAAGAGTAAAGGTTGGTGACGGGCGGGCGGCCCTCGAGCCACATGCGCACCGCGATGCCGGCGGTGGTTGCGATCCAGGCAAGGCCGGTGAGAAAAAACGCGGAGCGTCCGAGGACTTCGGGCCACTTGAGCCAGGAGAAAATCGCGAGCAGGAAAGCGAAGACGTAGAGCGTCATGCTGGCGTAGAACGGCTCGGCCGCGTTGAAGCGGGCCTCAGCGTCGGCTTTTTGGATTCTCTCGCCGAAGCGTGGGTTGATCTGGGCCGAGTAGAGCTCGATGATCTTGTTAAATTGCTCGGGTTGGTTGAGTCGCCACGCGTGGCCGAGGCCGGCGTAAGCGAGAACGCTGGAGTCGACCGAACCGCGTTGAAAGGCACCGAGGAGGGACGCTCCCGTAGTCACCCATGCGGTGTCGTCGGCGACGTTGTTGGGGGGCGGAATCGCGAGGTAGGAGGTGACCTCGGACATGAAGAGGTAGCGTTGGCCGAATTCGATCATCGTCTTGGCGATCGCTTCGTCGTGGGGCTGGTTGGCCTGTTTGGCGCGGACGGCGGCCACGCCTTCGGGGATAAGTTTCTGGAAGCGTAGAACCTCGGCCAGGTAGTCGTCGCTGGTAGGCGGCGACAGCGTGTGCTTGAGCTGTTGGTATTGGACGAGAGCGCCGTAAAGCTGAACTACTGCCCGTTGAAAAGGCGTGCGAAGAGCCGACTCGATGGGCCGGGCGAGCTTGATTTGCTTTTCGAGCTCGGGGATTTTCTTGGTGAGATCCGAGTAAGAGAACCGTTTTTTGCCGCCGCCGTCTTCGGCCTTGAGCTCAAAGAGCGCGAGGACATCGGGGTGGACGATTTCGAAAACGCGGTAAGAGTCGGCGACCGGCGAGTTAAAGAAGACGTCGAGGAGCCAGGCGTTGTGAGTTGTCTTCACGCCAGCGGCGGTGGAGACGCTTTGGCGGCCTTGGAAGAGGAGGAGTGAATTCCGGGCGACCGTGTCCATCGGCTTCATGCGGCCGTTGACCAGGACGGGGAGGTCGCCGAAGCCGGCGAGGTTGAACTCGGAGGTGGAGCGCTGGGGCAGCAGTTTGCTGCCGAGGTAGAGCGTGCCTAGAAGAAGGACGAGAAGAGGAATGAATTTTTTCATACGGCAACGGGCGCGACTCGGCGGCGGCGGCCGATAAAGGCAAAAAGATGAATGCCGAACTGGATGATCAACCCGAGGGTCATCAAGGTGCAGGCGATGTAGGGCATCGTCCAGCTGGGGTTGCGCACGACTTGGAGGATAGTCGTCTTGTCGTCGTTTTCGAAGCCGGCTTGGTAGAACGTGAGGCCGGCGTAGCGCAGCGGGTTGTTCATGTAGATGAGCACTTCGCGGTCGTCGACGCCGTCGGGCGTGTTGAGTTTGATTCGGCTGGAGAAGTTTTTCGGGATTTCGGTGCCCGGGTAGCGGTCGTGGGAGAAATCGAGCAAAGTGAGAGAGTACGGCTTGTAGTTGCGCTCAAAGCGGAAGGCGATTTTCCAAGAGCGACCTCCGTAGTCGAAGCGTTGGGGTGGGAACCGCGGGTCGGCTGAGGTCAGCCATGTGCCCACCGTTCCCTCGGGGCCAATGAGTTCGACGTAGGCGGCGGGGGCATTCCGCTCGTCCTGCTTATAAGTCATCTTAAGCGGTGAGGCGAGGGCTTGGAGGCCGATACCGGTGGTGGCGGGGGTGACCGGCGCGGTGGGGGATGAGGCGTCGCGTTGGGCGAGAGCGGCGTTGGGGTAGTAGACCTTGGGGACCACGCGGAAAGGCAGTTTCGGGTGTTGGATCGGTTCACCTTTGGCTACGAATTTTTCCGGGATCACCACCACGTCATCGAAGTTCGGGTCGGTTGTGTCGGAGATGGCGAGTTCGTTGAAACGGTAGCTCTCGGCGTAGTTGCGGGTCTGGCCTTCATCGAGGCGGAGGGCGAATTCCTCCTGCCACAGACCGGTGATGAGCTCTCCGACGAGCAGCGTGATGAAACCGACGTGGGTCAGCCAGATGCCGGATTTTTTGGCGGACAATTTGAAACGATATACTTGAGCGCAGATCAAATTGGTGAGCAGGAAACCGCCGATGAGGTATCCTCCTGGGAAAACCGGAACAGGGACATCCCCGACGTTCCACAAGACGAACAGCGAGTGAAAATACTTCTGCTGCACGGCCCAGATGCCGAGGTTCACCTGATCAAGGGTCGCGACAAAAACGAGAACAATGGACAGGGCGAGCAGTACAATCGTGAGCTTTAGCGAGACGAAGAAGTCTCGGAACTGTCGGGCGACGTCGCTCATGGCTGGGCTCCGGTGGAGCGGATCGTCAGTAAAAACGCAGTGAAGGTTGCTTGCTCGCGCTCGAGCAGTCCGACCGGGCCGGTAAGCTTAAAAAACCAAGTCGAGTCGCCGACGGGAACAATCGCCCCGAGGACTCGGGTGGGCGCGCCGGCGGCGGTGCCGGCGAAGTCGACGGTGGTCACTTGAAAGCCGTTCGCGTCGATCTTGCGGGTGGCACTTGGCAAGTCGCTGGCAGTGATCGGGGGAAGCTGAACCTGACCGCGCCAACGATTGATGTTGGCGAGATCACCGCCGACCGAGCCCGGAAAGGCCGTGATCGACAGCTCGGCGGCGGCGCCGGCCTCGCCCGTGATGGTGTAAGTGCCTTTGCGCATGGCCGAGGCCGGTTTTGCGATCCAATGGGCGGGGGCGGTCCAAGAGAGGCCCGGGCCCTCAGCGGTGCGGACGGCAGTGTTGGCCATATTGGCATCGGCGCTCGGCGTGGGCGCGGTTGGGGCGGGCGCAGGAGCAGCCGGAGCTTGCGGCGGGGCGGTTCGGGGCGTGGCGGACGCTGTGGGGGTGGCTGACTCTTTTTCTTTCGGCACCCGGTAAGATTCGATCTGTGGATCGCGGCAGGCGCTGAAGCTGAGGATCAAAGCGACAGCGATGAAAGGGAGAGGAGTTGAGCGCATGATTGGAGCAATCCATCGAAGGGGTAAATGTTCAACCCCTTCCGTCAAGTATCAGACCGACGCGAGGGGTTGAATAAGCCGGAGAGTTTCCAAGGCTGGTCGCCGAATCCTCGCGCTCGCGTTACCGTTTCGTAGCGGTCGGATCCGCATATCACATCTAGCTAGAAATTTGCGAACGGTTGTTTAACGAATGACGAAGTTCCTGCTAACTCATCTCCGACGGTAGGTTGGGTCGAAATAGTCCACGAAGTGACGGCCAAGATCTTCGACCTCGTGGCGAGGATCGGGAATTTTTCCAACACGCCTGCGGTCTAACACGTTCATGAAGGTTTGGCTGAAGCGCTCAGTCCGGTTGTGACGAACTTCGTGGGGCGGCCGATGCGCGCGCCGGTTCCACTCGAGCGGCCATTTCCGCGAGATTTTTTGAGCTGAGAAAAGACCTGAATCGGATGACACTGAAGCGCAGCCAGCGAGGCAGCCGATTCCGAGTGGGCAACGGATTACCGACGGGCTCTGCTTAAGGCGTGAGGCGGCAACGGCTCGCCGCGGACCAAGGCAATACCAGCGTGCAGGTTCACCTGGGTAAAGTGCCTAGAAGGCCTTCAGCTCTGGGGCTTGAGTTGGTTGAGCAAGGTGACGAAGGCGGGTAACGGTTTCAGGCCTTCGAGATCAGGGTCCTGCGCCATCCAATCGAAGTCGCAGTAGCCGAGATTCACTGCTTCACGCAGAGATTGCAGGGCGGCGACGCGCCGGCGAGTGAGAGCTAGGCTGCAAGCGAGATTATAGTGCGCGGTCGCGTTGGCGGGTTGGAGCTTCACCAAGCGCCGGTCCATCTTGAGGCCGTCGGCTATGCGGCCGACCCGGGTGTAGAGACCGCCGAGGAGTTCGACGACGTCGGTGGAAGCGGGATCGCGCCGGAGGACGGACTCAAAAAAGGCGATTTCAAAGGCGGCGTCGCGAGACTGATCTTTGGCCATCGAGAGGAGAGGAGGCGGGCGCGCTCAGGTGCGGCGCGGGCAGGAACCGGCGCGGCGGAAGGCGTCGCAGTGGGCGCTCACTTGGAGCCGTTGGGAAATGGGCGTCAGGCCAAGCTTGGTCGAAACGGTGCTGCCATACCATTCCATGAACGGCGCGCTGATTTCGAAAATCTTGTCGCAGTCGACACAGACGACTTGGGCGACCTGCGCGTTGGGCGTGCCGGCGTTGGGGCGGTAGAATTTTTCCCCGGAGCCGATGTCCACCTCACGCAGCAAGGCGCTTTCGGTCATGATCGGGAGGGTGCGATAGATGGTGGCGCGGGAAACGGAGTCGTCGATGGCGCGGGCAAAATCAACGAGCTGCTCGGCGGTGAAATGCTCGGGTTGGGCAAACGCGGCCTCGAAGATCGCGAGGCGTTGGCTAGTCACGCGGAGGCCCTTTTGGGTGAGAAAACTGCGGAATTTTTCGCGCGCGGCGGGGATGCTCACGGGAAAATCACGGCGCGGCGGTGGGAGCGTGTCAATGTGTTCGTGGGTGAGGGTGACGGTCGGTCGGGCTGGTCGGCGGCGGTCCGAAAAGTTCGAGGGAAGGCGATGGTAAATAAATTTGCTCCCACGGGAAGCGGCGGCGTCATGGCGGGTATGTTCGTCGGGGTTCATCCGCTGGCCGGGTTCGACAAGGTCCTGCACTACCGCGTGCCGGAGCCGATGGTCGCGGACGTACAACTCGGGGCGCTGGTGCGCGTGCCCGTCGGACGGACGTTGCGGCTCGGGATCGTGGGGGAGATCGGGGCGCCGAAGGACTTTCCTTTGGATAAGGTGAAGGCGCTGGCGCAGGTGCTGCATCCGTTTCCAGCTTTGCCGCCGGACTTGCTGGGGCTGGCGCGGTGGATGACCGGTTACTACGCGGCACCGCTCGACGGGATTATCGAAACGATGATTCCGGTGGCTGTGCGCAATGGCGCGGGGCTCAAACAGGAGAAGCAGCTCGCGATCGGGCAGCGGCTGAGCAGCGAAGAGTTCGCTGCGCTGGAGAAACGCGCGCCGCAGCAGGCGCGGCTTTATAAGTTCATCGAGCAGCAATTCCGCCCGCAGAAAAAATCACTCGTGTTGAGCCGGCTGGAACTCACGGCGGCGGTTTCGAACGCGCTGGTAAAGCGAGGGGTTTTGCTGGAGACGACGCAGCGAATCGAGCGCGTGGCCTACGCCGATGATCACTCGCGCGGGGAACTCGTGGCGGCCCAGCCGCCAGCGTTGAACGCCGAGCAGTCGGCGGCGGTGGCGGCGGTCACGGCCCGATTGGCGACCGGGAAGTTTGGCGTTTCCCTGCTGCACGGAGTTACGGGCTCGGGAAAAACGGAAGTCTACCTGCATGCAATCGACACGGTGCTAAAGGCGGGGGGCGGGGTGGCGTTTTTGGTGCCGGAGGTGGCGTTGACGCCGCAGACCGTGGCCCGTTTGCGCTCGCGGTTGGAGGCCATCGCGCCGGGCAACAAATGCGTGGTGTGGCACAGTCATCTGAGCGAAGGTGAGCGGCTCGACGGCTGGCTGGCGCTGGCGACGGGCGAGGCGCGCGTGGTGGTGGGCGCGCGCTCGGCGGTGTTCGCGCCGGTGCAAAATCTGCGGTTGATCGTCGTCGATGAGGAGCATGAGCCGGCTTACAAGCAGGACGAGACGCCGCGGTACCACGGGCGCGATGTGGCGGTGATGCGCGCGAAACTGTGCGGGGCGGTGTGTCTGCTGGGATCGGCGACACCGTCGCTGGAAAGTTTTCACAACGCGCAGGCCGGGCGTTACCAGTTGCTGGAACTCAAGCAGCGCGTGGACGACCGCAAGCTGCCGCACATCGACGTCGTCGATATGAAGATCGAGGTGATGAAGCAGCGCGGACTCACCACGCTGTCGCGCAAGCTCGTCGATGCGATGCACGCGCGGCTGGAGCGACGGGAGCAGACGATTCTTTTCATCAACCGGCGCGGGTATTCGTCGTCGATGCTCTGCACGAAATGCGGGCACACCGAGGAGTGTCCGCATTGCTCGATCACGATGACCTATCACCGGAGCGACGAGACGCTGCGGTGCCATCTGTGCAATTCGCAACGGGCGGCGCCGACGCGGTGTCCAGCCTGCGGAGCACCGGAGATCCGTTGGCGGGGTTTGGGTACCCAGCGCGTGGAGGAAGCGGTGCGGCGGGTGCTGCCGCGGGCGCGGCTCGAGCGGATGGACACTGATACGATGGTGAAGAAGAACCGCTTTCGGGAAATCCTCGGCGATTTCCGGCTGGGAAAAATCGACGTGCTGATCGGGACTCAGATGATCGGCAAAGGCCTAGACTTTCCCAATGTGACGCTCGTCGGGTTGATCGATGCGGACATCTCGATGCACATCCCGGATTTCCGGGCGAACGAGCGGACGTTTCAGTTGCTCGTGCAGGTAGCGGGGCGGGCGGGGCGCGGGGATCGCGCGGGCGAGGTGGTGGTGCAAACCTTCACGCCGCAGGCGGAGGCGATCCAGTTCTCACGACACGCGGACTTCGCGGGGTTCGCGGCGGCGGAGTTGAAGCTGCGGAAGGATTTCAATTATCCGCCTTACCGGCACCTGATCCACCATCTGTTTCGCGGGCCGAATCCGGAAAAACTGAAGTTCTTCGCGGAGCAATGGGCGAAGTTGGTGGAGAAAACGTTTGGCGCGCGGGTGGAGTTGCGGGGGCCGTCGCCGTGTCCGATCGAGAAGATCAAGGACGAGTATCGCTGGCAGATCTGGTATTTCGTCGCGGGCGTGACGCAGGTGATCGGGGAGCTGTCGAAGCTGCGGAGCGAATTCGCCTGGCCGGATGATCTGACGCAGGTGATCGACGTGGATCCGGTGAGTTTGATGTAGCGCGGCGGGCGCGGTCAGAAATCCCAGGTGACGCCGGCGCTGGGGAGGATGGGCAACATCTCGCGCGGGCGCGGAGTGACGATGATGGAGGTGCCCTGCACCGTGAGATCGCGGATGATGCCGTAGGAGTTGACGCGGTCGTAGGCGTTGAAGAGATCGAGGTAGGCCGTGATCTGACTGTGGCGGAGTTTCCAGAGCCGGGTGATGCGCAAATCGAGACGATGATAGGCCGGAAGCTCGGTGCTGTAGGGTTCACCGGTGGAGCGCACAATCACGCGGCGGTTGTTGTTGAGGGTGACCCACCGGTAAGTGAACGGAGTCGTCGGCCAGCCCGTGTGGTAATTCCACGCGGCACTAAATCGCCAAGCGGGGGAAGGCGAATAGCTCGCGTCGAGGTAAATGGTGTGTCTCTGGTCGCGCGCCCGCGGCAAATCGCGCCCGGCAACGGTCTCTTCGGCGCGGGCGAGGGCGTAGCTGGCGCTCCAGTTGAAACGGAGGCCGACGCGCTGACGGAGCAGGATTTCAATGCCGCGGGCGTCACCGCGAATCGGGTCAAGGCGGACGCGGTCGGTCTGCACTTCCGGGAAGAGGTTGTAGCTGTTGTCGAGGTTCTCCCAACGGGGACGAAGACGCGTCATGCGCCGTTGATAGGCTTCAAGCCGGAAAGCGAGACCGGCCGGCAGAGCGTGTTCGAGGCCGAGGATGCGGTGTTCGGCCTGCTCGGCGCGACGGAAGCGGGTGTCGCCGTCGGCAATGGCGAGCTCGTGCAGACCCTGCGATTGCCGGTAGATGCCCCAAGCCGCGCGCAGAGTGGTTGAGCCGAGCGAGAGTGCGGCGTTGAAGCGCGGGCTGATGTCGCGGTCACCGGTACGGCTCCGGTCGTCGAAGCGCAGGCCGGGCTCTAGGACGAGCGGCGAAACCGGCTGGAGGCGCAGCGCAGCATAGGTGCCGAGGTCGTCGGAGGTCGGGGCAATTTTGGCGTGCAGGCTGCAGCGCACGGTTGTCTGGGCACCGTTGGCAACCACGGATTCGTCGCGCTCAAGATCGTAGCGGTAGTTGGCCTTTCCGGCTTGGGCGTCGAGCCCGGCGCGAAGCAGAGCTTTGGTACCCAAGAGTAACGACCAATCTTGCCGGAGGCTGACGGCGGAAAGATCGCGGTCGTCGCTGAGATCGAGGGCAAACCGGTTGTCGAACTGACCCAGCCCGCGGCGATACCAATCAAGACGCCTGTAGGCGAGAACGGCTTCCCCGGAGAGATTTTCGCCGAAGCGGCCCTGCCAACGGGCCCAGAGATAGTTGCTCGCGTAGTCGCTGTTGAGATCCGGATCTCCAGATTTCTTGAACGTCAACGTATCGCCGGCGTGCAGGATGTGCAGCGCGAGCGTGTGCTCGGGCGTGAGATCGTATTCAACCTTGGCGGTGACGTCGTAGTAGCGCGGATCGAGCTCGTCGTCACGGCCTTGCACTTTGAGTGCGAGGTCGGGGTAACCGCGACGGGCGGCGGCCAGCCAACGTCCGCGACTCTGCGCAAACGTGCCCTGATTCGAAGCCCTGATGCCGGTAAGGCTCAGGCCGAGGGAAGTGCGGGGCTGCAGGGTCGCGCCGCCGGTGGATTCCATCGTGAGCACTGCGGTGAGGCGGTCGCCGAACTCGGCGGTGACCCCCCCGGTCACCAGATCGACGCGGGCGATCGAGGGGAGATCGACGATGGAGAGCGCACCGTCGATGTCCTTGAGGTGAAATGGCTCGATCAAATCGACGCCGTCGAAGCGGGCGAGCACTTGGGCGTTGGGCGCGCCGCGCACCCAGAATTTTGCGGTGAAATCATCGGCGACGAGGCCGGGGAGGCGGGCAATGGTGCGGTAAAGATCTTCGCCGAGCTGGGGCAGGGCGGTGAGATCCGCTGCGGTGAGCGTGGCGCCGGCGACGACGGGCTGGCTTGAAATCCCGAAGCGGCTCGGGGTGACGACAAAATCATCGAGCGCGATAGGCGGGGCTTCGGCGGCGGCGATTACCGTTGTGATACAGAGGGTAGCGAATGTCCCCGAGATGCGAAACGAGCGAGGCATAGATTCGGGTGGATTCTGCCGGAGAGGCGGTCAACAAAACTCCCATGCGGATTTACTTTATGGGCATTTGCGGAACGGCGATGGGCAACGCGGCGTTGCTGGCGCGCGCGGCGGGGCACGAAGTGAGCGGGTCCGACACGGCCGTCTATCCGCCGATGAGCACGGTGCTCGCGGAGGCGGGGATTGCTTTGCACGAGGGTTATGACGCGGTGCGATTGGCCAAGTTGGCCCCCGACCTGGTGGTCATCGGGAACGCGATGTCGCGGGGCAACGCGGAGGTCGAGTGGCTGCTGGATACGCGGGCTTTGGCGTTTACCTCGTTACCGGCGTTGCTGGCGGATTTTGTGCTCAAGGGGCGCAAGAATATCGTGATCGCCGGCACGCACGGGAAGACCACCACGACGGCGCTGGCGGCGTTTTTGCTGCGGGCCATGGGGCGTGATCCGGGCTTTCTGATCGGCGGCGTGCCGCAAGATCCGCCGGTTGGGAACCATTTGGGCGCAACGGGAGATCCGTTTGTGATCGAGGGCGACGAATACGACAGCGCGTTTTTCGACAAGCGCAGCAAGTTCATCCACTACGCGCCGCACATCGCGGTGATCAATAATCTGGAGTTCGATCATGCGGATATTTTTCGCGATTTGGCCGACGTGCAGCGGACCTTCTTGCACCTGACGCGGATCGTGCCGCGCACTGGTTATGTGGTGATCAACGGTGATGACCTGAACATTGCCGCGCTCGGGACGCTGGCCTGGACGCGGGTGGTGGGTGTGGGCGTGGGCGAAAAAAATGATGTGCGAATCGTGGACTTCGCCGAAAGTGCGAAGGGCGTGCGTTTCGGTCTCGTCTGGCGGGGGACGCCTTGGACAGAGGTGACGTGGTCGCAGCCGGGCCTGTTTAACGCCCGCAATGCCGCGATGGCCGCCACCGCGGTGGGGCTGGCGTTGTTGGCGCCGGGAGCGGAACCGAATCCCACCGGACTCGCGCTCGATGCGCTTGGAAAATTCCGCGGGGTAAAACGACGGCAGGAGATTTTGCTAAGCACGCCGGCGCTGACGGTGATCGAAGATTTCGGGCATCACCCGACGGCTTTGGCGGAAACGTTGCAGTCGTTCCGGGCGCGTTATCCGGGCGCGAAACTGACGGCGGTGTTTGAGCCGCGCAGCAATACGGCACGAACAAAGGCGATGGAAGCCGGCTTCACCCGGGCTCTCGCATTGGCCGACGAAGTTTATCTCGGCGTCGTGGACCGGCCCGAGAAACTGAAACCAGAAGAACGCTTCGACCCTGAAGCGGTCGTGCAACACTTGGAAACGCAGGGACTCACCGCGCGCACCGCCGCCAGCAACGCGGCGCTGTTGACGCTGCTGACGGCCGATACTTTGCCGGTCGCAGGACCGAGGGTGGTCGCCTTTTTTAGCAACGGATCGTTTGACGGCATCATCGGACGCTACGTGACCGCGGCCCGGGCGTGAGCGTTATCAGCGCGTCACGATTTGAACGCGGCGGGCCTCGAGCCGTTCTATCTCGGCGCGGCGCTTGGCCATGCGTTCTTTGAATCCCTCAAGAAACTCGGCCGCGTCTAGGCCCAGTTTGGAAGGGTCGATTTCGGCGTAGCGACGCTCGTGATCCACCAATGCGGCAATTTCGGCCGCAAGGCGGTCGTGCTGCAGTGTGAGACTCACCGAAATAATTTCCCGAACGGTACGCCCGGAGATTTGCGCGTAAAGCAGATCGGCGAGTTGCTTTGAAGAGAGGCCGGGACTGCTCGTCATGAGGGCGAGCTTCAGGTGCTTGATGGCATCTTGCAGGTCGGCCCGATCCTCGGGGAGCAAGCCGCTGCCCTGCTTTCCCAGCCAAAGCGAAAACATGAAGTCATCGCGGGCGGTGACTTTTTCGTCCAGCGGAGCTTTTTGGCAGCCGGCAAAGAAGCAGAGCGCTGCACACGCGGCCAAGGCGCGGAGCTGGCGAGCCGTGATCACGACTCACTGGGCCTGCTTGGGAACCTTGAAGGACGCGGGCTTTTCGCCGGCCGGGAGCGCCAGCAAATCGTAGTCCTGAAAGCCGGTGATCTTGACCTCGGCGAAATCGCCCACGGGCAATTCGCGCGGCACGTAAACGCGACCGTCGATGTCGGGCGCGTCGGCATCGCCGCGGGCGACTCCGACTTCTTCGACGAGGACTTTGATCGTGTCGCCCACGCGACTCTTGCTGACCTCGGCGGCGATGGCTTGCTGAAGCCTCATCAGACGGTGCCACCGGGCTTCTTTGGTTTTGGCTGGAATTTGGTTCTCCATCTTGGCGCCACGCGTACCTTCCTCTTGCGAATACCGGAAAACGCCGAGGCGTTCGAATTTGGTTTCGCGGATAAACGTCTCGAGTTCGGCGACGTCGGCCTCGGTTTCACCGGGAAAGCCGACAATAAACGTGGTGCGCACCGCGATGCCGGGAATGCCGGCGCGGATGCGCTTGATGAGGCCGCGGATATAGTCGCCGCTGGTCTCGCGCTGCATGGCACCGAGCATGTTGTCGGAGATATGCTGCAGGGGAATGTCGATGTAGCGGGCGACTTTCGGGCACTCGGCGATGGTTTGGATGAGCTCGTCGCTCCAATGCGCGGGGTGCGTGTAGAGCAGGCGAATCCAGAAGTCGCCCTCGATCGCGTTGAGTTGGCGCAGGAGCGTCGTCAGTGCGGTGCCGCGGCTGGAGTCCACGGGCGTGCGCGGATTGGGACGCTGCTCCCACGTGTCCATGCCGAAGAAGGTCGTGTCCTGGGAAATCAGATTGAGTTCTTTCACGCCTTCTTTGACGAGCTGCCGCGCCTCGGCGACGACGCTCTCGACGGTGCGACTGCGATGGCGGCCCCGGATCTGCGGGATGATGCAGAACGTGCAGGGATGGTTGCAGCCCTCGGCGATCTTGACGTAGGCGGTGTGTTTCGGAGTGAGCCGAAAACGAGGGGTATTGAAGTCCGGGATGTAAGTCGAACGGGCTGTGACAAAGTTCTCCGCAACGTGGACGGCGGCGCGTTCCTTGGCGAAAAGACCTTCGATGATTGGGGCGACCTTGGTGACCTGATCGAGGCCGATGAAGGCGTCGACTTCGTCGTTCAGCGACGAGGATAAATCCTTGGAGAACCGCTGGGACATGCAGCCGGCGACGATAAGTTTCTGCTCTTTGCGGCGCTTCTTCATGCCGCGATTCTGGTGGACCTCCAATATGTGGCCGATGGATTCCTCTTTTGAGGAGTCGATAAACGAGCACGTGTTGACGATGACGACATCGGCTTTCTCCGCCTCGGGAATGACGACCATTCCGGCCTGGTGCAGATGACCGATCATGATCTCGCTATCGACGAGATTTTTGGCGCAACCGAGGGAGATGAGACTGACTTTGATCATGGGCTGAGCGGAGAAGTGACGGAGAACGGTTGAAACGTCCGGTATTTTCACGAACAAAAAACCGCGGCGTTGGCCGCGGTTTCGTCGAGGAAAACTGAAGCCGGAAACGGCGTTACTTCTTGGCGCTGGCCTTGCCGGTCTTCTTGGCGAGGAGCTTGCGGCGCTTGTTGTAGGCGGCGCGGCGTTTACGTTTGATGTGCTTATTCAGTTGTTGGCCCATGGATATAGTGTGGTGAAAATGGAGAGTGTTCAGAGCGCCAAAGGTGAGTCAAGCGCCGGGGCGGATTTAGGGGAGCTCGTAGACTTCGGCCAAGACGCTGCCCCCGGTCGATCCGACGACGGGTCGGGCCTCAACGGTGTAGCCACCGGGATTGAGCGTGATGACCATGATCGCGTCGCGGCTCGCAGCCGAGGCGGGCGGGAACGTCACCAAATTATTGAGAGCGAGAATTTGGGCGTCGCCGCCCCAGTTGTCGTTGCCCGCGAAAGGCGTGGTCGCCCCGGCGGCAAACAGTGCCACTCGCGGATCCGGCATCGCGTCGGGTAAGTTGAACAGCGCGCCAAGCGTGGGGCCGAGCGCTCGGATCAGCACGGTCTTGGCGGTGGTGCCGCCGATATTGAAGCCCAGCGTGACCAGACCGTCGGCCGGCACAGCCTTCAATACGGCGACGCTGACCAGTCGGGGCGTAGTGGCAGTAAATGCACCGGTGCCGGCGTCGTAGATTTCGGCCAACACTAAGCCGGAGCCGCCGCCGGTGTCGCCCACCTGCACGGTATAGTTACCGGCGGGAAGGCCGGAATTGTAGACCGCGGCGTCCCGCGAGTTCGCGGCGAAAAAGGGGAATATGGCGCGAGAAGCAATCGCGGCGCTGATGCCGGGAACGTTGGCTGCCGGCGTGCCCCAATTGTCGTTGGTCGCGAGGGAGGTTGGAGGGGAAAAGAGCTCGAGCCGTGGATCCGGCAGGGTGCCGGGAATGCCGAAGGACGGCGAACCGAGCGTTGGCCCGGAGGCGCGAACCAGCAGCGGTTTTAGGCCGACGGTACCCGCACCGCCAATCACGGTGGCGACCGTGAAAAAAGGTTCGCCGGTCACGAGGGTGGTGAGGACGGACAAGCCGTCGAGTCGGCTGGGTTCCGTGCCGGCGGGAGCGATTGAAAGCGTGGCGGAGTTGCTGGTGGCGGAACCGGCGGAGTTGGTCGCCGTGCAGGTGTAGATGCCGGCTGCGGAAAGATCGGCGCGGGAAAGCACGAGGTTCGGCAATGTGGCGCCGGAGATGATGGTGCCGTTTCTCCGCCATTGATAGGTCGGCGTCGGCGTGCCGGCGGCGAGAGATGAGAATACGACGGTGCTGCCGGCGGATACGGTGTGGGAGGTAGGGGCGGACGTGAAGGCGGGGGCTACCGAGCTGGCGCTCACCGTCAGGACAGCTTCGGCGCTGGTGGCGGTGCCGCCGTTGTTGCTAACGACCACGGAATAGCGGCCGGCGTCGGAGGCCTGCACGTCGGCGATGGTCAGGGTGTCACTCGCGCTGGAGTTGCCGTAGTTGGCGCCATCTTTCCGCCATTGGTAGAGACGCGGGGTGCTGCCGGTGGCGGCGACACCGAAAACGACATTGCGGCCGGGGAGGCTCGTGGCGGCGGCCGGTTGGGTCGTGATGGTGGGGGCGACAAAGCCATCGGTGACGGTAAGCAGCATCGAACTCGAGGCGGAGCCGCGGCTGTTGGTGACGGTGACGGTCCACATGCCGGCGCTGGCGGCCGTGATGCTAGAGAGTACGAAGCTTGCGGTGCTCACGCCTTGCACGACGTTGTTTCGACGCCACTGGTAGGAAAACGGGGCGGTGCCGCTGACGCCGACCGAGAACTCGACGCTGTCGCCGCGGACGGGGCTTTGGTCGACGAGGGGGATCAAAATCGCGGGGGCAACGGCGCCGGTGTTGGCGGCATAAAGAAAGGCCGCGCCGGCCTTGTCGTCGTCGGTCAGGCCGTCGACATCGCCGGCGGTGCTGTTCATGACGGCGTTGACGAACTGGCCGGCCTGGTCGGGATGGCTGAGGCCGAGCACATGCCCGAACTCATGGAGGGCGACGCGGGAAAACTCGGCGTTGAAGCCGGCCGCAACGCGCAGCGGACCGCGGTAGGAATCCCAGCGGTACTTTGTGTTGAAGGTGACATCAGCCTCGATGATGCGGGTGCCGATGCGGAACGAGGTCGTGACGGCGAGCGTGCTGTCGCCGAAGGCCCGTCCGAAATTGTCGGCGGCGAAGAGGACGTTGTTGGCGAGATTTCCGCTGCCGACCGGTGCGGTGGAGTCGGTGATCCAGAGAAAGGTGGAGCGCACGAGATGCTGGTTCCACGCGGCGAGCTGGGCGGCGGCGGCGGCGTTCCAGTTGGCCTGGCCGTCGCTGAGCGGGGCGTTGGGCGAGAGCTGGAGGTTCATGACGATGGGCCCGTCGGGCCAGACCGCGCTGCCGGTAGTCGTGGTGAACGCGTGGAGGCCGGAGGCGCAGGCGAGGGCGAGGAACGCCGGCCGGAGGGCGGGTAACGGGAAAAGACTCATGGCAGATCAGCGACTCACGGCGGTTTGTTGGCGGGCGTGCTCGGCGCGGATCTCGGCGATGAACGCGGCGGGGGTGAGCGGGACGGTTCCGCCAAGGCGTTGCAAGGTATCGGTGAGGGTGCCGCGGGTGAGCGGGAGGGAGACTTGGGCCACGTTGGTAAGGGCGGCGCCGTTGTCGCGCCTCATAAAGTCGACGCCGGTGACGGGGTCGCGCTCGACGCGGTAGCGGCCGTGGGCCATGCCGACGAGCGGGCAGATCTGGAGGCCGTTGTTTTGGACGAAGAGAATCTCGCTGCGGCCGATGGCGAAGGCCGGCATGCCGTCGACGTCCATCGTGAGTTCGCCAACGGTGCCGCCGAGAAATTCCAGAGTGAGGAGCGCCGGAGCGACGCCGAGGACCGGTTCGCGAATGGCGAAAGTGACGCGGGTGAAGATCGCGCGCTCGGAGCCGCGGGTCTGGAGCTCGCTTGAAATGGCGGTGACCTCACCTAGGACGACCGTTTCCGCTTTGGCCACGAGTTCGGAAAACGTGGGTGGGATAATCGTGGTCGCGCGGCAAAACGGCAGGGCAATCATCGTGAGCAACACCAACAGGGCTCGCGGCGGGTGCAGGCGGGGGAGGAAGTTCACGCGATGACATTCCGCGGTGCGATTCTCGGCGCAAGCGCGAAGCCGGAGCGCAGGAGCGCGCTCAGCCGACCAGCTCGGGCGGCATTTCTAGGAGTTTGAATTCGGGGTTCTTTTCCACGAAATAGCGCATCGTCCAATCGTTGGGGAAAAGGGCGATGGGGTTCTCGAACTTGTCGGTGCCGAAGCTCACGCCGGTGGCGACGATCAGCCGCGAATAGTCAAAAGTCTTGCCGGGGCCCGGGATCTGGTCGGGCGGGAGTTTGAGCCAGCGCAGGACGGTCCACGGCGTGGGCGTGAGGCGGGACTCGGCGTTGTATTCGCTCTGAAGACGCCATTGCACGACTTCGAACTGCAACGGGCCGACGGCAGCAAGGAGGGTCGCGCCGGGCGGGGCGTTTTTCGCGTTGAAGGATTGGACGACGCCCTCTTGCAGAAGTTGTTCAACGCCGGCGCGGTATTTTTTGGCGTCGCCGGTGTTGGGATTCGAGATGTAGGTGAAGACCTCGGACGGGAAGCGAGGGATTTCGTCGTAGGTGATGCTGCGGTCGTTGGTGAGCGTGTCGCCGATGCCAAACTCGCTGTGACCCACGAGGCCGATGACATCGCCGGGCCACGCCTCGTCGACGGTCTCGCGTTCGCGGCCGAAGAGTTTGTGGGAGGAGGAGAGGCGGACTTGTTTTCCCGTGCGTTGGTGAAAAACCTGCATGTCGCGGTCGAATTTTCCCGAGCACACGCGGAGGAACGCGATCCGGTCGCGGTGCTTCGCATCCATGTTGGCTTGGATTTTGAAGATGAAGCCGGAGAACTTCGGATCGGTGACAGGCACTTCGCGGGCCACGGTGGGCTGGGGAAGTCCGGGAACGGCCACGGAAACGGATTTGCGTGGGGCGGGCGGGACGGAGTCTTTCAAGAAGCCGTCGAGCAGCAGTTGAATGCCGAAATTGTTCACGGCGCTGCCGAAGTACACGGGCGTCTGTTTGCCGGCTTGGACGGCGGCGAGATCGAAAGGGTGGCCGGCGCCGTCGAGCATCTCGAGTTGGTCGCGGACGTCGCGGTAGGTATCGTCGTCCATTTTCGACCGGACGACGGGATCGTCGAGATCGGTGACGCTGACGGGCGCTTGGAATTTGCCACCCGGAACGCGCTCAAAAAGGTGGACGTCGCGCGTGCGGCGATCGAAAACGCCGCGGAATTGAGGGCCGTTGCCGAGCGGCCAAATGACGGGCGAAGCTTGGAGGCCGAGAACGTTTTCGAGTTCGTCGAGGAGGTCGATCGGGCTGCGCGTGGGCCGATCGCATTTGTTCATGAACGTGAAAATCGGGACACCGCGGCGGCGGCAGACTTCGAACAGCTTGCGGGTCTGCGTTTCTACGCCCTTGGCGGCATCGATGACCATGAGCGCGGCGTCGACGGCCGTGAGCACCCGGTAAGTGTCTTCGGAAAAATCTTTGTGCCCGGGAGTATCGAGAAGATTTACGGCGCATCCCGCGTAATCGAATTGCAGGACGGTCGAGCTGATCGAAATGCCACGTTGCTTCTCGAGTTCCATCCAGTCGGAGGCGGTCGCGCGTTGGTTTTTCCGGTCCTTAACGGCGCCGGCGAGGTGAATGGCGTTGCCGTAAAGCAGGAATTTTTCGGTGAGCGTGGTCTTG
>SXGQ01003416.1_pt1 | contig 37213 bp, 68 predicted proteins | sample 3178371 | NCBI WGS metagenome assembly SXGQ01 (sample SAMN11356859, study PRJNA531348) | freshwater metagenome | isolation source: freshwater sample F1-20 | place: China: Fuxian Lake, Yuxi | collected 2017-12-25 | reverse complement strand
CTAAGTGCGGAAGCGCTATGATTAGCGTTGCTGAAACACAAGGGCAATTAATTTAAGGAGATTCACATGGGTCTGCGTGACCGAATCGCAAGAGCAATAACAGGATCTAATTTAGAGAAGGCTCCGCGTTTACCTGCGGGTTCAACAACAATGACTGAACAAGAAATGCGCAACCGCGCTGGTGGTTCTATTGGTCAATCTTATGGAAACAATGTGCCACTACCTAGAGTTCCTTGGCAAGCAATGGTTCCATTTGGTCCAGGCTTACCAATTACACCAGGCGCAATTAATCCATTAAGACCAGATGGCAGACCAGATCCTAGAAGATTTGAATATCAGGTAGCACAAAATATAAATGTTACCGAAACCCGTTTAATCTCATTTAAAACATTAAGAGCAGCAGCAGATCAAATAGATATTTTGCGTAGATGCGTTGAAGTTACTAAATCAAAATTATCAGGATTAGATTGGGATATTGTTCTAGGCTCAGATGCCTCAGAAAAGATTGCAGCCGAATCAGGCGGAGATCATGTACGCGCTATGGCTAAAGCCCGTGAAAAATACACAGATGAAATTAATAGAGTTAGAGAGTTCTGGGAAAATCCAGATCGCGCTAACGGTCTTACATTTACAGATTGGTTAATGATTGCAGCAGAAGAAACATTGGTTATTGATGCGTTGGCAATCTTCCCACAGCCCACAGTAGGCGGAGATTTATTTGGATTACAAATATTAGATGGTGCAACTATCAAGCCATTAATTGATGATCGCGGCATGAGGCCGTTACCACCTGCTCCTGCATACCAACAGATTCTTTACGGATTTCCTAGATCTGAATTTAGTGCAAACTCTGATGATCCTGCTGCTGATGGTGAATTTACTGCTGATGATTTAGCGTACATGGTGCGCAACCGTAGAACCACAAGCGTTTACGGATATTCTCCTGTTGAGAGAGCGCTGCCATTGGCTGATATTTATTTAAGAAGGCAACAATGGATTAGAGCCGAATACACAGATGGCGTTATGCCAGATCTGATGTTTACAACTGATGCAGAGTGGGGAACTAACCCTGATTTGCTACGGGCTTATGAAAACATTTTAAATGATGACTTGGCTGGACAGACCGAACAGCGCAAGCGCGCTCGCTTACTACCTACTGGATTAACTCCAATATCAAATGAGGGATATGGTGAGAAGTTCAAAGACACATTAGATGATTATTTAATTACATCTATCTGCGGTCATTTTGGTGTACAGCCATCTGAGATTGGGTTTGCTCCTAAAGGCGGATTAGGTGGCGCTGGATATGAAGCAAGCAGGGCTGAAACTGCTGAGGCTATTGGTATTCAACCATTGGCTAACTGGTACTCCAAGATGCTAACTAATCTTTCTTACGCTTACTTAGGTATGCCAAGAGAACTTGAATTTAAATTAATGACCTCAAAGCGTTTAGACAATGAAAGTAATGCGCGCAAAGCACAGATTGAAATTACCTCTGCTGGTAAAACTATCAATGAGCGTAGATCTGAATTAGGCTTACCTTTACTAGATACTCCACAAGCAGATATGCCATTGCTTGTTGCTGGTGCAGATATTTTCTTATTCTCCCCAGATGGAATCATTAATGCTAAAGAGGTAATCTCTGCTCCTGCATTAGAAGGGCCAAACGCTACTGCTATTGCGCCATCAACCCCAGACACAGCAGAGAGCAAGCCTGAAGAAGCACCAGAGCCAAAAGAAGAATCTGAGATTGAAGAAGAATTAGACAGGAACACCGTTGAGGAAGTTAAAGCCTTTATGAAGTGGGCTAACAAAGGCAAACGCGCCCGTCTATTTGAATTTAAATCTTTAGATCCTATTGTTGGGGAAGCGCTTAACCGTTGTGCATTTGACGGGGATTTAGAAACCGCAAGAGCGCTCGCAAAAGCGTATCTAACATGATTTGGGAACGCGCTCTGGAAGCAGATGCGCGTTTAGCGGCTAGGAACGCGGTTAAGATCAGGGCTGCTATTGCTCAATCTTTTGATGCAAAGCGTGTATTTGAACAGTACCTATCTACTCAACCTGCGGTAAGTAACAAACCTGCGCAAGATCGCGCCCGTGCTAGAGCATGGGTGATGCTCAATGTCCGAGTAAACATGGAACCGCTAAAAGAGGTATTGCTGAGAGTTTGGGCTGAAGGGTATGTGACTGGAGATGCGTTTGCTGAAGAACAAGTGGCAATGGCTAGAGTTGCACAAAAGGCAGATGACGGAAGTTATGTGGATTGGGCTAACTGGAGGCCAGGAGATCAAGCCTCTGCATTATTACTGCGACCACCTAAAGCATTCCAACAGTTGCTACAAATGCAAAGTATTACATTCAAGGATTTTTCTGATACCACGGTAAGAGATATTGGAAATGCCGTTGCTGATGCTATTGAACTAGGTATGAACGCTAATAGATCTGCCAAGAACATTGCTAGATATGTGGCTAATCCTGCAAGAGCGTTGAGCATTGCAATCACAGAACAGAATCGCGCTATCTCCTACGCAACTCTAAGCCGTTACAAAGAATCTGAGATTCAAAAAGTAGAGTGGCAGACATCTAGCCCCTGCGATAAGTGCGCTCAAAACCAAGGCCAAGTTGTAAATTTAGGTGCAGCATTTAATTCAGGCGGAACGCAACCACCCGTACACCCACATTGCCGTTGCGTATTGTTACCTGTAATTCCTGATTTTGATGAACAAGATGCAACTCCAACAGGCACAACATTGATTACTCCACCTGCTCCGCCTGTATTGCCTCCTGTTGTTGCTCCAACCGTTACCGCTCCAACTCCTGTTTCTGTAAACCCAGCATTTGCAATCTATAATGAAATGGATAGCCGCCCATACATACCTGGTAAATGGGAAGTTGTACCAAAAGAGGCTATGCGAGAAGTAGAAATTTCAAACATTATACGCTCGCGAATATCATCAACAGACAGAATAAAAGCAGCGTTAATTTATGATTTACACGCTAAAAAAATGGATCGTGATTTTGTTGCTAAGGGTGTTGTTTACAAGAATGGACCAATGGAAGTTCAATTTGGCGGGGTTGGCCTTGGCGTAAAAGAAGAAACCCGCAAGAAGGTATTAGAAGAAGTAGATAAATTACAAATAAGTAACCCTAAAGATCGTGTAGTAGTTCACATTACTAAGGATAGTAAGAAAAATTACGGTTGGGCCTACTTAGGCAAAGAGGATCTATGGATTATTCCTAAAATTGTTAAAGATACTGAGTTAAAAGTAAATCAGCGCAGTACATACAAAATGCCAGTTACGGAAGCCACAACTCAATTCCAATACACACTTGCGCATGAATGGGGTCATCTAATTGATAATGTGGACACAAGATATGGTGTAGTAGATCCAAGAACCTCGACTATTACAAGATTGAAAAAGCAGTTTCCTGGTGAGTTTAAAAGCGATTACTCGGCAAAAAATAGCAAAGAGTTTTTTGCGGAAATGTTTACCGAGTATTACAGAACTTTCGGACTAACACCTAACTTATTAGTTCAGGCGTTGGCTACCGAATTTGGTTGGAAACCCCCTAAAGCCCTAAACCTTACACAGATACCAGGAGTAATTAATGAGTAAAAACGAAGAAAGTTGTGATCCAGTAGATTTTATAGATCCTGAAGAAGCAACATTACAGGAACTCTATTATTTGGCTGAAAGAGGTGTGCCAAAAGCAAAAGAGTTAATAAGGCGTTATGAGAAAGAAGTTGATATTCTTATGGCTGAACAAGCGTTAAAAAAATCAATACAGGTAACTTGGACAGAGGTTTAAAATGGCACAACCGCAAATAGGACATGCAACACAAACGGTAGGAACAAGTGCAATATTATTATTTGAAGCACCTACCACTAGCGGTCAAATTCAGTTATACATTGATAACGAAGGCGGAAGCAAAGTTTATTTAGGTGGCTCTGATGTTGCGGTAAGCGGTGACTTAGAAGGATACAACATGGATAATGGCGAAAAATTATCTATGGTATTAAATGGCGGAGAACAGATACATGCAATATCCGCATCATCAAGTAAGGTGTGTATGTTATGGACATACTAAAGGCAGAAGGATTTGTTCCGCCCCAAACAGTCAGAAGTAATGCCGCTCGCGGTTTAGAGTTACGGGAAAAATATGGCAGAGGCGGTACAGAGGTAGGCGTTGCCCGTGCTAGAGATTTAAAAAATGGAGCAGCACTTTCACTAAGAACAATCAACCGTATGGTTTCTTATTTTGCTCGCCATGAAGTTGATAAAAAAGGTGAAGGTTGGGGAAAAGACAGCGCAGGTTACATTGCTTGGCTATTATGGGGCGGTGACGCTGGTAGATCTTGGGCAAACAGGATTGCAAGAGAAAACAAAAAGAAAACAACGGAGAAATCAATGATAAATGATTTAACAACAGCCTTTTTTGAGATTGTTAAGGCCGATAGAAATGATGATGGCACTTTAATGGTTTATGGAAAGGCAACAGATGATTCTTTAGACATTGACCAACAGATCTGTGACCCAACTTGGTTAGATGATGCAATGCCAGAATGGTTTAAGTCAGGTGGAAATATCCGTGAACAACACAGCAACATTGCAGCAGGTGTGGCAAAAGAATATGAGAAGAAGAAAGATGGACATTACATACACGCCCTTGTTGTAGATCCAGTTTCAGTTAAGAAGGTAGATACAGGCGTGCTAAAAGGTTTCTCTATTGGAATTAAAAACCCACGGGTAGTAAGAGATACCAAGGCTGCTAACGGGCGCATAATTGATGGAAAGATTGTTGAGGTTAGCCTGGTAGATAGACCCGCTAATCCAAATTGCCAGTTAGTTTTGGCTAAATCTGCTGACGGTGAGAGTAATTTATTCAAGGTAGAAGAATTAATTGAGAAGGAAGAAAAGAAACCAGATTACGCAGCAGTTAATCGCGGTGGAGAAGGATCTGAACCAGCAGACAAAGAGTTATACAACCGTGTCAAGCGCGAAGCCAAGGAAAAGTTTGATGTTTACCCATCTGCTTATGCAAATGCTTGGTTAGTCCGTGAATACAAGAAACGCGGTGGAACTTACAAAAAGAAAACAGACAAAGGGGTAGATACCCTAGAATTACCTTACATAACTGAAGGAGAAGCCATGAGCAATCTTGTTGATGACATTATGGATTTATCAAAGTCCTATGCTGGTGGCGACTTACTAAAGTTTGACAGAAATACTTATGACAATGCAAGACAAGCGTTAGCGCAACTCATTGCCATAGAAGCACAAGAAATGAATGAGGGAAGTAATGAAGAATCTTCTCTTACACACCTAATAGCCGCAGTCCATCACCTTTTTGCTTGGTATCAGGGTGAGGAAGCAGAGGGAGAAACAATGGAAAATGAAGATATAGAAATGGCGGCGGGTTCAAAGAAGATGAACATGCAACCAACTAAAGGCGAATCCAAAAAACAGTTTATGGATCGTTGCAAAATGAAAGGCATGAACGATAAAGAAGCCGCGATTTGTGCTGATAAATATTACAAAGATGCACACAAACTTTTTGGTGATGATGATGACATGGATAAGAAGAAAAAAGAATCCATGAAATCTACTGATGTAGAAGCAACAGAAGTTGCAGAAGCAACAGAGGAAACAACAGAACAAGCCCCTGTTGTTGAAGAAACAAAAGAAGAAGCACCAGCAGTTGAAGAAACTCCTGCTGAACAAGTTTCTGAGGAAAAAATATCTTCAGAAGAAGTAGAAGCCATAGTAGAACAGGCAATAAAGAGCGCAACACAGTCAATTAAAACAGAGATTGCTACTTTAGTATCCGCAAAAGAGGCGGCACTAAGTAAAGCAGTAAGTTTAGAATCTGAGTTGGCGATTGCTAAATCTCTTGCGGTGGCTGGTGGTCCAAAACGAACAGGTACATCTGTTGCACAAGCAAATGATTTATTTGTTAAGGCCGCTACCTACAAAGCGAAAGCACAAGCAACAACTGATCCCGTACTTGCCAAGGGTTACAAGCAATTAGCAGATGAATTTTTTGCTAAAGCAAGCAATCCAGAAGCAACTAAATAACAATCTCTGAAAGGAATAACATGTCGCTCACAGCGCCTAAAGCGGTAGATCTATTTGGTGATACAACACCAGTAGAAGCCGCACAAAGAATGGAAGAATTTACTTCTGAATTAAGTAAATCTCTTTCTAATTCTACAAATGTTCCAGGACAGGCTCCAACAGCCGATCCAATGGCACAATTAGAGGCACTTGCAGTTAGCAAATCACTAACAGCAGAAGCCTCAGCAGGGTTACAAAACGCACTTGCCGCACAAAGAATGGCAATGCAAGATATTCAAAAAGATATAACCCTTACATCTCCACTTAGCACATCTTTTGCAGCCTTCGATTTAGAGGCTCCATCAAAGATGCTAACACCACGCCCAACTCCACTCCGCAACCGTATTCCTCGTAAAAAAGGTGTCGGTACATCTCACCGTGTAAAAAGAATTACTGGTTACACAGGTACAGGTACAGGTGGACAAGCACAAGTTTGGCCTGGCATTACAGAATCTACAACCACCGCTTTTGGTTCAATCAACTTCGAGCGTGGTCCTAAGATTGCTTACACAGCAGATGATTTAATTCTGCCTTACAACTCATACTCACTATCAGATAGCGTTTCATTTGATGCTAACTTCTCAGGTCTTGGCTACCAAGATCTACGCCAACTATCATCAACCTCAACCCTATACGCAACAATGCTTATGGAAGAAAGAATGATGTTGATGGCTCGCGGAACTGCATCAGGTTACGCAGGTGCATTAACAGCACCAACATTTACACTAGCAAGTCCAGTAGCATCAGCAACTCAAACCGCTCTTGCCGCAAACACTTATTATGTAAATGTTACTGCTGACGCTGGTATTTCTGCTAACGGATTTGGTGAATCTATCCTTGGTACAGAAGCCTCAACAGCAGTTGCAGGAGGTGATGTTCTAACTATTGCGGTTTCAACCGCAGTAACAGGCGCACTTGGTTACAACATTTATGTTGGAACAGCAACAGGCGCAGCAAACTTGAAGTATCAGGGAACCCTACGCGGTACTGGTACATTTACAATTCAAGGTGCTGCCGCAACTGGTCTAACTGGTAACAATGCCGCTTTCACCACAAGTGGTGCAGCAGCATCACGCGCAAGCGCAGATACATCTGCTTATGCAACTGGATATGACGGAATCCTTCCAACAGTCCTAGGTGCAAATAGCGGATTTAACAACGCAATCAACAGCACATTCTCAGTTGCTAACCCAGGTGCAGAGTTCCAGACTGTATTTGCTAACCTATACAGCAATGTAAAGGCTGATCCAGACATGGTATTGCTAAACGGAAATGACCGTAAGCAACTATCAGATGCAATCAAATCAGGATCAACAGCAAACTATCGTTTGGTAATCAATGATCCAGGTGAGGGTGGAACTACTTATGGTTCTATCGTTACAGGTTTGCAAAATGAAGTAACAGGTAAAGCAGTAGATCTAATGGTTCACCCATGGTTAAACCCAGGTGTTGCCCCTGTTCTATCATTTACACTTCCAATTCCAGACACAGAGGTTTCAGATGTTTGGGCTAACTTCTTAGTACAGGATTACATGGGTATTCAATGGCCTGTAACCCAGTTTGCTTATGAGTTCAGCACATACTTCCGTGGAACATTCTTCTGCACCGCTCCAGCGTGGAATGGCGCAGTATCAGGAATCGTAAGCGCATAATGTGTTTAGAATGTGGTTGCAATCAGGTGGAAAGTACACATGGCCTAAAGACAATTAGAGATTCTGCTAATGTCGCAATGCCATCAAATGTATCTACCGCCCAAATAATTGAACCAACAGAAACACCTTAATTAACTGAAGAAAGTAGTGCGTCACTAAACAGGCGCACTACTTTTTTTAAGGAAAGGCGATATGGCTAGATATGTAGCACCAGATAAAGGTGTAAAAGAAACCGTAATTGGTAATAAAACTTACCGCCCAGATAAAGGCGGAATCTACAATGTAGAAAGTGCGCGACATGCTCGCGCTATGAAAGCAGAAGGTTATTTTGAGGCATCATTAAATCCTTATTCTCACGGTGACCGCAAAAGAGGATTTACTTGCGTACAATGTGGTTTTGAAGGCTGGTTTAGAAAATGTGGTAGATGTGGTTGTGAGGATCAATCTCCTGCTAGAGATGGGGAATAAATGGCAACAGGTGTAACAAGTCTTACAGGATTTTCTGAGAATCCTTACTTAACTATTGCGGAATATAAAAATGCTCCTACTTCTATTGATTTTGACAATCTTGTAGTAGGCGGAAACTCAGGAGCGCAAGATGCGGAACTAGCCCGTGTAATTTTGCGCGCTAGTTCATACTTAAATGAATACCTAAATCAAGATTTAACAGCAGAACTTTTAACCGAAACTCAGAGAGTTAGATTCAATAATCAAGGCTATATTTCATTACACCCTAATAAGAACCCTATAATTTCATTAAATACTTTTGAATATGGATCAACTCCTAATAATTTAACTACTTTAACTGATCCATCTACATGCTGGTTTGAGAATCAACAAGTAATTATTCCTGTTTCAGATAGTCAATTAACCTATTCAAGTCAAGGACCATTAAGTTTTGGTGGGGTAGGAGCGCGCACACCTGTGTTTGTTAAATATTCCTATGTTGCAGGTTATGTGAATACAACTCTTGCAGTTCAAGCATCAATAGGCGCTACATCTTTAACTGTTACTAGCGGTGCTGGGTTTATCGCAGGTGAGCAATACAGAATTTTTGATGGTGGCAGTTCAGAAACAATAACTGTTGCAAGTAACTACACCTATGGCTCTACAACCGTGCCTATAACCGCAGCATTGACCTATGCGCACTCTGTTGGTGTTGCTATAAGCAATTTACCTAACGCAGTAAAACAAGCCGCTATATTGGCTACAACAGCCTTTATTAAGGCAAGAGGCGATAACTCTCTAACTATGGCAGTAACAACTAATCCATCAGCAAACATAAGTGGCGCTCAACGATTTGGCTCAGATTTAATGCTGGCCTTAGATATGGTTACTCTTTACAGAAGGATTAGGTAATGGCGGGCCGTACTGGGGTACGCGCTACCCTATATTCATTTTTAAATTCACCTCAGATTGTAACTTTAAATCAAGTTTTTACTTCTTTTCCTAAGCGTATTAATTATCAAGTCAATTCTACGGCAGGGCAATTATCAAGATCAGCAGTTGTAATTTATATTGCATCAGAAAATGAAACCCGCTTGGCAATAGGTGGGGCTACATCTGGTTGGAAGCGTGTTGATTACACCATAATTCTTCAGGTTTATCAGCACTCTTTACAACGAAATTCAGAAGATGCAATGACTGATTTTGATACCCTTATAGACAATATCAAAACAAGGCTTAGGTCAGATCACAGATTTGGTGATGCAACGGGAACTTTAGTTTGGCAAGGAGCAGAGCCACGCATAACTACTCGCTACGGAGAACCAGCCACTTCAAATGAAGGCGCTACGGAAACCTTTGCTGAGATAGAATTTGACGCAACAGAGATGATTCAAGCATAAGGAGCATGATGAAATATACATACAATGGAGAAGATGATCGCGTGTTTCCTACGCTCGGAATCACAGTAAAAAAAGGTGATGTGTTTGACGCACCAGAAGGTTTTTCTCACCCTGATTGTTCAACAGGTGGGGCTAAGCCATTTACTAAAACAAGTACAACTACAACCCCGTCTGCCGCGTCAGACAAGACACTAGGAGAGTGAAGTAATGTCAGTACAACAATCCGTACGAAGTTACCTCGGTATTGCTAAAGAAGCAACTAAAGGTACAGCAGTAGCACCAACAGATTTTATTCCTGTTGCTAAAGACAGTTTGAAACCCGCAGATATTATTGATCCACTTTATGATACTGGTTTGCGTGGCTCAAATATAGTTAATTACAACTATATTCCTGGCCGTACACGCTCAACATTTGATTTTGGTGGAGCCGTATTTGCAGACACAATCGGTTATGGACTTGCTGGAATTTTAGGTTCAGTAGCAACAACAGGAGCAAGCGCACCATTTACACACACAATTTCATTAAAGAACTCAGCAGTTGCAGCAGCAGATGACCAACCAATTTCTTACACGCTAACTGATTTTTATGCAGCAGCAGTACGCGCTTATCCTGGTTGCCAATTCTCTGATTTCTCATTGAAGTTCAACGCAGATGGCATGTTGGAATATGATGCAAAAACAACTGGTTTCATATCAGCATCAGCAGCAACACCAACACCATCATTCTCAACAATTCTTCCAACTCCAGTTTGGCAAGGTACTGTTTCTATCGGTGGATCAGCAGTTTCAACAGCCATGACAGGCAACATTGACATGACTAGAAATGTCACACCTGTTTATGGAATTGCACAAACTCAAAATCCATTCCAAGTATTCCTTGGACCATTAGAAACAAGCGGTAAATTCACTTTCATTATGGAAGATAACACCGAATTAACCCGCTATTTGACCAACACTCAACCTGCCATTGTCCTTAACTGGGCTTATGGTGCAGGTGCAACAGCAGTTCAAATCCAAGCAACAATTACAAAAGGTGCATACACAGCCGCAGTAATTGAGCGCGGAGATGATTTTGTAAAGATTACATGTGACATTAATGCACAAGGTAATGCTACTGATGCTGGTTCAACTGGTGGATTTAGCAATATTAAGTGGGTACTTCAGAACGCTAAAGCCTCTGGTACATACGCTTAATTAGTTCCAGAACAGGTGGGTTAGTTGAGAGCGACTGCCTTCCCGCGATCCTGCCCACCTGTTCCTTTTAGGTTATGATTTAGGGAAGGCAACTAATTAGGAGGCATATATGTCAAAGAAAATAACACTACCATCAGGCGCAACTGTAACTTTAAAAGATGCAAGTTTATTGCGCGTAAAAGACCGTAAGCGTGTATTAAAGAGTGCGGATTCAGAAGGCGGAGATCTATCAAAAGCCCTTGCATTAGGTGATGCTTTAATTGCAATGCTTGTTGAAGAATGGTCTTTTGAAATGTTAATCCCTGCATTAAAGATTGACAATATTGATGAACTTGAAATGAAAGATTATGATTTTTTGGTTGAGCAAACTAAAGACGCACAACAATTCTTGTTTCCAGCATTAACGGAAACAGAAAAGAATGAGGCAGACCCAAAAGTCCTTACCGAAAACTCCAAAGGCTAAAATGGCTTTTGGAGGGTGGAAGGCGGCATGAAGAATTTAATTACCCAGATCAAGAGTGGTATTACTTTCAAATGGCAGACCGATTTGGCTGGACACCAGAACAGGTAGATAATTTACCCGTGGAAACAGCAGATTGGTTAATTGCTATTGCCACAACAGTAGATAGCGTGAAGGCCGATAGGATCAAGGATTTATGAACGGTGGCGCGATTGTTATTACTAATCTTGATGATGTCTTGCGCGCTATTGGCAATGTTGGATCAAATGTTGAGCAAGGTGCAAAGATTGGAATTGGTAGAGCAGGTTTAGCAGTTGAAAGACAGGCTAAATTAAATGCCAATACTGGAACAAGGCGCAGAGAAGGTAGCAAGATAATTCCACCGCGCCATATTGGTCCAAGCGGTTTAGGTCCAAATGTAATTACTGGTAATTTAAGAAGATCCATTAAGACATCAGTACGCTATGGGTTTGATACTTACATAGCAATAGTTGGTGCATCAATGGAATATGCAAGAGCAGTTGAAAAGGGAAGTCCTCGCTGGAAATCAGGGGTAAAATATCCTTACCTAGAACCAGCCGCTTTAAGTTTGATCCGCTCAGGTCAGATTCAAAGAATTTTTGTTGGATCTATTAAAGAAAAGTTGAGGGGATAACATGGCTGATACAATTCCCCCGATTTTAATTAAACTTGCTGCTGATGTTAATGATCTAAAAGCAGGTTTAAGCCAAGCGCAAAATGCTTTAAAAGGTTTAGATGACAATGTTAAAAAGACTTCTAGCGGTTTAAGTAGTTTTGTAGGCAGACTTAAATCTGTTGGAGCAGCACTTGGAGCCACATTTGCTGCCACACAGTTATCATCTTTTGCTAAAGATACAGTTATGGCTGCCTCTAGTATGGCGGAATCTGTATCTAAAGTTAATGTTGTATTTGGTGAAGGAGCAAGTGAAGTTCTTGCATTTGGTCAAAGCGCTGCAACGAATTTAGGTATTAGTAATCAGGCTGCTATTGAAGCCGCAGGAACTTACGGAAACTTATTTCAAGCATTTGGATTAGGTCAAGGTCAAGCGCAAAAAATGTCCACAACATTAGTTCAACTTGCAGCAGACATGGCTTCATTCAATAACACAAGTGTTGATGATGCAATTTTGGCTTTAAGATCTGGTTTATCGGGCGAAACTGAACCTTTAAAAAGATTTGGTGTTGCTTTATCTGAAGTAAGATTAAAAGAAGAAGCATTGCGTATGGGTTTGATAAAAACCATGTCTGGCACATTACCAGTAGCAATTAAATCACAAGCAGCCTATTCACTCATATTAAAAGACACCGCTTTATCACAAGGCGATTATGCAAGAACCGCAGATGGTACGGCTAATACTATGAAAACTTTAGCCGCAAGATTCCAAGATGCAAAAGTAGCATTAGGTAATGCGTTAATGCCCGCTTTTAGAGGCTTATTAAAATTATTAAATTTATTAATACCTGTTTTACAAGGTATAGGTACATATTTCACAGAGAACGCAGAAGCATTAAAGAAATATGGGCTTATCATAACTAGCGTAACTGTTGCTTGGGGTGTTTACAAATTAGCAACAGGTGGCGCAATCGCAATTACTAAAGCCTTCAACGCTGTTATTTTACAAAATCCAATATTTAGATTTGTTTCCCTTATTCTTTTAGCAGGTGCAGGTTTTGTAAAACTTTACAATAATTTTGAATCATTTAGAAAAATTGTAGATGGTGGTTTAAAATTAATTGTTAAAGGATTTGGTTATTTTATTGGTTTACTTGCTAAAATTGTAACAGTTTTAAGTAAATTACCTGGTGGTGGAATCTTTAAAGGCATGGCAGCAGGATTAGATCAAGCCGCTATATCTGCTGGTAAATATGCTAACGCAATAGGAAAAACAGGTGGAGGATTTACTTACCAAGGCCCTATGAGCCAAGGTGGAAAACCTATTGGTGGTGAGCGTCTTGGAACTGCTCCTACTACATCTTTAGCAGATGAAGCAAAGAAAAAAGCGGCTGATGAGAAAAAACGCCTATCTGAAATTAAATCATTACAAAAGAAGTATGAATCTGAGCAAAAACAACTAGCAAATTTTGAAGAAAAAAAGGCTAAATTAATTGCTGATTATCAAAAAGATGTAGCAAAACGCAACGCCAAATATGATGAAGATGTAATTAAGGCTAAAGAGGCAACTGCTAAGAGAATAGTTGAACTAGAAAAAGATTACAATAAACAAATATTAGATGCGCAAAAAGATGCCGCAGAAAAACGCAGAGAGATTGTTCAACAATCTATTGACCGTTTGAGAGATGTATTTAAATCCGCCTCTGCTATTGATGTAGGCAAGATGTTTGCTGATCTTCTTAAAGGTGAAGATCCAACCAAGGCAACTACAACCACGCTTGTAGATAAGTTCAAGCAACAGTTAGCAGATATTAGATTATTAGCAGCCAACGCAACTGCTCTTTCTAATAAAGGATTTACTCAGGTATTTGTTGAACAAGTTGTAGCCCAAGGTACTGAGGTAGGCAACAAACTTGCAGCAGAAATTCTTGCAGCCACACCTGAAACAATTACAGAGTTACAAGGATTGTTTACTGAGATTCAAAAAACATCTGAAACTGGTGTAGATGTTCTTGGTAAAACCATGTATGACAAACTTGGATTAGCAACAGAAGAACTAAAGTCGAATTACACAAAAGTAGGTGTAGAACTAAATGAGGCATTGGCTCAATACGCTGTTGATTTTGCAGAGGCTATGGCAGAGGCTCAGGCTGATTTAGTTGAAACTCTTGCGGAATTAAAGAAAGATTTACAGGCTGATCTTGCTGAAATGCAAGATGCTTTCCATGTGGCCTTGGCTGAAATTAATAAAGATATTGCAGAAACCATTTCACAAATTAATGCTTTAATTGCTGCTATGGCTGCTTTAGGCGCAATGGCTGGTCTTGGCGGTGGCGGTGGTGGCGGTGGCATGTCTGATTCTGCTGCTGACGCTTATCGAAGATTTAAGGATAAAGAAAGAGCAGATGAATTAGCGGCTGGAATTAATATTACAAATAATGTTACAAGCAATGTAACCCCTGATGAAATTGATAGAATGACTGTAAATTCAATTAAATATGGATCAACCGTAATTGTTGGGCGTGATAGATAATGCCAATAAGTACCCCGTATCAATTTTCTTTTGATAGTCAAACATTTGGTGCATCAACTGTTTACCCAGTTCAATCTGTTGATGGTTTAGAAAGTTTGCCATTAATCCGCGCACAAGATGATAACCGTGGATATGCAGATGGTATGTTTTCAGGTAGAGATTTTCTTGGAGGTAGAACTGTAAGTATTATTTTTAATACTTTTGCAGGTGGCGCAACCTCCGCTCAGGCTAATTACAACACTATCCAACAGGCCTTGTTACCTCAAACCTCTGGCACAACACCGCTTTACTTTAAACTATCTTCTGCTGGTGGGGAACAGTTCGTTAATGCCCGTGTACGCGCTTTAAGAACAACCGTAGATCCTAATTACACCTACGGATACATTACATCTCAGGTAGATTTTTTCTGCCCAGATCCTAATTACTATGACAGCACTTTAAATACTTTATCTATGACTATGGGTAGTGGTCTAGGCCGTGTTTACAACCGCACCTATAATCTTGTTTATTTGACTGGCGCAGCCCCTTACACAACCGTTACTAATAGCGGCTGGGCAACAACTTATCCAACAATTACATTTAATGGACCGATTACAAACCCTGTATTCGGAAATGTTACACAAGGCAATTACATATTTTTAAATGGCACATTTGCAGATTCAGATACGGTCATTATTGATCTATACAATAAATTAATTACGCTCAATGGAAACCCTGCTAGAAATTTATTGCTTGGAAATTCTAATTGGTTTGATGCCCAACCAGGAGCCAATCAGTTCTTTTTCTTCGGAACTGGTACAGTTAGCGGATTAACTTCCGTATCTGTTTCATGGTACAACGCTTACATTTAGGAGTGACATGGCTTTAAGAACACCGCCTAGTTGGTTACAAAATGGTAGCCATACCGCAGAAAATGACCGTTTAACAGCAAATCAAATTACTTGGGCGCAGACAGGTGTGCGTTTAACAAATGATTTAGCCGTATCTCAATCAGCCACTCCTGCTATGAGCGTATCTATTGCTGCGGGTTGGGCTGCAATTCTTGGAACATCAACAGGAACCCAAGGCGTTTACACAGTTTACAATGATGCAGCAGTTACAGGAACAATTACAGCAGCAGATCCAACAAACCCTAGAATTGATCGCGTTTGTTTAACAGTTAGTGATTCTGCATATTCAGGATCAGTAAATACAGTTGCAGTTAATGTTGTTGCTGGAACTCCCGCAGGTAGCCCTTCTGCTCCAGCCACCCCCGCAAATTCAATTTCTCTTGCTACCGTAGCGGTAGGAGCAGGTGTAACTACTATTGTAACCGCAAACATTACGGATACTAGAGTTAGAACAGAGATAGATGAATTGGTCGTAGGGGCTTCTGCTAATACCCTTGTGCCACTTAGAATACAATTATTGGCGGGTCAGGTAGGCAACGCATTACAAATTCTTAACAGTTCAGGAACAATTCTGAACGGATTTGATTCTAGTGGTAATCTACTCACAGGTGGAGTGGATTTAGCAAGCATTGAATACGAGATTATTATGGGAGCATACTAAATGGCAACTAATACCCCAGCAGTATTTTATAGAGGCAACCCTGCTTACGGAACAACAAATGTTTCAAGAGCGGTATCTAACAAAGCACTTACTTCTAATTTAGCCACAATTACTACAAGCACTAACCATGGTATTTCTAATGTTGGCACTTTAGTATCTATTCAAGGCGTAGACGCAAACCTAGATGGTTTATACCCTATTTATACAATTCCAGGTCTTAATACTTTTACCTATGTTAAAACAACATCAAATATTGCTTCCGCAGCCGTAAGCCCTAATGGTTCTGCTATTTTTAATACACTTACAGCAACCGCAACCGCAGGAACAATATCAAACCAAGCAATAGTAAATAGCACCGCAATTATTACTACAACATCTGCACATGGTTTGGCTATTGGAGATATTGTTAGGGTAAATACAGGAACAACAGGAACAGAAGGAGTATTTACTGTTACCTCAATACCGTCATCATCAATATTTACTTTTATTACTTCTACCGCAACTTTAGCCTCAGCAGCCGTATCACAAGGAGCATTTGCAAAATTCCCTGATGTTTATACTTTAGCAGCCTCTACAAGCGGAATAGTAACTGATGTAATTATTAGCAACCCAACAGCCTCAGATTGTTTCGCTTATGGAACTATAAATAACATTCCATTTTTAGACGCAACAACAATACCCGCAAATCAAACAACTACATTTAATATGAAACAATTTTTTGCTACAACTCAAAAATTGCAAGTGGGAATGAATATTCCACAAGCCAAAGTTATGATTTCAGGAATTACGGTTGTCTAATGGGTTCCATAGTCAGAGTTCCTTCGGTATCAGGTTTACAACTAAGAAATGTTTTAACTACATCAGGCACTTTAGATTTAGGTGCTTCACCAGTTAAACCATTTAATCTTTACGCATACGCAGTAGGTGGTGGCGGTGGAGGTGGCGGTGGCGCTGCACAAGGTTTAGGTGGAGCGCAAGGCTCTATTGGTGGTGCGGGCGGAGGTGGTGGTTCAGGTTATGTTACTTTTGGACAAGTATTTTTGACTTCAACTCAGGCATATACCGTAGGGGCAGGTGGAACTGGTGGAGATGGTGGCAACACCTCAGTAAGTAGCGGTTATGGTGTTGCTGGAACTGACGGTGGCACAACCACTATATTTACAGTTTCTGCTCTTGGTGGCAAAAAAGGTGATAGGGGTACTAACCGCAGAGGTGGTGGTGGTGGAAATGGTGGAAGTGGCGGAGGCGGAGGCGGATCAGCCTCTTATCAAGGTGGTGCAACAAGTAATTTAAATGGTGGTGCTGGCGGTAATGGTGGTAATGGTGGTTCTGTTAATAATGGAACTAGTGGGCAAGCAAGACAAGCAGGTAATTATGGATATTCAGGTGGTGGTGGTTCTGGCACAAGTTCTGCTCCTTCTTTGGTTGCTGGCGGAGGTGGCGGAGGTGGCGGAGGTAAAGGGAGTAGTACAACCCCAAATGTAGGTGGAACAGGCGGAACCGCTGCGCCTATTTCTATATCAACTATTACTAATGGTGCTGGTGGTGCTGGTGGAAATGGAGGGGCTACGGCTTCTGCTACTACTTGGGTTGCTGGTACAGCGGGTGCAAATGGAACCGATTTTGCCTCTGGTGGCGGAGGCGGTGGTTCATCAGGCAGAAATAATGGTGCTACTGGTAACGCTACTACTACTCAAAAAGGTGGCAATGCTGGACCAGGTTACATATTAATTTATTATTAAAATATGTGGGCTATTTTAAGTAAAGAAGATAATTCAACAATTATAGGAGTATTGCTCCCAGATGTTAAACAAGAAATGTATGATAATTGCGCTAAAGAATATACTTTAGTATTATGTACACAAGAAACAGGTAACGGTTATATTCCAGGTTATTACGAGAATGGTAAATTTTATAAAGGAAAGAAGGTAATTTAACATGGGCGTATATGCCATTGTAGATAATGATGTTATTGTTAATACCGTAATAGGCGATAGTTATGAATTAATACAACAAATTACTAAACAAACGCACCCAACATTTATTGTTGTTGAAATAAAAGAAGGCACAAATGCGGGAATTGGTTATACATATAAAAATGGAAAATTTACTGCACCAGTAGAGCCTATACCAGATTTGCCACTACCTAAAAACATAGTTTAGATCAAATAGGGAGGCAAATGAAAAAATATTATTTTTTAGCGGGTTTGCCTAGGACTGGTAATACTTTATTATCCGCTATATTAAATCAAAACCCAAATATATATTGCAGTAACCTAAGCCCCTTGAATAGTTTTTATTGGGATTTGACACAGTCATATAGTAAAACAGAATCTTTTGTTAGAAACAATAATCACGAACAAGTTGATTTTATGTTAAGTAATTTAATGCAAAATTATTATAAAAAAATTGATAAACCAATAATAATTGACAGAGAAAAAGCGTGGGCAACACCAGCCAATTTAGCACACATTAAAAAATACATTACGCCAAATCCTAAAATTATATTTACAATAAGACCAGTTATAGAAATATTAGCCTCATGGATTAAAATATTGCCTGAGCAATCTTTTATAGATATAGAAATGGAAAATTGTGGCTGGTTTTATAAAAATTATTTAAGCCGTAATGATAATAGGTGTGACTATATTATGCGCCCATTTGGACAATTAGACAAAATGTTAATATCTATAAATGAAATAATGAACGCAGAAAATGATAAAACTTTTTGTTTAATAAAATATAACGATATAACTAATGCGCCAGAACAAACAATAAATAAAATATATGAATTTTTAGAATTGCCAAATTACAAACATACTTTTAATAACATTAAAAAAATAGAAGAAGATAATGATGAAGGGTTAGGACAACCTAAAAATTTGCACAAAATAAGACCACAATTAAAAAAAGTAAGTAAAAACCCTAAAGAAGTATTGTCTGAGTATGTAATTAATAAATACTCAAACATAGGCTGGGAGGGTTTATGATAATTCAAATAATCGGACAGGCTGGTGCTGGCAAAACGGTATTGGCGGAAGCGTTAGCAGACCGCATAAACGCTATACACATAAATGCAGACAAAGTTAGGGCAGGGCTAAATAAAGATTTAGGTTTTGAATTAAAAGACCGTATTGAGAACGCAAGGCGATTAGGGGAATTAGCAAGATTATTAGAAGATCAAATAGTTGTAGTTGATTTTATATGCCCAACAAAAGAAACAAGAAAAGCGTTTGGCAGACCCGATATATTGATTTGGGTTAATAGAATTGAACAAGGGCGTTTTGAGGACACAAATAAAATGTGGCAAGACCCAACTGATTATGATTTAGAAATTAAAGCAGGATTTACAATAGGTGAAGAAGTGCAACTTATTATTAAACAATTTAGTTTGCCCGATTGGAAAGCACCTACTACTCTATTGCTTGGGCGTTATCAGCCTTGGCATGAAGGACACGAAGCACTAAAGGAGAAGGCACATGAAAGAACAGAACAAGTTGTTATTGGGGTTAGGCATACTTATGGTACTAGCGAAAAAGATCCTCTGCCTTTTGAAGAAGTTGCCAATAGGATACGAACCCAAACACGGTCACCTTTTGTTGTAAAAATGCCAAACATTACAAACATAGTTTATGGCAGAGATGTTGGGTACAAAATTGAACAAGTTGATTTAGGAGCAGATATACACGCAATATCCGCTACGGAAAAAAGGAAAGAACTAAGGCTATGAAAGTAACAAAGGCGCGGTCTTTTACCAAGTCTTTAAGTTACAGAATATTTGGAACTCTAAGTTCATGGGCGGTAGTTTATGTAATTACTGGCGAAGGTAGTTTGGCAACCCTTGTAGCCTTTTGGGAAACAGTAGTCAAGGTTGTTATTTACTATTATCACGAAAGAGCATGGAACAAAATCCGTTGGGGTAGAATTACATAATGACTACAACTTATCGGTATTTATTTGCAGACTTATTAACTAATGACATATTAGGAGAACTGCCTTTAACGGGCGTATCTTTTAACCAACAATTAAATCAGGCTGGAACTCTTACTGGTCACCTATTGTTATCAGGTTTAAGCGGTTATGAATTTAATGTTGATGCCTCAACCATACCTGGCAAATGTGTTATCTATGTAGATCGTAATGATGAAATTGTGTGGGGCGGAGTTATTTGGAATCGTGAATATAACAGCAATACTCAAAGTCTAAATTTAGCAGCCCGTGAATTTGAATCTTATTTTGAGCGCAGACGCATTACCTCAGATGTGGTTTTTACAAATACAGATCAATTAACTATTGCGCAATCTCTTTTTAATGCTGCTCAGGCTGCCGCTTATGGAGATATTGGCGTAATTGTTCCATCAAATACATCAGGTGTTCTAGTATCTAGGACATATTATGGTTATGAATTAAAACAAGTTTATGCAGCAGTCCAGGACCTATCCCGACAGGAAGATGGGTTTGATTTTTTAATTAATTGTTCTTATTCAAGTGGAAATATTATTAAAACCTTAGAATTAGGCTATCCCCGTATTGGAACTGTTTATGATGTCAATGATCCTTTTGCCGTGGTATTTAATTTTCCTGCTGGCAATATTGTTGAGTATGTTTATCCTGAAGATGGATCTATTGCCGCTAACACAATTTATGGATTAGGCGCAGGATCAAATGAAGGTAAATTAATAGCCACAGCCTCAGATGCAACTAAATTTGCAGATGGGTGGGCGCTCTTAGAAGATCAGGCTAACTATTCAGATGTAACAAGTTCTGCCTTATTATCTGAATTAACACAAGGACAAGTAGAGGCTTTATCTTATCCTCCAACGACAATAAAAATGGTAGTACCTGCTTTTGTAGATCCTGTATTTGGAACTTACAATGTGGGTGATGATGCCCGTTTAATAATTAAAGATAGCCGTTTTCCAACAGGAATTGATGAAGTTTATAGAATAGTTGGGTTAAATGTGCAACCAGGTGAAGATGGACCAGAGCGCGTTACAATTACGCTAACCAACACAAGTAACTAGGAAATTATGGCTTACATAAACCAACCACCTGATCTACGCGCAATACAGGCAGAAGTAAATACCCGCTTGCGTTTATTAGAAACAGCCACCAGATTTACTGCACCAAATGTTGCAACAGATCCAGTAAATGCTAGAACTGGTGATATTTGGTACAACACCGCTACGGGCAATTTAAAAACATTACTAGCAAGTGTTCAGACTATTGCTACAAGTGGATTTGCAACAACATTTACAGCATTACAAACATTTTCTCAGGGTATAAGTGTGGCTAATGGGGCAACAATAACAGGCGGTAATTTAACAGTCAGTACAGGCAATATAAGTGCTACCGCAGGAAGCGTAACTGCTGGAGCAGGTATTACGGCTACAACAGGTAATATAACGGCAACAACAGGTAATATAACGGCAACAGCAGGTAATTTTATTGTAACAGCAGGGGATTTAACAGCGAGCGCAGGAACGGTATCCGCAGCAAATTTAACTTCTACTGGCACAACAACCGTAGGCACATTTGATTTCTCTACAACAACAACAGCCACAACCGTAGGCGCTGCGGGTGGAGCAACAGCATTACCCGCTACTCCGCTTGGATATGTAATAATTAAAATTGCAGGTACAGACAGAAAAATTCCGTTCTATAATATGTAACTATTATTTCTAACAGAAAGATAATTATGACTACAAATGAATGGGCTGGTTTAGCGGTTTCCTTATGCACTTTAGTTGGCACACTTGCAGTTGTAGTCAGACATTTAGTTAAACATTATTTATCAGAACTGCGCCCCAACGGAGGCAACTCGCTAAAAGACACGGTTAATTTATTAGAACAAAAAGTGGAATTACTAACAGATTTAGTAAAAGAAGCGTTGAAAAAATGAGTGTAGTTAGCATAGCCGAATCACAAATAGGTTATGAAGAAATTGGCGATAACAGCACCATGTATGGAAAATGGTATGGCTTAGATGGGCAGCCGTGGTGCGCTATGTTTGTATCTTGGTGTTACAACCAAGCGGGATTGGGTAAGAATATTGCAGCACAAAATAAAAAAGGGTTTGCTTCATGTGATGCAGGGCTAAAATGGTTTGCTAAGCAAAACAAATTAGTACCTGTTGGAGAGGCACGGGAAGGCGATATTGTTTTTTTCCAATTTGATGATGATGCTGCCCCAGATCATGTAGGAATAATTACAAAAAATATGAAAAGAATTAAGGCTCTCAAAACAGTTGAGGGTAATACATCAGATAAAGGCTCGCAATCAAATGGGGGAAAGGTGTATGCTAAGAAGCGCAGTTACTCCCTTGTTTTGGGTGTAGCAAGACCATAAGGAGAAGTATGAAATTTCAATTAAAAGAAAGCCAAAAAGCAATGTTAAAAAGTTATTTAAGAGCAGTTATCGCCTCTGCTTTTGTTTTAATTTTAGCCTTAGTTGCAGATGTTAGACCAGAACTAGCCGTTCTTGTTGGGGCTGCACTAGCGCCCGTTGCTAAATACATAGATCCAGCAGAAACAGATTTTGGAATTATTGCCGAAAAATCAATGGCTAAGTTAAAGAAGGCTAAAAAGAAAGCCGAATAGATTTCCCGCCTCCATGGGAAAACGCACCTGAGCATGTGTATAAACTGCTCTTTTCTTGTGGATTGGTGTAATCTAGGCGCTAGGAGGCGATAATGAGTTTATCCGACAGATTAAAAGAACTAAACAGAACCAAAAAACCTAACAGTATTTACTGCGCATACATTGTTATGTATGAAAGTTTAAGTCCAACAGATCAGAAAGCGCTTGATGAAGCATGGGCGCAGGGTCATTCTAACCACACAATATTGTCAGCATTAAGAGCAGAAGGAATTAAAACAAGTAACGAATCTATTAGAGCGCATAGAAAAAGGTTTTGTAAATGTCCGAAAGACTAAACAAAATACTAGACGATAGAGAAAGGCAGTACGGAGATGCTAAACGCAATTTCACTAATATTGGCATTGGTTGGGGAGCAATTCTTGGCATTGATTCTATTCCTGCTCATGTTGTTGCTTTAATGTACGATTTTGGAAAAACAATCAGGTGTGTAGCCAACCCAGAGATTGAAGATAGTTGGTTAGATAAAGAAGGCTACACAAAACACGGTAGGGAAATAAGTAGATATGAGCCTTAAAGATAGGTTTGAAGAACTACCAGAAAACATAGAATCAAATGATGTTAAAGAATTACGCAGCGCAATGTTGCGTTTGCAAAAACAATTAAAGCAAGCAAAAGAAAGAACAGAAGATTTAGTTCACACAACACAACAAGCAGCCTATGACGCTATGCTTACATTTGGAAAAATTACGCCTATTCAAAATCCAGTAATAGACAAAAGAGAATCTAAGCCTGAAGTTGCTTTATGGCACATGACAGATTGGCAAGGAGCCAAGCGCACACCCTCCTACAACAGCGAAATAATGCGCAAAAGAGTTTTAGAATTTTGTCAGAAAGCCGTACGCATTACAGATATACAGAGAAAAGATCACCCAGTAAAAGAAGTTTATGTTTGTTTTGGGGGTGACATGGTTGAGGGATTATTTAATTTTCCTGGTCAGGCCTTTGAAGTAGATTCAACTTTGTTTGAGCAGTATGTGAATGTTTCAAGATTGATTGTTGATGTAGTGAGGTATGCCTTAGAAAACTATGAGAAAGTTACAGTAGTTCCAGAATGGGGAAACCACGGCAGAATTGGATCTAAGCGTGACAATGTACCTAGATCAGATAACTTTGACCGCATGTGTTATGAATTAGCAAAACAATTACTACAAGATGAACAGCGTTTGACCTGGCAAGATTGCCCAGAAGATATACAGCGTATTGAAATTGGTAATTACAGAGCATTATTAATTCATGGTGATGAAGTAGGAAGAAATGGTTTTGCATCACCTACTGCCATTGTTGGACATGTTTCCCGTTGGCTATCTGGTTCTTATCCTTGGCATTTTAGAGATTGTTATATTGGTCATTACCACACACACAATGAATGGGCGCTACCAAATGGATTAGGTTCTGTATTTCAAACAGGATCAACAGAATCAGAAAACCGTTACGCAGGTGTTATGTTGGCTGCAAGCGCTACACCATCACAGCGTTTGCACTTTATTGATCCAATTAAAGGGCGTGTTACAGCAGCATATAAAGTTTGGCTTGATTAAAAAACATTGATTTACTTTGTCAAATCAAGTCTTGCATTTTAAATTTATCGGTGTGTCACGCATAGATATTTTTAAAAACATTACATTTTTTATTTTTTAAAAATTGCCAAAAGTATAATTATCCATGTACTAGAAAATATCTAGTATAAATGGAGGCAAAAATGACAAGACCAAAATGTCCTAAATGCGGCAGAACAATGACTGATGGTTATAGAATCACTTGGGGTAGCAAAAAACCTGCGCAACCTTATTGGTTCTGTATTGATTTTAAAAATTGTAAATACGAAATGTTACGGAAGTAACAACTTAATCATCATCATCAAGCGTTTCAACTAAACACTTGCCGTTACGGTGTTGAATCCCTACTTGGACTTTACCGCCTGAGTAGGGATCACGCCTGATTGCAATTTCAACTGCTCTAACTGCAATCGCTACTGCATCTTCATAAGAAGATTTTTCTTCTACCTGGTAAGCATCTAAAGCGCCCATAGCATAAGAGCCACCAGATCCAGCAGAATAAATAGATCCCGCAGTACGCTCCCAGGCATAGGAAGAATCAATACTATAAATTACACCGCGCACACCAATTAATAAATCATTATCAAAACTTGCAATATCGCCATCATCTTTCATGTCATAACCTGAAGCAATAAAATGTTTACGCATAGCAGGTATAAAAACTTTTGTAATAAATTTATCTAAATTATGTTTAGGCGGGCGGGGTGGGGTCCAGCCAAATGCCAATAAATTTTGACCACGGCACAATCCCGCAGAGGCAAACAGATACCCATTATTCAGATTTATTTTGCCTGTTGGTGAGATGTCATATTTGCGGAATGAATCGGTGGCTTGTGAATCAGCCGCAATTATGCACCAGTCCTGATTTTGGATTGCTACCAGCGTGGTCATTAAAGCCCTCTCCCTATAACCCTATTTTCTCACGCCACACGGCCCCTAGGGTGGTTGTAATTGACGGTGGCGGTCTATACCCTAATCCTACCCAGAGCCAGAAGGCTCAGTAGATTATGGAGGATAGATTATGGCTGGAAACTATGAAGGCTACGAAACCGCAGCAGAGCGGCTTGTAAGGATCCACGCAGATCATAAAGATGTACGGATTCATGCAAAAATTCTGGAAATAGTAAGAGATCCACAAACATTACGCCCTGTTCAATATGTTGTTGAAAGCAACATTTATTATGGTGATGTTTTAATGTTTGTTGATGTTGCAGAAGAAATGGTTGGAAGTTCTTTTGTAAACAAATCATCAGCGCTAGAAAACGCATCTACATCTGCAACTGGCAGAGCGTTAAGTCTTGCTGGTTATTTAGGTATTGATCCAAATACTAAAAAACCAATTAGGCCAACTCAACAAGATATGCAGAAAGCATCAAGAGTTGAAGCACCTGTACCTAGAGTAAAACGCGAATACACAGAAGCAGAAATTGGATTAGCAAAAGCAGCATTTGGTCAAGTTGATGCTGCTGCAACAAAAGATGAACTAAAAAATATTTATCGCACAAATACTGATTTACTTGAAATTCAGGTAAATGGGGTTACATTGCTTGATGCGATAAACAAAAAGGCAAGTAGTTTCAAGTGATAGATAGAAATTCCGTCAGTATTGCGCATAACGCGCAACGCACATCTATTGCTGCTGCTATCAAGGTCTTGCCTAGAACTGGGTCCTTGCGCAGAAAAGTATATGAATACATTTTGGCGCAAGGGCTTAGGGGTGCAACAGATCAAGAAATAGAAAGCACTCTAAAAATTGATGGTAATACCGTTAGACCAACAAGAATAAGTCTATGGAAAGATGGTTACATCATTGATACTGGAACCACAAGAAAAAATAATAATGACAATAATTGCATTGTTTGGAGAACAGTTGAGGAAGGCATGTTGCTATGAGCGATAAAAACAAAAAGTTTACCCCGCCCGCAGGATTTGTTGTGGCGGTGCATGGAAACATTTTGGGAATTAGATCAGTTGCCCAGCAATTAGATATGTTCCCAGAAACATTGGCGGAGGCTATGGAGAAAGCAGGTTTTCAACTTGTGCCAGATCCTATGGATTTATCAGCAGACGCAGCCAAGGTGATTAAATTACAAGAACAACAAAAAACCAACGGAATTAGATTAGTGCAGGAGGTGAAATTTGATGATGCAGGTAGTGACACCAGCGCAAATTGAGGCAAGACTTTATGCGCTATCTAAAGAAGTAGATGATTCCCATAATGATTTAGTTGAGGCAGAAGCGGAATATCACCGCATTAAATCTCAATATGAACTTGCTATGGCTCAACAACGGATTTATTTTGCACAGCACACAGCGCCAAATGGGAAAAATTACACCGTGCAAGAAAGAGAAGATCATGCCCTATTACAAAATCAAGGATTACATATTGATATGGGTATTGTTGAGGCTAGAGTTAAGGCATCACGGGCTAATTCTCAGCGCATAAAAACACAGGTTGAAATAGCCCGTTCAATCGGTACATCAGTCCGTACCAGTTTGGATCTAGCATGAATACTATTTTGACCATACTCTTAATAAGTTTTTGCAGTTTTTGGATTGGCTACAAATTAGGATCATGGGCAACATTGACTAAACTAACCATTATCTCTAAAGAAATGCAATCAATATTAAGTGATCTGCAAAAAACTATGAATCAATGGACAGAAGATGATTTATGAGTAGAGAACAAAATCTGCAAGATCTTTTAACTTATTACGGCTATGAGCAACCACAAGCCAATACCTTAGCCCAAGAAATTATCCGCAATTTAGATAATTACGCAAGGATCCATGATGTTGTTTTCAAAAGATTAGGACAGACCCTATGATTGATTTACAAGATATGGTGATTAAATCTCTTGGAGCCTACGATAATCAGAGAGATAGATCTAAACAAATAGAAATTGGGCCTAGCAGTATTGGAAGTTGTGCGCGTAGGGTTTACCACGATTTGAAACAAACGCCTAAAACTAACGACACCGAGAAGTTAGCAGCAATTTTAGGTACTTTTATTCATACTGGTTTAGATAAAGCCATCAGGCGCAATGACCCATTCCAAGATAATTTTTTAATTGAGATTGAGGTAGCAGACGGAGATCTTAAAGGTCATTGTGATTTATTTATTAAAGACATTGGCTTAGTTGTTGATTGGAAAACCACAACTAAATCAGGTATGCGTTATTTTGGATCAGAGCAACAGCGTTTTCAAATACACACCTACGGTTGGCTATTAGAAAAGAATGGCTATGAAGTTAAAGAAGTTGCTCTTGTTGGTATTCCCCGTGATGGCAAGATGCAAGATATTCAGGTAATGCGTGAAAAATACAATCCAGATATAGCCATGCAAGGAATTGCTTGGTTAGATGCTATAAAACAAATTGTTACAACTAATTCCCCTGCTCCAAGTCCAGAGAAATATGCGAAATGGTGTGCTAACTATTGCCCATATTTTGATAGAACAGGAGAAATAGGTTGCCCAAGTATGACCAAGTAGATTGGGATAAAGCCGCTTGTACTGGCATTTATACAGATCTATTTTTTACAGTTGAAGAAGAACGCTCTGCTATGCAGTATAAATACATAAATACATTACGGAGCATTTGTGCAGCATGTCCTATTTGGAAAGATTGTTTAACTTACGCATTTGAAAATGAAGATTACGGAGTGTGGGGAGCAATGACATCTATGGAAAGAGTTGCAATGAAAGATGCAACAAAAAACCCACATCAAAGACGCAGAGCATTATTAAATTTACATGACCAAGGAATTTCCTTTTCTCAAATAGAGGAATGTATGATTAATGCAAAAGTGAGGAAGGCAAAATGAGCATTATTAGAAGCCCAAGATTAGAAAGCAATTTTAGTGTTATTTCTAACGCAGTCATAAGAGATAGCAGACTTAGTTACAGAGCGCGTGGAGTGTTATTAGAGATTCTCAGCCGCCCTGATAATTGGCGGGTATCTGGTGATTCTTTAGCAAGATCTGGCAAAGAGGGCAGAGATGCAATCCTTACAGCCCTAAAAGAATTACGCGAATGTGGCTACATCAGAATGGTCAAAGAGCGCAAAGAAGATGGAACTTTTGTAACCAATAATTATGTTTACGATACGCCCCAAGACGCTGCACCAAGCCCTGAAAATCCTGTTACGGAACAACCGTACCCTGAAAAACCGAACCCTGGTAAACCGAAGTTGGATAATCAGGGTGTATTAGAAGAACTATCTAAGAAGAACTTAGATACAAACAATGAGTTTGAAATTTTCTGGAAAGTTTACCCAAGAAAGGTAGCAAAGAAAGCAGCAGAAGTAGCATTTCTAAAAGCAGCAAAGCACACACCAGTTGCAGAAATAATTTCAGCAGCAGCAAGATACGCAAAAGATCCAAACAGAGTTGAGGCTTTTACAGCGCACCCTGCTACCTGGTTAAATGCACATAGATGGTTAGATGATCCTTTACCAGTAAGAGAAAAAACTTTAGAAGAAAAGAAAGCCGAAGAAGCAAGATTGGCTAGAGAAAGAACTGACAGAGAAAGAGAAGAAAGCAGAAAGTGGTTTGAGGAACAGGAAAGATTACGGGCAGCAGCCGTACCTGCACCAGAAAGATTACGCTCTTTACTAAAAGGTTTTTAAATCTCATGTTGAGTTTGTTTTAAACTTAGTTACAATTCTTTTATGATTAATTTTTTTGTAGATGGTCAGCCGATTCCGCAAGGATCAATGAAAGTCATTCATGGCTATGTTATTCATTCTCAGGGATCAGCGTTAGCAAGTTGGCGATCTGCAATAGCGCTCGCAGCAAAAGCAGCAGGAGCCAAGCCACATTTAGAACCAGTAGAAATAGATCTGGAATTTACAATGAAGCGCCCCCGTACAGTTACCCGTCAGGAGCCGTCAGTTGCCCCAGATTTGGATAAATTGATTAGGGCGGTCCTAGATGGCCTCACAGCCATTGCCTACCGTGATGACGGGCAGGTGACCTCTATAACGGCTTCTAAGGCCTATGGGGAGCGCATAGGCGTGAGCGTAAGGGTGGGGGCTAGGCTGCCTGTTACTCTCCAGTAGGTAACAAAATTGTTATAGAAAATTAAAAAAAAGTGTCACAAATGTTGCAACTTTCTTGATTTATGCCCTAGACTTTTTCCATAAGCCCAACAAGGGGCGAAGAACATGGAGGCAACAAATGAACACAGTAGTAACAGATGACAGATTACAGTTGATTTTTACAGGCAAGCGCATGAACGCCCGTTTTGAATACAATGTAATTTTTCAAGATAAAGATGTAGCCCGTCAATTAACTTTCAAAACTATTTGGGCTGACAACAAAGTTGAAGCAACACAATTAGCCCGTGAATACGGAATCCGTTTTATTGATTCTCGCGTTGTTGAAGTACAGAAAGTAGGTAACTAATAATGAATACAACTCAATTCACACCAGCACAAAAAGCAGCACGAACACGCTTTAATAATAAAGCGTGGGCAAAAATAGATGCAGCAACTGAGGAAGCAAGCAAAGAATATGGCGATTTAGTAAATTCTTTATGTCCTGAGCGTGATGCAATTATTAATAAAATTGAAGCAGAAAGAGATGCTGCAATCGCTGAGATTACACAAAAATATCAAGTACAAATTGATTCTGTTATGGATAAATATAACAAAATATTTGATCCAATTACAGATAAAAGACAAGAACAATTTGTAGTTGCATACGAAATTTACAAAAAAGAAATGGCTGATTTTGATGCTAGACAAAGTCAGGAGGCAAAATAATGAAAAATACAGTTAAAGGAAAAAACCTTACCCAACTAGAAAAATTGTTACCAGCATTAACTGGGATTCATGAAGATGCTTTTGGTGCTGCTGGTGACAATGAATGGAACAAGCCAAGCGCTGCATCAAGAAGCGACATGATGCAAGCAATCGATTGGTTATTAAGTTATGAATGGGGATCAGATGTAGAAACTGGTCAGGCTTATATTAATGTTGCTGAATTTCTTAGCGGTGAAGTCCTAAAAACCATTAAGAAAGATTACGCAAAGGCACACAACTGCAAAGTTTCACAGGTTAAATTTGTGGAGGCAAAATAATGGCTGAAGAACTATTGCCATCTTTACAAGAGTTGGCTGATCTTGCTGAGCAGTTGATTGAACTAACCAAAAAACCAACAGCCTGTAAAGAATCAGATTAATGAGATCCAAAACTTTAATATTTTATATGGCCCCTGCTGGGGGTAAATGGCACACCGTAGATAGGATCACCAAGGTAGCCACTTGCCACCCTCAGATCATGGATACAAGCACCCCTCCTATCCATGTAAGCCCCCACCAGGTAGATATTCACCCTATGCTCTGTAAGCGCTGCCTGGTAGCCAAATAAGGAGCCTAGATTATGGACAAATCGGACATAAATATTTCCAAAAAATGTGCCACAAATGTTGCAACTTTCTTGATTTATGCCTTAGACTTATCTCATAAGGGCAGATAGCCCGAAGAACATGGAGGCAAGACAATGAACAAGAAGTACACAGGAATTATTGGTGGTAACGGTTTTCAAGATCTTAATTATTATGCAGCAGATCAAATGGTTGCATCATCATTATCATTAAAATCATTAGCAACCAAATCAACACAAATATCACGCGCAGTTAATCAATTAACAAAAATTCTACAAACAATGCCAGTAGAAATGTTTGATCTAGTAGGCGCTGACATTATTGCAGCAGGAGAAAAACTTAATGATGCCGCAGGTGCGATTGCAGTTGCACATGACAAGAAAGCAGGTTTCTAATTATGTTTTATTACAAAGCAGAAGCAACATTCAACATTGCTGGTGCAGATGTAACTCTTAATGGTTGCAAAGCGTCAGAGCGCAACTACTCACATGCTGTAATTACAGTTGCATCAGTTACAAATAAAACTTATCTTGATGGCACACCTAATCCTGATCTTGGTAAAACAATTTCTATGGTTTCATTTCACCAAGGTTTAGACAATGCCGTGAAAGCATCAAAATCAAATAGTCATGCAACTTACGGTGGCGAAGGTTATTTAGATCGCAAAGGTAATATCAAGCGTCAAATTAATCCAACTGCTGATACTAGAATTGTTGAAACAACTTTAGTAGATAGCAAAACTTACCGTAATTTTGTAACAACTTACATTGACCATAACGGTCAAGTAACAACAACTAAATAGTTTAATAGCCTGCCCCTAGTGGGTAAACGCAGATGCGATCTCTGCGGCAGGCGCTAGAAATACCAGATTGGTATTTCTTAATAAAACATGGAGGTAACAAATGGCAATGATAACGGTAGATAACAATGGCAATAAAGTAGATACAACTGTAATCAAAATGGTGTTTGTGTGTGACAGATGCGGTAACACATTTCCATTTAGACACGGAATGGAAACTTTCCGTTTAAATTACGCAGAAGGTTTATCAGGTTCTAGTGATAACCGCTCTTTTTGTTCTCAATTATGTGTTACTGAATTAATTAGAGAAGAAGGCGGAATCATTAGAGATGCAGATGTCAAACAATGATTACTAAAAAAGATTGGCGAATTATTAATGATGCTTTAGCATTTTATCAGGCTGAAATGCTTGGTAATGAAGATACTTGCCTCTGGGATATTTTTAAAGAGGATTATGGCAACCCAGAAAAAACAATACAGGCAACAAGAGAACGCGTACACAATTTAATTAAGAAAAAGGAGATACAACTATGAAGTACAGAGTAGAAATAACCATAGAACAGCAATCACTTAATGTGGCTGCTGATAAAAGTAGATCAATGATTAACGCTTTAGAGCGTGAGCAAGTGGGCAACATAATTAATACAGCCCTTAGCCCATTGTTTGAAGGCGTTGAGATTACAACTGTACGCAAGATCAACCAGATGAAAAGATCCATTGCATAATGAAACTTACAAAGCGAGGCAAGCGAGTAAGAGCCATTGCAATCTTGATTGGGCTTATTGCAATTTATTACATTGTCAATAACATCTGGTGGACAGGCACAGGATATTGCTGGGGCAGCATTGATAAATGTGTAGGAGGCTTGTGATGAAAAAAACAATAATCTCAGGTTTATTAATTGCGTTAATACCTACATTTGCACATGCAGAAGAAAGAGGCGCTTGGGTCAAGGTTGATGCAAATGGTGTTGCAATCGGTCAAGCCATTGTTTGTACTGCATCAGTTTGCGGTGATCCAGGCAGCCTCTACAACAAGATGACCCTTGGCGAAAATGAGCGTTATGTTTTGCAAGCACCTGCATCAAGTGATGGCAATGTTGCAGGAGTAGGAGCGGGGCAAGGACCAACTTTAGTCAAAGTTGATTTAGAAACTAAAGTTTGGACCGTGGTAAATGAATCTACACATGTAAATCCAGTTACAAAAGAAGAAATTACAACAGTAACTACACAGCGTTTTACACCAGACCGCGCGCCATGGGTAGCAACTAATTCTGTATCTGAAGTTACAACCGTTGCTGTTCCTCCAGTCACCTCTGACTACATAACGCACCAAGAAGTACAAATAACAGCCCTAAAAAACAAAACCGCAAAACTCATAAACAAATTAAAGAAGAAGGCAAAGAAATGAGTTATCAAGGTTCAATGATGGGTTCAGGTATCTATTCAGAAGAAGTCACACGCGAAATAGTTTGCAAAGAGCGTTGTGATGAATGTCCTGAAAATGCTGCTTGCCCCTCTTACTGGAATGAAGATTTTGTTACAGATGATTGGGGCAACATAGATCAAAAAGTAACCTGCCCTACTTGCAAACATTCATACATTTACAGGGAGGAAAAATAATGAGTTACCACATTGTTGTAATAGCAGATGGCAGAGAAACTTTTAAAAAAGATTATGATAATTGTTTAGAAGCCGTGCATGATTTTGACAAATTTGTTGATGTTGGCTGCTCTGGATTTGGACAATTAATTTATCTAATTGAGCCTGATGGCAATACGCACAAAAAATATTTCTCCAGAAAACCATAACTTATGCAGGACAACATGGAGGATCAGGGTAAAATAGTCACGGTCCAAAAACTACTCTCAAAGGGGGAAATCATGGACAGTAAAGTAAATCGTTGCGCTTATGGCGCTTGGCATTTTGGAGAGAAACTCTGCGGGGTTTGTGCAATGGAGGCTAAGGAGTAGCCGTTAAGGTTATTGCTCAAATCCTTTTAGTAGCCGTTATAGCGGTTGGATTTGTAGCAAGCACACCTGCTGCTGCTGAAGCCCCACATTTTACGCAACAGCAAAAAATTAAATTGTTGGAGCCGAAACAATATGCTCTGCATTTAGTTCAAAAACAATGGAGATCAGACGCGCAACAACAATTTGCTTGTTTGCATCAACTCTGGACTAAAGAGAGTAATTGGCGTTCAAATGCGCTCAATAAAACATCTGGGGCATTTGGAATTGCTCAATTCCTACCTACAACATGGGGAAACTATAAATTCCCATATAAGCCAAAAGATCCACAAATTCAGATCAGGGCTGGGTTGCGTTATATTTACAAGCGCTATGACACCCCATGCCACGCTTGGGCTTTTTGGAAAAAGCAAGCAGGTCCAGATTTGATTGGTGGTTGGTATTGAGTAGAATGAATTGTGGACAAAAAAGTTGTAAAAATAGTTCAAGAGCGGGCTGGTCAATACTGCGAAGTTTGCGGGTTACCAGCGCTGCCCTCTATGGCGCTGCATCATAGAAAGTTAAAATCTAGGGGCGGCAAAGACACGCCCGCTAATTTAATTTACATACATCACGGCTGCCATAATCTAAATACCGATAGTATTCACCTCAATCCCGCAAAAGCGGAGGCAAAAGGTTGGCTATGTCCATCTTGGAGGCAGCCAAATGAACACCCTTTTGTTAAACCAGATGGAACTATTGTTTTGTTACAAGATAATGGTTCTGAATACACATTAATGGAAGGTGATTAATGAACATAACAGTTAAAGGCAATGTTGGATCTGAACCTGAGTTAAAGTTTTCTAAAAATAATATGGCTTACATAAGTTTAAGCGTTGCTCATACACCAAGAGTTAAAGTTGATGATAATTGGTCAGATGGCGAAACAATGTGGTTTAGGGTTGTTCAATTTGGTGGCAAGGCAGAGGCAACTGCTGATCTAATAAAAAAAGGTGACACAATTTTAGTAAGTGGAGCATTAAAACAATCTAGTTACACAGATAAAGAAGGCAAAGAGAAGGCATCATTGGAAATTGCAGCAGATCACATAGGCTTAGTGCCAAGATTAATTAAAAAAGTGGCTACGAGAACCATTATCAAAGAAGGAGAAGGTGAATTTTCATGGTGACTGATGGATTAATTAGCGCAGCAGAGGCAGCGCAAATGCTTGGCATAACTATGAATAACTTACGCCAAATACAACATAGAAAAACAATTACATGGGTTGAAAAATCAGGCCGTAATGTTTACTATCGCAAAGAAGATGTTGAAAACTATGTTGCCAAAAGACAGGCCCGCGCCAAATGAATAATGAAAAATACATTAAGCCTTTAAAGATTTGGGTACATTACGGATTCTACTTGAAGCGTTTTGGTTTAGGTTTCACTATTGATAAGTACCAATTCTCAGTTGATATTGGACCGTTCTGGTTTGGTATAGAATGGGATTAGCAGAAGATCCAGAGGTAAACACAGCATTACAGTTGTTTGCTGAAAGATTACGGGCAAAAGGCAAAGAAACATTAGCCTTTAAAATAGAGAATTTGATTGACTTAGTTACAGATGAAGTAGAAAAAGAAATCAAAGCAAAACCTCGTAAGTAAAAGTATCATTTCAGTTATGACTTTAGTTATAGAAGAAGAAGTGACCATAGCCGATATTGATGAAGCGCTGGCACATTTAAATTTGATGCTTAAAAAAGATGAATATGGTGATCGCCTGACATGGCGAAAGAAGCAAATAATTCTGCAAAGTCTTGATGATCTATTAGATGTAAGGCTTGTACTGAGTAAAGAATTGATATAGGTTTACCTCACAAGGCACGGTCCGATACCTTGCCGAGTGCTGGATAAGGCCCTCACAAACTGTTGCATTAGGGAAGATGCGATAAGTTGTGGGGGTTTTGTTCTTACATAATGTTTCATTCAATTTGAAAGTTAATGTTTCCTAATTTATAGTGAACACATGGCAAGAAACATAACACCAGAACCAGAGCAGATTGAGCGTGAAAACAAAGTTCTTGAATTGCGCTCACAGTCTTTTACTTGGCGGGCTATTGCTGATGCAGTTGGCTATGCGAGTGGTGCTGGTGCGCTGAAGGCTTATATGAGAGCCATTAAACGCCAACAACAAGAACCTGTTGAAGCAGCCTTGTTTATGGAACTGACCAGACTAGATGAATTGCAATCAACTTACTGGGAACCTGCGGTGCAAGGCAATATGAGAGCAGGTGAGTTTGTTTTAAGAATTATGGATAGGCGAGCAAAGTTTTTGGGGCTAGATGCTCCAACTAAAATACAAGCAGAGGTGGTGAGTTATGAAGGCGGAGCAGGATCACTTGACGCAGAAGTTGATAGGATCGCAAGAATTATTGACAGCACAATCACCCTCTCTGAACAGCAGGATCAAGGCGAGCAGGTTTATATGGAAGAACCGATTAGCCCGCAAGGAACAATTACCGCCTGAAGGCGATTGGAATATTTGGCTTTACATGGCGGGCCGTGGTGCTGGCAAGACCCGTACAGCAGCCGAATGGTTAGCCTGGGAAGCCATTACAGCCCCGAATACAAGATGGGCGATAGTTGCCCCTACATTCTCTGATGCAAGAGATACCTGCGCTGAAGGTGAATCTGGAGTTATCTCTGTACTGAGCCGTTACCGAATGTTGGCGCATTGGAACAGATCTATGGGCGAGATCTTATTAAATAACGGATCCAGAATTAAATTATTTTCTGCGGATCAACCAGATAGGTTTAGAGGACCGCAACACCATGGAGCCTGGTGTGATGAATTAGCAGCGTATAGATACTCTGATGCTTGGGATCAATTACAGTTTGGTTTGCGCTTGGGAACAAAACCTAGAATCGTAGTCACAACAACCCCACGCCCTACACCGCTAATTAGAATGTTGGCTAATAGATCTGATAAAACCGTGGTTATTACCCGTGGATCTACATTTGATAATGCTGCAAATTTAGCGCCATCTGCATTGCTTGAATTGCAAGCCCGCTACAACAATACAAGACTAGGCAGACAAGAACTTTATGGCGAGATCTTAGAAGATACTGAAGGCGCGCTATGGACTAAGGGAGTTATAGAACGCAACCGCCTAAAGAAAGCCCCTGCATTAGCCCGTATAACTGTTTCTATTGACCCTGCGGTTACCAACACACAAGCCTCAGATGAAACTGGAATCATAGTTTGTGGATCTGATTCTGCTGGGCATGGCTATGTGCTTGGAGATTACTCTTTCAGAGGATCACCCTTGGATTGGGCAAGCAAAGCCGTATCTGTATTTGATGAATGGAAGGCAGACACAATCTTGGTAGAAGTAAACCAGGGCGGAGATATGGTTAGTGCAGTTCTAAAACAGATTAGACACTCTCTACCGATTAGAGAAGTGCGAGCGCATGTAGGAAAAAGATTACGGGCTGAACCTGTTGCTGCAATGTATGAGCAAGGGCGAATCCACCACATAGGAGAGTTCCCTACCCTAGAAGATCAGATGACTGTATGGACACCGAATGATCCTGATTCACCAGACAGGATTGATGCTATGGTACAAGCGTTTAGTAATTTGCTTGGTTCACAAAATGTTAGTAATTACTTTAATGCGATTGCAAACTTTTGCCCTAAGTGCGGATTACCTATGCCTAAGTCAATGTCACATTGTTCTAAGTGCGGAAGCGCTATGATTAGCGTTGCTGAAACACAAGGGCAATTAATTTAAGGAGATTCACATGGGTCTGCGTGACCGAATCGCAAGAGCAATAACAGGATCTAATTTAGAGAAGGCTCCGCGTTTACCTGCGGGT
>SXGQ01107299.1_pt1 | contig 37233 bp, 28 predicted proteins | sample 3178371 | NCBI WGS metagenome assembly SXGQ01 (sample SAMN11356859, study PRJNA531348) | freshwater metagenome | isolation source: freshwater sample F1-20 | place: China: Fuxian Lake, Yuxi | collected 2017-12-25 | reverse complement strand
ATTCGCATGCGGCGGTGGTCGAGGGGCCGGGGCGGCGACTGCTGATCTCGGGGCAGGTCGGCATCGCGCCGGACGGCACGGTGGCGCCCTCGGCAAAAAGCTGCGCGGTGGCGGCGACTTGGTGGACCTTGAGGTTGAGTTCCTGCGTGACGCGGAGGACGTGGTCGGGGTTGGGCAATTCCATTGGTTTTTGAAAAAGAGAGCCGAGCAGAGAGGGCGGCGAGGGGCGGGCAACCACGAAAGTGATGGGACGCGAAGAAGAAACTCCGGGGGTTGTCAGAGCCGTTGAAATCTGCCGGCGTGGGGACGCTTGAAGACCGATTCCATGGATTCGTGTTGCGCGCCCGGGCGCCCAAAAACCACTGCGGCCGTCGCGGCGGTGGTGCCAAAACTTGAGGTATCGCCGGCGGCGGGGTCCACGACGGGCATGGCCCTGATTCCGGCGGGCGAGTTCGAGATGGGGACGGATGGCGATTACGGATTTCCGCTCGACGGCGAAGGTCCGGCCCATGCGGTGAAGTTGGCGGCATTCTATCTCGACGCGACGTGTGTGACGAACGAGCAGTTCAACGCGTTTGTGAACGCGACGGGGTACAAGACCGAGAGCGAGCGCTTCGGTTGGAGCTTTGTCTTTTTCGGGCATCTTTCGCCCAAGCAACAGGCGACGACGGTGCGCCTGCGCGTGTTGGGGAGCGAGTGGTGGTGCCGGGTCGATGGTGCGACGTGGCGACATCCCGAGGGGCCGAGTTCGCACATCAAGCAACGCTGGGCGCACCCGGTAGTGCAGGTGTCGTGGAGCGATGCGGTCGCTTACGCAACCTGGGCGGGAAAACGCCTGCCGACGGAGGCCGAGTGGGAATACGCCGCGCGGGGTGGGCTCGCGCAAAAACGGTTTCCGTGGGGCGACGAGCTGGAGCCGGAGGGACGTCACCGCATGAACGTCTGGCAAGGGGTGTTTCCGGCCGCGAACAGCGAGGCCGACGGACATTTCGGCCCGGCCCCGGCGAAGAGTTATCGAGCCAACGGCTACGGCCTGTATCAGATGACGGGCAATGTGTGGGAGTGGTGCGCGGATTGGTTCGACGCGGCCACTTACCGGCACAACGCGCGCGGGCAGCACTGCGTGAATCCGACGGGCCCGACAACCGGGGAGCGTCGGGTGATGCGTGGCGGCAGCTACCTGTGCCATGCGAGTTATTGCAATCGCTACCGCACGGACGCGCGCAGCAGCAACACGCCCGACAGTGCTACCACCAATCTCGGCTTCCGGTGCGCGCGTGACGCGGCTTGATCGGGACTGGCAGACCGTTTTCGCTCACGCTTCTCCCCAACCAAAACTTCATGTCCGCCATCAACACGTTTCTCCTCCAGAACAATCTGCGCATCGCGACCAATCCCTGCGTGTCGCCCGATTTTTGCCTCGATTGGGCGGGATTGCGGGCCGCGATTGCAAACGGGCAGCCGATCCACGTCTGGCCGCACAGCTGCTTTGAAACGGCGGCCGGTTCCTGGACGTTGCTGGAGGACACCGCTACCGGCGATTGCGCTTGGCGGCTCGAAGCGGTTGGTGGCGGATCGCCTGTTGACGTGCTGGTGGACGGCGCGGCGTTGAAGGACGGGGCGGTCATTTTTCCCGCGACGTTCGCGAATCTCCTGCGCCTCAAGAATCTCATCCAAGAGCACAACCCTGCCTCGACGATTTTCCCCAGCGCCACCGCGCAACTCGGCCGTAGCACGCTTGGAGTGGGCGCGCGTTTCACGACGCTGCACTGGCCGGCGGTCGATTGGGCGATGGCGCAGCTCGGCATCGGCGTGACGGCCAACCAAAACTCGATCCCGCGCGAGTTGGTTTACGACACGGACGTGATGCTGGCCGGGAAACTCGACAGCGTGCCCTTTCCGTTCATCGGTACCAACGTACCCGAGGGTCACCAAGGCCAAAGCGTCGAAGGCATGAGCCACGGCTGCGTGCTCTCGAAGTTGAAGACGGGGTTTCACACGCGAGGTATCGCTTGGTCGTTCAACGCCGACCACCAGCCGATCGGCGGGAAATTCGACTCACGTGAAGACGCGCTCGTCACCGGCTGCGTGCTGGCGAGCTATATCACGTTCGATCTCTCCCCGGAACTCGCGCAGACCAAAGTCGCCGACGATGCCGCTGCTTGGTGTGCGGCGAACGTTCCGGCCGCGCTCATCGCGACGGTCAAAGCCCGGGTGGCCCAAGCGGGGCTCACGTTGAACGAGGCGGATTTCTCCAAGCTGCTCGCCTACGTTTGGCCCTCGTTGCAAAAGATGAAAGCGCGCGACGACAAATATGCCGCCGCCCGGGCGAAGCTTTTCACGACCGACGCGGGCCGCGCCTACCTCCGCGAGTTGTCCATCGACGAATTGCCCGGCCTCACCACGCCCGAAACTACCGCCATCATGCTCGCGCTCTGCGAGGCGTTGGGGATGAAGATCCACTTCGTCGCACCGGCGTTTGGCTTTCAAAAAAATATGCCGTATCCGGACAACGTCGCGTTGCGCGGGCTCATCGAGAAGCAATGGGCGGTGTGCAAAGACTTCGGCGCCAGCATCGGATTTCACTCGGGCTCCGGCAAATCCGCCGAGAATTATCAGGTTATGGGCGAGGTCACGGGCGGACGTCTCGAGATCAAGACGAGCGGCCGTTACACCTACGAGATGGGCCGCGCGCTCTTCGCTTCGAAAAACCCCGCCGACCAGGCACTGTGGCGCGACTGGTATAAGTTTACCGTCGAACTTGCGATCCTGGGGGCCTACAGCGCCGATGCGACGGAGCAGAAGATGGCGCGGGTCTTCGTCACTGATGCGCTGGCGAAGTGTGGGCGGGGCGAGGATGTGTTCTCCAGCCCGACGGTCACGCGCTCGGCGATCGAGTCGCTCGCGCCAAGTCCGGAGCATATGTTTTGGTTCGAGTATAATTTTCTCCATGTGCTTGCGGCAGGCGGTCGGGCGGAGAAGGCCGCGCTCGGCGACCACACGCCGGCGGGTTACCGCCAACGCGCGCGTTTCTACGCGATCAGCGACGAAGGCCGGCTCAATTTCGCGAAGAACATCGCGACCTATCTCGTCTTTCTTGCGCAAAACACCGGACTCGCGCCGGCGGCCGTCTGCGAGGCTGCTCGCGCGAAACTCGCCGGTTATCAGAATCTCGCCGCACTTCTCGCCGGCATCGCCCGGTAAACTCCGCCCCGCCCTGATCTCTCCTGCAATCTCTCCACTTGAATCGCCCGCAAGCGGGCTCCTACCTCAAACTCCTCCCATGCCCGCCTTCATCCACGACGATTTCCTGCTTTCAAATCCGGCTGCCTGCGAACTCTACCACACCTACGCGAAGTCGGAGCCGATCTACGACTATCACTGTCACCTGCCGCCGGCACAGATCGCGAACAACCACCGCTTCGCCGACCTCGCGGAAGTCTGGCTCGGCGGCGACCACTACAAATGGCGCGCGCTCCGCACCAACGGCGTGGCGGAACGATTCGTCACGGGCGACGCGTCGCCGCGCGAGAAGTTCGACGCGTGGTGCGCGACCGTGCCGCAGACGCTGCGTAACCCGCTCTACCATTGGTCGCACCTGGAGCTGGCGCGTTATTTCGGCGTCACCGACATCATCAACCCCCAAAGCGCCGACTCAATTTGGGAGCGGGCCAATCCGCAGCTGGCCACGATGCGCGTGCATGATTTTCTGACCAACTCCAAAGTCGCCGTGGTCTGCACGACCGACGATCCGGCCGATTCCCTCGAGCTACACCAGAAGATCCGCGCGAGCGGTTTAAAGACCCGGGTTTACCCGACCTTCCGTCCCGACAAAGCCTTCGCCGTGGGTGCTCCGGCGGTGTTCAACGCCTACATGGAGAAACTCGCCGGTGCGGCCGGCGGTTCGTTTGCGGCGAACGGGATCCGGACCTTTGATGATTTTCTCGGGGCGCTGAAAAAACGTCACGATGACTTCCACGCCATCGGTGGCCGCGTCTCGGACCACGGCCTCGAATCCGCGCTCGCCGAGCCCTGCACGCACGCGCAGGCGCAGGCGGTGTTCGATGCGGCGCGGGCGGGCCGCGTGCCCTCGGCCGAAGAAATCGCGCGCTATGGTTCGTATCTGATGCTCGAGCTCGGCCGCTGGGACGCCGCGCGCGGCTGGACGAAGCAACTCCACCTCGGCGCGCTGCGGAACAACAACACCCGGCTGCTCGGCAAGCTCGGGCCGGACACGGGTTTTGATTCGATCGGCGATTTCCCGCAGGCGGTCGCGCTTTCGCGTTACCTCAATGCGCTCGACGCCACCGACCAGCTCCCGCGCATGGTCATCTACAACCTGAATCCCGCCGACAACTACGTCTTCGCGGCGATGGTCGGCAATTTCCAGGACGGCACGATTCCCGGGAAAATCCAGTTTGGCAGCGGTTGGTGGTTCCTCGACCAGAAGGAGGCGATGGAGTGGCAGCTCAACTCGCTCTCGAACCTCGGCCTGCTCTCGCGCTTCGTCGGCATGCTGACGGATTCACGCAGCTTCCTGAGTTATCCGCGCCACGAGTATTTCCGCCGCACGCTGTGCAACCTGCTCGGCGGCGACATCGCCCGCGGCGAGATTCCAAACGACATGGGCCTCGTCGGCGGGATGGTGCAGAACATCTGCTTCGCCAACGCGCGGAATTATTTCGGCTTGGAGTTGGCGCCGGAGTTTGCGGCGAAGTAACGGGTCGGGGGCCGGCGTTCGGAGCTGGCACCCCCGGGCAAGATTCGGTGGGCTGGCGCGGTGGAGAAAGAGCTCATCATCTCGTCGATCGCGCTGGCCCTGATCAGCGGCGGTTGTCTGTGGGGTTGGGCCCGGCAACTGCGGCGGCGGCGGATCATGAGCGATACGCCGACCTCGAAGACGCAGGGCGTTTTCATCGGCGAGGTCGAAGTCAAAGGCACGGCGGAGGTCGTGGAGCCGCTGGCAAGTTTTTTGGCGGGAGTGGCGTGCGTCCATTACGCTTGGAGCGTCGACGAGGCGTGGTCGCGCTGGGTCACGGAGACTTACACCGACAGCAAGGGAAACACCCGCACGCGTCAGAAACGGGAAAGCGGTTGGGCCACGGTGGCAAAGGGCAGCCAGACGATCCCGTTCTACCTGCGGGACGAGACCGGCGTCTTGTTGGTCCGTCCGGCCGGGGCGAAGTTCGAGGCACAGGAATTTTTCGACCAAACGGTCGGGCGGAGCGACCCGCTTTATTATGGCCGAGGGCCGGCGACGGGTGTGCCCGATTCAGACCACCGCCGCCGGTTTTCGGAGGTGGGAATCAGGTTGCACGCGCCGCTGTTTGTCGCGGGCCGTGCGCGCGAGCGGGCGGACTTGGTGGCCCCGGAAATCGCGGCCAACGAGCAGGCGGATTTTTTCCTCATCTCGACGCGCACTGAGGAAAAAATCAGCGCGTCGCTCGGCCGGTGGATGTGGGTTTGGGGACTGCTCGGCCTGCTGATCGCGACGATTCCGTTGATCGTGATGCTGGTCGAGCAGACGCAGTCGTATCCGATGGAAATGGTGCGGCTTGGGCTGGTGCCGCCGTTTTTGTATTTGGCGGCCGGAGTGATCGCGTGGGTGGGGCTGGTTTACAACCGGCTGATCGCACTGCGGCAGCGGGTGCGCCAAGCGAGTTCACTGATCGAAGTGCAGCTCAAGCGACGGCATGATCTGATCCCGCGGCTCGTGGCCGTGGTCGCGGGCGTGAAGGATCACGAGGCGCAGGTGCAGACGGCGTTGGCGGCATTGCGGGCACAGGCCATGGCGACACCGATCGGTGTGGCGGGTCCGGATTTCACCGGGCTGGCGGTTTCGATTCGGGCGGTGGCCGAGGCTTATCCGGAGCTGAAGGCGCAGGAGAGTTTCGCGGTGCTGCAAACCCAGCTCGTTGAGACGGAGCAGCGGGTAGCTTTGGCCCGGGCTTACTATAACGACATCGCGACGCAGTGGGCGACGCGGCTGGAAATCATTCCCGATCGATGGGTGGCGGCGCTCGGCTCGATGAAGCCGGAGCCGCTCTTGGTTGCCAGCGACTTTGAACGGGCGGCGGTCAACGTGGAGTTGGTCTGAAAGGTGGAGCCCGATGTCCCTATCGGGCTAAAGCGTCGGTGAACAGCACGCGCAAGAAAGCCCGATGGGACATCGGGCTCCACCTCGGCGGCTCACAGCTTACGGGAGAGTCGCTTTGGCTTGTTCGTAGAGCGGCAGAAGGGTGAGGGCGAGTTGTTCAAGGCGGGCGATGCGTTCGCGGGAAGGCGGATGGGTGGAGAGCCACTTAAGTTGGCTGCCGCCGGAGTTTTTGGCCGCCATTTTTTGCCAGAAGGTAACGGCGGCGCGCGGATCGTAGCCGGCGCGGGCGGCGAAACGCAGGCCGATTACGTCGGCCTCGGTCTCGTGTTCGCGAGAGAAGGCCAAAGTCCCGATGGTCGTGCCGGCGCCGTAGGCGAGGAGAAAGGCGTCGCGGTTCTTGTTCTCTTGGGTGCCGGCATTGAGCAGTACGCCGCCGAGCCCGACGAGCATGGCTTGGGATTGGCGCTCGGCGCCGTGCCGGCTGGTGACGTGGGCGATCTCGTGACCCATGACGGCGGCGATTTCGTCGTCGCTGCCGGCGAGGTTGATCAGGCCGGTGTAGAAGCCGACCTTGCCGCCGGGCCGGGCGAAGGCGTTGAGTTGAGATGAGTCGAAGACGACGAACTCCCAGTTGGCGTTGGGCAGATCGCGGCCGACCACGGCGGCGATGCGCCGGCCGATGCGGTTGATGCGGGCGTTGACGGTGGGCTCGGCGGCGACCTTTTCCTTGCCCTTGATCTGGAGAAACGCAGCCGCGCCGGACTGCGCTTCCTCGGCGGGCGTGATCAGCAGAATTTGAGAACGCCCGCTCTCGGGGACGGTGGTGCAGCCGGTGAACGCGGCGACGAAAGCCAGTAGAAAAAACATGGGAAGCATTCGGCGTTTCATGGTCAGAGCCTCGGGTGGGCCCGCCGGCTTCGCAACTCTCCAAAGGCTGGATGCCGCGATAGGTTGGCAGATTTCACTTTTTGATAAAAGTGGAGCCGAACTCGCGTCCGCGATTTCGGCCGCTTTCGTTCCGGACCTTTCAAGGCGGCCGAGAACATTGTTCACACCCAACTGGTGCGAACCGGCCGCCCAACCAAACCCCAGCAGCCCATGAATCCTCGCATCCGTTTGTATTTCGCCGCGCTTGCCGCCGGAGCACTCAGCTCCGCCCTGCAGGCCCAGGCCATCAGGCCCACTCCAGCGGCTCCAGAGCCGGCCGATGAAATCGTCGAGCTTTCACCGTTCGTGGTAACCACGCGTGCGAGTCAAGATGGCGCCGCTCGACAAGCTGCCTATGGGTATTCAAGTGGTCAGCGCCGAGTTGATGAAGCAGCTCGATATTCTGAACGCCGACGCGCTGGGTCGCGTTGTGCCGGGTCTCGCCAATCAAAATAACACGACTTCGGAGGGCACCGGCAACAACACGCAATATGCTTCGCGTGGCTTTACGGTGCTGCCCCGGCGCAACGGCTTTGCTCCGGGTGGTCGTCTTTACGACATGACCGGTATCGACCGGGTCGAGGTCATCCGCGGGCCCAACTCTCTGCTCTACGGGCAGAGCGACGCCGGTGGTATCATCAATTACATCACGAAGCGTCCCCGCATTCGGAACACGGCCGGCGCCCGGGGCGTCGTTTCCGCTGCCGTTGGCAACTACGACTTCTACCGCTCCGTGGTGGATGCGGATGTGACCATCATTCCGGGGAAGTTGGGCTTCCGCCTGCCGGCTTCGTTCACGAGCAACAAACGCGAATTCGATTTTTTCCGCAACAAGGTGATCGCCTACAATCCCTCGCTGCTGTTCCGGCCATTTGAGAAGACCGAGGTTTCGTTTGAGTATGAGTATCTCGATGTGCGCACGAATTTCGGCGCGTTTCAACCGATCGTGTGGCGCCCGCCTGGCTCGACGGTCGAGTACGTGGACAAGGATAGCCGCGGTTTGGGCCGCGCCGCCCGCGGTGGTTTCTTCGGTCCTTACGCCAAGGCGGAAAACGAGCAGACCAATTGGACGGCCGACGTGACTTCGCAACTTACGGAGAACATCACCTTCCGCGGCGTTTATTCGGAGAACAAACGCGACCGCAACGAACTCGTTCCCACGGGCGGTGATCCTTTCCGCGCGGTTTCATTGCCCTATTTCGGTGCGAACACCGTCGATGGCAACCGGATCACCGGCTACAAAGGCGACCTGCTTGGCCAGTGGGAGCTCGGGCCTTTCAAGACCCGCACCATCATCGGGCATGAATACAACAAGAACATCTTCTTCGCCAAGATCTACCGTGGTTGGAATGCGGCCGCGAATGCCCGCGACAATATCTACACGCTGAATCTCGGTTTCGATCCCGTTACCCAGCGGGTAACCCGTCCGCCCACCGCCTCCGATTACAGTCCGTTCCGAGGTGTTTCGGGTTCTTTTTTGGACACCAAACTCGATCCGGCTCTTTGGCGTCTTGAAGTCGGGCCGCAGCGGTTCCTGAGTGAGTGGACCAACACCCGCGTCAGCGAAGTGCTTTCGGGCTTCGATGATCGCCTGCAAATTCTCGCCGGTGTGGCGCGGGGCGAGAGCACGCTGACCAATACCACCACCAACGTGGCCGACGACCGCAAAGCCACGACTTGGCAGGCGGGCATCGGCTGGTCCTTCGACGCGAAGAAGCAGCACATGGTGTTCCTCAACCGGAGCACCAGTTACCAGCCGCAGTTCCTGTTCGATATCAACTTCGCGCCTCTGGCTCCGCTGACCGCCGAGGGCTTTGAAGGCGGTCTCAAATCGACGTGGGGCAAATCCGGTTTGTCCACAACGCTCGTCCTTTACATGCAGGAACGGAAAGACGTCGGCCGTCAGTTTCAGGATTTCTCGTTCAATCCGCCGCGCACCTACGGTATCCTGACCCCCGGCGAGGAAGTGAAGGGCGTCGAACTCGAGGCCACCTACGAGGCGAGCAAGCAGTTGAACTTCACGGTCCTTTACGCCCAGTTCGACGGCAAGATCACCGGCGCGCCTCCCGGCCGGAATGCCATCATCGGCCAGGAGCTGCCACGGGCGCCGGAGCAATCCGGCAACATTTTGGCCAACTACAAAATCGAGGGCGACGGCGCGCTGGGCAAAACCCGTTGGACTCTCGGTGCGAACTGGAGGAGCAAAACGTGGCTCGATACCGGACTCAACACGAACACCTTCGAGCGTCGTAGCGATGGTGGCACCGTGGTGTTCGCCGTGATCTCCAAAGAGTTCCAGCTGGCCAACAAGCGTGCAATCACCGTGCGCCTGAACGTCGGCAATATCTTCGACCGCGATTATATCAGCGAAGGATTCACCTTCGGTGAAAAGCGCACGATCCGCTTCAGCACCGACTACAAGTTCTAAGCGGCCCGTTTTGCGGCCAAATCGAATCACGGGCGGAGCGGGGCCAGGCGCCGCGCTCCGCCCTTTTTTTAACCGTCTTCTTTCGCCACTGTTCGATGTCCTCCCTCGATTTCCAACTGTCACGCCACCCGGCCAATCCCATCTTGGTGCCCAACCCCGCGCAGCCGTGGGAGTCATTGGTCACCACCAACCCGGGTGCGTGGCATGCCGCCGACTCCGGCGACGTGCTGTTGCTTTACCGGGCCGCCGGCGACGATGACGGCCACGTCGTGCACCTCGCGCTTGCGCGCAGCCGCGACGGCGTGCGCTTTACGCGTGATGGCGCCACGCCGGTGGCCTCGCCCATTCCCCTCACGCCGGACGGCGGCTGCCTCGAAGATCCGCGCATCATCAAAATCGGCGACTGGTATTATGTGACCGTCGCGTCGCGGCCGTTTCCTCCGGGGCGATATTGGGAGAAAACGCCCGGCGCACCGCGCCTGCACCACTCGTTTCCCGCGCATTTTCCCGTCGCGTTGCGCCAAAATCTCACGTCCACGCATCTCTTCCTCACGCAGGATTTCAAGTCTTGGATCCGGGCGGGTCGACTCACCGATCCCTCGCTCGACGAGCGGGACGTGGTGATTTTCCCCGAGACGATCGGCGGCAAATGGGTCACCTTACACCGGCCGATGCAGTGGCACGGGGCCGGGTTTACCAATCCGCAGCCCGCCATCTGGATCGCGGCGACCCCGGATGTCCTGGGTTGGAAGGAACTCAAGCTGCTCGCCCAAGCGGAATTTGACTGGGAGCGAAAGATCGGGGCCAACAATCCGCCGCTGCGCACGCCGCACGGTTGGTTGCAGATTTACCACGCGGTCGGACCCGACGGGCACTACCGGCTCGGGGCTTTGTTGCTCGATTTGGAGAATCCGTTTCGGGTGACCCACCGCACGCGTCGCCCGATCTACGAGCCGACGGCGGAGTGGGAAACCAAGGGGCTCTACAACGGGGTGTGTTTCCCCTGCGGCCATGTCGTGCTCGGCGGCATCTACCATCTTTATTACGGGGGCGGCGACGTCGTCTGCGGCTTGGCCACGGCGCCGTTGGACGAACTTATCGGCTGCCTGCTTGCGCAACCTGTGGCCTGAGCGCGCCCGCGCTTGCGCGGTCCCGGGCCGGCGCGATGCTTCCGGTCAAATCCCCTCTCGTGCCGACCCAAAAAGACATCGCCAAGTCGCTCGGTCTTTCCCAAACCGCCGTCTCGCTGGCGTTGCGCAACAGCCCCGCGATTCCCGCCGCCACGGTGGCCCGCGTAAAGGCCGAGGTGCGCCGGCAAGGCTATCGCCCCGATCCGATGATCTCGGCGCTCATGGCTCAACGCCACAAAGGTGCGGCCGCGCGCTTCCGCGCCAAGATCGCCTTTCTGACCGCCTCCGGCGGACCCGATGCGAGGCGGGACGGCAACTACGCGGTGGGTTGTTTTCGCGGCGCCCAACGTGCCGCCGAGGAGCGAGGCTACGTCTGTGAGGCGTTCTGGATGCGTGATCCCAAGGTCCCCGGAGAACGTCTCAGCCAGATTCTTTGGACTCAAAATGTCCAAGGTCTCATGGTCGCGCCGATGCCGGTCGACAGCATCCCGGTGCAGCTGACGTGGGCGAAATTCGCCGCCGTCAGCCTCGACTACTCCGTGGCCGATCCCGAGTTGCACCGCGTGGTGGACGACCATGCGTTCGGCATTGAGCGGGTGCTCGAAGAGGTGGAGGCCAGAGGCTATCGACGACCGGGATTGGTCCTGCGGACGTCGCAAGATATCCGCACGCACCACAGCCGATTGGGGGTTTTTCTCGTGCAGCGGCGCCTTCATCCGGATTGGGCTGATGTGGCACCGCTGATCTTGCCTGCCGACAGTTGGGATCCGGTGCTTTTCGCCGCGTGGCTGAAACGCGAGCAACCGGATGTCGTCCTGACGGAGGAACCTGAACTGCCCGCGGCGGTGCGGCAGCTCGGTTTGCGGGTCCCGCGTGATCTCGGGCTCGCGTTCTTCTACAAAGACAAACCGGCGCCCGAGGTGAGCGGGCTGCAGATCGACGCCGAGCGGGTGGGGGTGATTGCCGCCGGTATTCTCATGCGCATGATCGAGACCAACGAACGAGGGCGGCCCGCGATTCCCACCACCACGTTGGTGAAGTCGTTCTTTTGGCACGCGGGCCGAAGTCTCCGGCCTTTGCCACGGGTGCGCGGACCGGTCCCATGAAAACGCTCGCTACTGTCGGCCCGGTCAGCCGTGTGCGCGCCCCGCTGCGGCGTACCTCGCTTGCGCTGGCGCGCGGGCGACTGACGGTCGGATTTTTGGGCGGGTCGATCACGGACGCGAAGACGGGGACCCGCTGGCCGGAGCCCTTGCTCGCTTGGCTCGCGGCCACCCGGCCCGACGTCGCCCTCACGGTGGAAAACGCGGCGATCGGCGCGACCGGCAGCGATCTCGCCGTGTTTCGCGTGCAGCGCGACATTCTCGCCCGCGGCTGCGATCTCGTGTTTGTGGATTATGCGGTCAATGACGACGACCAGCCGACCGCCCGCCGGATGCGCACTCGCGAGGGGATGTTGCGGCAACTGCTCGCCGCCGGTTGCGACGTGGTGCTCGTCCACACTTTTCGTGCTGGAATGCTCGCGGCGTTGATGGCGGGTGGGCTGCCCGAGACGATCGCGGAGTTTGAGGCGCTCGCCGGGCACTATAACATCGGCTCCGTCAACGCGGCGCTGCACTCGCTGCGCGAGATCCATGCCGGCCGCCTCACGTTCGCCGAGTGGCTGCCCGATGGGTTGCACCCGGAGCATCGGGGCAGTCTGAGTTACGCCGAGGCGGTGAAGGATTTTCTTGAGGCGGCGCTGCTCCTATCGGAGGCGCCCGGGCCGGGGCACCTGCCGCCGCCGCTCACGCCCTGTGCTTGGGAGCACGTTGGATTTGTCCCGCTGTCGGACATGGTGAGGTCGGGCCCGTGGACGCTGCGGCGGTGGAGCGCCCATGCGTGGATCGACCAAGTGCTGCACTGCACGGCGCCCGGCGCCACGCTGCGCTGCATGTTCGTGGGCCGCGGCCTCGTCGTCGCCTTTGATTTCGGCCACGCCTCCGGCGAAATCCGTTATCGTCTCGATGGCGGCGCGTGGCACACCACCGCGCGCGCACGTCCGCTCTGGCTGGGGGATACCGGCTGGTTTCACCCCACGGTCATCGCCGATGACCTCACCGACGGGCCGCACACGTTCGAACTCGAGACGATCGCGGCGCTCCACGGCGGCCGCGTCGCGACGATCACCACGCTCGCCTTTGTCGGAATTTTACTCTGATGCGCACGTTCTTCCGCATCTTCTCGGGTGTGCTCTTGATCGCCGCGGCGGGCGTTGCCTTTGGCCAGTCGCCGGCCGACTACGCCACGGTTCGTGCCCGACTGCGGGCGGCGCAGACCGGAGGTGATGCGCTCAATGCGACCGATCCGATTCTCGCCGCCAAGGTCACCGCCCTAAACACCACCGCTCAGACGCATTGGACCAATCTCAACAAATCCGCCACGCGCTCTTCGCTGTGGAGCGATCTCACGATCTCCGCGACGCGATCCGACTCGATCACCCCGAATTACGAGCGCCTGAGAACGCTCGCCGCCGCCTACGCCGCCAACGGCGCCGCCCTCAAAGGCAACGCCGCGCTCCGCGACGACATCGTTTCCGCGCTCCAGTGGCTCGCGACAAACCACTACAATCCCAACCGCCGCTTCTACGATAATTGGTTCCCCTGGCACCTCGCCGTTCCGCTCAACCTCGTGGACATCTTTGCGTGCCTCCACGACGGCCTCAGTCCTGCCGTGCGCGGTCCCTTATACACCGCTTACGCGACTGCCGTGGACTTTTACCAATCGACGGCCGGCGCGACCTTTGCCCACACGGGCGCCAACCGCGTTTGGCGTGCGCGGATCGATGTCGGTCTCGGCGCGGCGCTCGAAAATACGACCCGTCTCTCCGGCGGCCGCGACAAACTTTCCGTCGTCCTGCCTTACGTGACCAGCGGAGATGGTTTCTACACCGACGGGTCGTTCATCCAACACAACACCCACAGCTACACGGGCGGCTACGGCCTCTATTTGGTCGCCGAACTTTCCGCCGTGCTCGAAGCGGTTGCCGGCACGCCGTGGATCGTCACCGATCCCAACCTTGCCAACGTGTTTCGTTGGGTCGACGAAGCCTACGCCCCCGTCTTGTTTCGCGGTGCGATCATGGACCACACGCGCGGACGTGAGATCTCCCGCGCCGGCTCCACCGATCATTCGGCCGGGCACCCCACGCTCACGGCGCTGGCGCGCGTGGCGCAATTTGCGGACCCCACCGATGCCACCCGCTTCCGCTCGCTGGTCAAAGGTCACCTTCGGTCCGACGCGTTCCGCAATTACCTGAATTCCGCCAACCTCTCCGCCGCGGGGCTCGTGAAGCCGCTCCTGGACGATTCCTCGCTGCCGGCCGCCCCTGCACTCATGGGCTGTTATGTTTTTTCCGGAATGGATCGGGTGGTCCACCACCGCGGTACGTGGGCCTATGCGGTCAGTCTCTCTTCAAAACGGATTTCCAAATACGAAAGCATCAACGCCGAGAATCTCCGCGGCTGGCACCTCGGCGACGGCGCCGCCTATCTTTACACGGGCGATCTCGGCCAATACGCGGACCAATACTGGCCCACCGCCAATCCCTACCGACTCGCCGGCATCACGGTGGACGCCCGCCTCCGCGCCAATGCGGGCACGAACTCGCCCAACACCATCGATCCCCGCACGACCAAAGCGTGGGTCGGCGGTTCGACCGTCCTCGGTGAATTTGGTGCCGCCGGGATGGACCACGAAGCCGCTCAGTCGGACCTTCGGGCGAAAAAATCGTGGTTCTTTTTTGACCAGGAGGTCGTCCACCTCGGCACCGGCATCGCGGCGAGCGCCGGCAACGCCAATCGGATCGAGACGATCGTCGAGCACCGTTTGCTGGGCGCGGCCGGCAACGCCGGCCCCGTCACTTTCACCGCCAACGGCACGCCACGCGCCGCCACCCCCGGAGTCACCGAATCGCTGGCCGCTGTCACCCATGCCCACCTTGCCGTCCCGCTGCAGGCCGCCTACGGCAACGGTGATATCGGTTACGTTTTCCCCGCCGCGCCCCCGCTGCACGTTCTCCGCGAGTCCCGCAGCGGCAGCTACAACGACATCAATCAGGGACCGTTTACCAACTCCACCGTCCAGACGCGTTCTTACCTCACGCTTTGGTTTGACCACGGCAACCAGCTGGCGGGCGCGGGGGCCGACTACGCCTACGTGATTCTGCCTGGGGCCTCCGCGGCCCGGACGGCCGCCTACGCCCAGAATTCCGACATCGAAATCCTGGCCAATACCTCGCTCGTCCAAGCAGTCCGTGACGGTCCGCTCAAGGCGACGGGGATCAATTTCTGGGCTGCCGCAGACGTTGCCGGCATCACGTGCGACCGCGCTGCTTCGATCATGCTGCTCGAGCGCGATGGCCAACTCCACCTCGGGCTCTCCGACCCCACGCAGGAATCGGTGATCCCGGTCACGCTGGAATTGCCCTACGCCGCCGAGTCCTTCGTGAGCAAAGACCCGCTCGTCACCGTTGACGCCCTCGCGCCGCGGCTTCGCCTGCAATTTGCCGTCGCTGGGACGCGGGGCCGCAGCCTTGCCGCCTCCTTCAAACTCGCGGGCTCGCCGGAACCGGTCGGCCGCCGCCCCGTCGTCACGTTGCAACCGGTGGGCATCACGGCTGCCGTCGGTACCGGTGTGACGCTCACCGTGGCGGCCTCCGGCGAGCCGACGATCCAATGGCGCAAGAACGGGGTGAATCTGGCCGGCGCGACGGCCGGGACGCTCACCTTCAACGCACTGACGGCTGAGGACACCGCCAGCTATGACGCCGTGCTCACCAACGCCGCCGGCACCGAGTTCAGCAGCTCCGCCGTGGTGATCGCCACCGCGCCGCTGACGGCCCGCCTGCGCAACCTCTCGGTTCGCACCACGCTCGCCGCCGAGCAGATTCTGATTGTAGGGCTCACTATGGCGGGAGGCGCCAAGGATGTGTTGCTGCGCGCCGCCGGGCCCGGCTTGGGCGCGTTGGGCGTGCCCGGTGCAATGGAGGATCCCCGGCTCGCGGTGTTCATGACCGGGGCGGTGGCGGTGCGGAGTGCCGAGAATAACAACTGGGAGGGCAACGCCGCCGTGCGCGCGGCCAATGCCGCCCTCGGCGCCTTCCCGTTTCCCTCCGATGCGAGTCTCGATGCGGCGCTCGTGACGCCCATTGCCGGCGGTCGCACGGTCCAAGTTTCCGGGCCCACGGGCGGCGGTGTCATCGTCGAAGTTTACGAACACGGCGCGGGCAACGCGGTCCGCTTCACGAGCCTCTCGGCGCGCAATCTCGTCGGCACCGGGGCGAATCTCCTGTTCGTCGGAATCACGGTCGAAGGCTCCGGCACTAAAAATGTGTTGGTCCGCGCCGCCGGCCCCAGCCTCGGCGCGCTGGGCGTGCCGAACACGCTCGTTGACCCCAAACTCGAGTTGTTCACGACGGCCACGCCGGCCGTCAAGATCGCGGAGAACGACACCTATGCCGCCGCGCTTGCCCCGATTTTCCGCAGCCTCGGCGCGTTTGATTTTTTACCCGGGGCAAAAGACGCCGCGCTCGTTCTGAGTCTGGCCGCGGGCAGCTACACCGTCCAAGTCTCCGGGGTAAACAACGGCACAGGCGAGGCGATCGTCGAAGTCTATGAGTTGCCATGAGGCCCAGCGCATGAAACGGGAGGTGACTTGCACTGGAGAGGCCTCCGGGATTTTTTTCGCAAACCACCACCGCGATCCAGCCGATGTCCGCCTTTGACTTAGCCACGCTCGACTGGGTCTTGACGGGCTGGCGCCCCTTCGCGTGGAAGCTGCGGAAATCAGCCGAGACCGGCGGGTTTCTCTCGCCCGATCACGGACCGTTTCCAGCCCGGTTGCCCGGCAGTGTGCAGGAGAATCTCCGGCGCGCCGGTGCCATCCCGGACTGGCACATCGGGCGCAATGCCCTCGCGATCGAATGGGTCGAGCACCGGCACTGGATGTTTGTGGCGACCGTGCCGTCGCTTGGTTCGGAAGAAAGGGGAGAGCTTGTTTTTTTGGCCGATGGGCTCGACGCCGCCGGCTGGGTGCTGGTCGACGGCGTGGTGGTCGGCGAGTGGGCGGGCGCGCACCTCCCGGTGCAAATTGAACTGGGCGCGGCGTTGGCCGGAGCGGGGCCGCATGAAATGGCGATCGTTTTCGATCTCCCGCCCGAGGGCCAGGGGCAGATGGGTTACACCTCCCGCGCCCGCGAACAGAAGCCGCGTTACAACTTCGGCTGGGATTGGTGCGTGCGCGTCGTCCCGATCGGGGCGTCGGGCCGTTTGGTGTTGGCAGACAAGCGCGGCGATTGGCTGCGGCGGCTAAGCGTCGGGGCAAGTTTGGCCGCAGATCTGCGCTCGGGCACCGTGGAGCTTGCGTTCGATTTAGGCGCGGAGGAGGCCGCGTTCGACGTGGAGGCGAAGCTGCGATTTGAAGGCCAGACCGTCGCGTCGCAGCGGGCGCAAGTTTCGTCAGGCGAACCGCGGCTCACTCTGGCGGTGTTCGATCCGACGCTCTGGTGGCCGCAGGGCGAAGGAGCGCCGGCACTTCACCAGTTGGAGATCACGGTTTCACGCGGGGGGCAGATGGTGGCAAGCGAGGCGCGGGCCGTGGGCTTCAAACACATCGAGTGGCGCGCGTGCGTCGGGGCTCCGCTTGATGCGCTGCCGTGGCTCTGCGTCGTGAATGGGCGTCCGATTTTTCTCCAGGGCGTCAATTGGACGCCGGTGCGGATGGGCTACATGGATACGACCTGCGCCGAGGTGGAGCGGCTGGTCGGCATCTACCGGGATATGGGCTGCAATCTGCTGCGCGTGTGGGGCGGCAGCACGCTGGAAACGCCGGAGTTTTACGCCGCGTGCGACCGCGCCGGGTTGCTCGTGTGGCAGGAGTTTCCGCTTTCGTCTTCGGGCATGGATAGCTGCCCACCGGGCGACGCGGCCTTCCTCGCGGAGCTGGGCGACGTTGCGCGCCATTTCATCCGTTCGCGCCGACATCACGCCTGTCTGTTGATGTGGTGCGGCGGCAACGAACTGAACGTCGACGAGCTTTTTCCCGGCGGCAAACGCCGCCTGCCGCTCACGCGGGCGCACCCCGTGTTGGCGGCGCTGGAAGCGGTGGTGGCGCAGGAAGATCCCGGCCGCCGATTTTTGCCCACTTCGCCTTACGGCCCGCGCTTTCATTCGGCGCGCGCGGAGTTTGGGCTGGGGCTGCATCACGAAGTCCACGGGCCTTGGGGCGTGGACGGCTACGCGGAGCCCGGCGCGTGGGAAAATTATTGGCGGGACGACGATGCGCTCTTTCGCGGCGAAACGGGCGTGGCGGGCGCGAGTCGGCTCGAACTCATCCGCGCGCACGCGGGGGACGAAGCGATTTGGCCGCCCACGACGCCGCTTTGGCACCATGCCTCAGGCTGGTGGACGCAATGGGATCGTCTCGCAGCGCGATTCGAGGGCATGGAGTCTGACGCGGCCCTTGCAGCCTACGTGGAATTCACCCGACACGAGCAGGCCGAAAAACTGGCGTTCGCGGTGCGCGCGAAAAAGGCGCAGTTTCCGCGCTGCGGCGGTTTTCTCATCTGGATGGGTCACGACGCCTTTCCCTGCCTCGCCAACACATCCATCGTCGAATTCGACCACGTCCTCAAGCCGGCGGCTCACGCCGTGGCGGCGGTGTTTCACGCGCCCGCTCCACCGGCTTCGCTTATCGGTTGAGCGGCGCGATTTCGCGTTGGAACCAGCGGTAGACCGCGACGGCGCCGACGACCGCGATGGCAAAGGCGGCGATCGAGGCCATGGGTTGCATCAGAACGGCGAAGCCGATCCCGACGGTCGTGCCCAAGCACAACGCCAGCCCGCCGAGCATATCGAAGCAGGTGCGGACCGAGATCACCCGTTTCGGCAACGCCGTGAGGTCTTCGCCCGCTTCAACCGGTGCCCACCAGCCGCCGGGCCGGACTTTGCGGTTAAATGCGCGGAGTTTTTCCAGCGCGACCGGCTTCGTGGCGTAGGTGACAATCCCGCTGACCGCGAGGGCGAGCGCGGTGAACAACGCGAGCTTGATCTCGAAGCGCCAATCGCCCCAGGCCAGACCAAACACCGGAAACCGGGGCGCGACCACTTGCAGCGTGATGTTGACGAGCGCACAGGTCAAACCGGCGCCCATCGCGGCGAGTTCGGTCCACGCGTTCATGCGCCACCAAAACCAACGGAACACACCGATGATGCCGCCGCCGGCCATCAGCAGCGCGAGGAATTCCCACGCCTCGGAGACCGAGCTGAGCAACGGAGTCAGGGCGATACCTGCGACCGCGAGCAACACGGTCATCAGGCGTGAGACCAAGACCTGTTCACGTTCCGGCGCTTTCGGGCGGAAAAAACGGCAGTAGCCGTCGCGCATCAGGTAGGAAGCTCCCCAGTTGAGCTGGGTTGTGATCGTGGACATGAACGCGGCGGCAAACGCCGTGATCAGCAGTCCCCGGAGGCCGACGCCGAGATACTGGTTCATCACCATCGGATAGGCATCCGTGTCGGTGCGCGGCGCGTCGAGCACGGGAAACAGCGCGATGGAAACGAGTGCGACCACGGCCCACATCCAAGGCCGGATGGCCTGCCACACGGCGAAGAACAACATGGCCTTCACCGCGTCGCCTTCGTTGCGGCAGGCGCTCATCCGCTGCATCACATAGCCGCCGGTGTCGGTCCACCATAGTCCGAGCAGAATAGCAAAGCAGGCGAGATCGAGGTTCGCGTGACCGAAGTCGGGGAAGAGCGAAAGCGTGCGTTCACCGTGGGCCGGCGAGGCCCGCACGGCGTCGAGCACCGCGCCCATGCCGCCAAACTTGTCCACGGCAAGCACGGCGAGGAGCACCATGGCACCGACGGCGATGACGAATTGGATGACATCGGTGATTACCGCGCTGAAGAAACCGCCGAACATCGTGTAGAGCAGGGTCACGCCCATCGCGAGGCCGACCGCCGTCCACTTGTCTACCGGCATCATGACGGTAATGATACTGGCCATCCCGAGGGTGACCCACGCGATGGTGATGAGGTTGGCGACGACGCCGCTCATAAATGCGCGCACCCCGCGCAGGACAGCGGCGGCGCGGCCATCATAGCGCATTTCGCAAAACTCGGCGTCGGTCATTGCTTCAAGCCGCCGCCAGAGGCGCGAAAACAGATAGACCGCGACGACGAGCGCGAGCACTCCGGCGAACAACCACCAAAGTCGCTGCAGACCGCGCCCGCGCACCATCTCGGTCACGACCAGCGGGGTGTCGGAGGCGAAACTGGTCGCCGCGAGGGAGATGCCGTTGACCCACCACGGCATGCTGCGGCGGCCGAGGAAGAAGCTCTCGCTGTCGCGCCCGGCGCGCTTGCTCATCGCCAGACCGATGCCGAGCGAGACGGCGAGGTAGGTGCCGATGATGGCGTAATCGAACCAGTGGAGCGGAAGCATAGGGCGGGGCGGGAGCGGGTGGGGTATCGGTAAACGCCAAAGACGTGGCTGAGGGGCGGCTTGCTCTTCAAGACGATTGTGCGGCGCGGCCGGTCCGGGTTACCCGCAATGGCTGCCACGGGGCGGGGCGTGCCGAGTGATCGCAGCCGACTGGATCGGCCCGTTGCGGTAATCGATAAAACTAACATGGACCGCGCTGGTCGCGCCTCGCAGGAAAGTGGGAAGCCAAAGCTGGACGCTTCCGAGCTTTCGCACTTCATGGGCGCATCGGTCAGTTTAATCCCTTTTCGTTTTTGAACATCTGTTTCGTTTTTAATCCTCAGGCGGGTCCGGCACGGGATCGGTCCAAGCTGCTTCGGTTGATCGAGGATTTTTTGAAAACGACCAAGGTCACAGGGTCGGTGTATTTGACCGAGCGACGGGGGCACGCGACGGAGCTTGCGGCGGCGGCGGTGAAGGCCGGGGCCAACGTGGTGGTGGCGGTGGGCGGTGACGGCACGGTGAACGAAGTCGCTGGTGCCTTGGTCGATTCGTCGGCGGCGCTGGGTATCGTGCCTTGCGGTTCCGGCAACGGGCTCGCGCGGCATCTGGGGATCTCACTCCGGCCGGCGTTCGCGTTGGCGGGATTGGCGAGCGGGCGAGTCCGCCGGATCGACGCGGGTGAGGCGAATGGCCGGCTCTTTTTCTGTGCGATGGGCACGGGTTTTGACACGGCGGTGCTGACGAGTTTCGAGCGGTTGGCGCGGCGCGGGTTTGCGGCGTATTTCGTCGTGGCGATGCAGGCGTTTTCGAGTTACCGGTGCGAGGCCTACGGCTTGCGGACCGGAGCGGGCGAAGTCGAGGTGAGGCCCGCGCTCTTCGTGACCGTCGCAAATTCCGACCAGCTCGGGAACAACGCGCGCATCGCGCCCGGCGCACGGGTGGATGACGGGCGGTTGGATCTCGTGGTGATTCCGCCGGTGGGCTGGCTGTCGGGATTGCCGTTGGTGGGGCGACTTTTCGCGGGCTCGCTGAATAGCGGGGCCGGTGTGGGACGTTGGACGGGGGAGCGCTTTGTGGTCACGCGGGCGGCGGCGGGGCCGATCCACGTCGACGGGGAGCTGGTGCAGACGGCGGCGGAGATTTCCGTGCAGGTGCGGCCGGGTTGCCTGCGGGTGATCGGGCCGGTGCGAAACGATTAGGGATGAATCAGGGGCAAGGCGTCGTTGCGGAAGCGGCGGTAAACCGTGAAATCACGAACGTCGGTGGTGATGATTTTGGCTTTGGGGAAGCGTTCGGAAAGGACGACGAGGGAGGCGTCGCCGGCGTCCATTTGGAGGTAGTGTTCCATCAATATTCTGATTCGAGCGGCGCGATCCCAGACGGGGAGTAGCACGATTCGGCCGGTCTCAAGGGCCTCGATGGCGGCAAAGAGGGCGATACGATTCCTGCGGAGCAGATGGCAGATTTCGCCCCAGACCGTTTCGGTGGTCGCAAGCTGGGCGTCGATCACGGTCAAAACCGAGTCGCTCCACGCGTGCCATTGGTCGGTCTCACTCAAAAGGCCGACGATAGGCCCGGCATCTACGAGATAATCAATCGCCGAAGCCTTCACGCATGGAAAGATCGGACGGAGCGCCCTTCATAATGCCGGAATATTTCCTCGCCCACTCGCCGAAAGAGGGGCCGCGATTTTTTTGGCGCTTTTCCGCGGACTTGGTGGGGGCGCGGCGTGGGGCGGACTTGGCCTTGGGTTTGCGGGTGGTGAGCGTTGGCATGAGGGGAACGTCGTGGCAGCGGGCGCGGAGTCAAGGAAGGCCAAGGGCGGCGCGGGCGGCGGTGGCCATCACGGGGGCGGTGGTGGTGGCGGGGACGCCGGTCCAGATTTCGAGGGCTTTGGCGCCCTGATGGACGAGCATCGCGAGCCCGTTGGCGTGGGGCAGACCGAGGGCGGCAGCGCGGGCGAGAAGCGCGGTCTGCGGCGGGTTGTAGATCATGTCGAAGACGGCGGCGACGTTGGGCAGCGAGGTGAGATCGACGGGAATCTCGTCGGTGGGGCGGAGGCCGGCGCTGGTGGCGTTGATCAGGAGCGTGCCTGACGGCAGATCGGCGGGCGGCGCGGCCGGAGTGAAACCACGGAGCGGAATGTCTGCTGCGAGCGGGGCCAGATGGGCGAGCAGGGTGCGGAGATTGGCCTCGGTGCGGTTGGCGATCCAGAGTGAGGCGCAACGGCGTTGGAGACATTCGACGGCGGCACCTCGGGCGGCGCCGCCGGCCCCGAGCAGAACGACGTGGGCGCCGGTGAGCTCGAGGCCGAGGGTTTCGCGGATGGCCGCGGCCAGGCCGTAGCCATCGGTGTTGTGTCCGCGCCAGCCGGCGGGCGTGTGCAGGAGTGTGTTGATGGCGCCGATGGGGCGGGCGATGGGTTCGATCGCGGCGACGCGGTCAACCGCGAGGACTTTGTGCGGGACCGTGAGGTTGAGGCCGTGGAAATTTTTCGCGTGGAAGAGATCGAGGGCGCGCGGGAGGTCATCGGGATGAACCTCGAAGCGAAAGTAACGCCAGTTGGAGAACCGGGGGGTCGCGACGGCGAGCGAAGCGAGGGCGGCATTGTGCATCGCCGGGCTGATCGAGTGCTTGATCGGGTGGCCGAGCACGGCGAGGGCGGTGCCGGGGAAAGACCAGCCGTCGAGATCGGCGAGACTGCACGTGGGATCGGATGGCGCCATGCAAACAGCGTGGGGTTTGGGGCTCGGCGGCGAAAGCAAGAAACGCGGCCCGCCGATCAGGCCGGACTCGCCGGAGGAAAGAAATTGGGCAACAGATGGCGGTCGGTCATGGGCAGGTGAAATACCGGGGTGGTGGAGCCCGACATCGGCGGAACAATCCAATCCCATTGCGCGGAAAGCGGGCGGCCGGCGCTTTCCTCTTGGGTGGCGAAGCGCATGAACTGAGCGCTTGCGGTGTGGTGGTCCACGAGGGTCACGCCGGCGGCCGCGTAGGAGTGGAGGACCGCGACGTTGAGCTCCAGCAGGGCTCGGTCGCGCCAAAGGGATTGAGGGGATGACAGGTCGAGCCCGAGCCGGTGTGCGATGGCGGGGAGTTGATGGTAGCGGGCTTCGTCACCCAAATCGCGGGCGCCGATCTCGGTGCCCATAAACCAACCGCTGAACGGTGCGGCCGAGAACTCGGTCGACGCGGCGATCAACCGGTGATCGGAAATGGTGGGTAATGCATACCAGCGGAGGCCGAGATCGCCGAACCAAGCCAGCGTGGGGTGGGTGAGATGAACCTCGCGGATGAGCCCGGGAGGCAGGGGGAAGAGGCGGGGTTTTTCGCCGGCGCCGGTTATGATCCAAGGGAGCAGATCAAAAGGAGTCTTGGTCGAGGGTGGGGTCCAGCCCATGGCGAGGGCGCGTTCTGTAAAGGAAAGGTTTTGGGGGTCGCCGAGAATCCGGGCTCCGTCGCGATAGCCGGCGTATCCCGCCAGCTGGCGATTTTCGATCCGCGGACCGGGCAGCTGCGTGGTGGAGGGGGCGAATACGGTCATCGTCGGACGGATCGTACCGGAATTGGTGGCCTCGGCGATGTGCGCGCAGAGCTCCGAGAATATAGCCTCGGCTCCGGCGAGGTGCCGGCGGTCGCGCACTTTTAGACCGCGCCAGAAGAGTCGCCCGATGCAGCGGGCGTTGTTGCGCCAGGCCATGCGGCCGGCATGGGTGAGTTCGTCGCTGGTGAACGGGGCGGGTTGGCCGGCGGCGAGGGCGGCGCGGTAGATAGTGGTGCGCTTTGCGAGGGGTGCGGCCAACATGCCAAAAGCGGAAGCATCGCTCAGGAAATCCGTGATTTCTTCGGTTTGAAGCGGAGGCGGCGGGCCGGGGAGCGGCGGATTCGAGGGCGCGTGAAATGGGCACTTCCGGAGGGACATAGGTTAAAAAGATGCCGACGAGCGACGAGGGCGCAAATGCGGCACGAGGAGCGACGGGCAATTGGAAATCAAGTCAGTGGCTTCGGTGGCCGTGGCGCGATTAGAAGCCCGACGGGGAGAGCGGGCCGCCGGGACGACGGGCTCCACGGGGATGGCGAGAGGTCACTCGGACTCGCGGGTGTGGGTGGTCTCGAAATCGGTGATGAAGCTGGCGAAAAGGCGGGCGCGGGCGGGTTCGCCGGAAACGGTGTAGTGGTGCACGAGGTTACGGCAGCAGCGGCAGAGGACCTCGTGAATGGCGGTGGGCATGAGATCGGCGGGCTGGGGTGAGGTGCCTTGGGCGATGAGAAAGGCGATGACCTCGTCGGGGTCGCGGAAGAGGCCGCGGTCAAACGGGTCGACGTAGAACGGAATCTCATCGTCGAAGCAGCCGACGAGGAAGTGGCCGGGCAGGCCGACGGGCTCAAGTGCGAGGCCGAGGCGTTCGGCGACCAGCAGGTAGACGAGGCTGAGAGAAATGGGCAGGCCGATGCGGCGCGTGAGCACGCTGTTGAGGAAGCTGTTTTGCGGGTCGGTGTAGTGCTCGACGTTGCCGCGAAACCCCCATTCGTGGAACATCACGCGGTTGATGATGCGGCATTTCTCCCGGGAGCTGGCGGGTTCGGCGATGAGCTCGGTGCAGCGGGCGGCGATGGCGTCGAGCTGCTCACAGCAACGGCCCACGTCGAGGGCGGGATTGACGGTGCGGGCGAGCAGGAGGGCGCCGGTTTCCAGTTCGTAGTGGAGTGAACCGATGAAGGTGCGGAACTCGGCGACGGGGTCGGAAAACTTCAGCTCGTTGAGAAACCAGGCGGCGTGAGCGGCGAGGGCGGGGTCGGGACCGTGACTGAGCTCGCGCAGAAAAGGCGCGGTTTCAGGGCCGAGGGCCGTGAACCGGGCGAGGAGGGCGCGGCGCACGGACGGGCTGGGGTCGTCGAGCAGACGCAGCAGCGCGGAGAGTTGGGCGGAGCTCGGCGCGGTGGTTTCCAAGCGGGAAAGGCGAGAAGGAATTTTCGCGGGAGGCAATGCGGAAGGCGGCGCGCGGGCGGCGCCCTACCTTGCGGAATTGAAACGAATTTTTTCCTCTTCGCGGTCGATGAAAGGGACGCCTTTTTCCATCCACTCGGGGGCGGGGGCGCCGCGGAGGTAGTGCTCGAAGAATTGCCAAGCGCGGCGGGCGAAATCCTTTTGGTCGGCGCGGCGGCGGAGGCCGTGGAGCCCGCCGTTGTAGTTCCAGAGCCAGGCGGGTTTGTCGTAGCGCCGGAGGGCGAGGAAGAGTTCGATGCCTTGATACCACGGAACGGCGTCGTCGGCGTCGTTGTGCAAGAGCAGGAGGGGCGTGGTGATGCGCTGCACGTGGAAGATGGGGGAGTTTTCGATGTAGAGGTGCGGCGCTTCGGCGAGGGGGCGGCCGAGGCGGCTTTGGGTTTTCTCGTATTGGAACTGACGCGGCATGCCGGAGCCCCAGCGGATGCCGGAGTAGGCACTGGTCATGTTGCCCACCGGGGCGCCGGCTTCGGCGGCGCGGAAAAGCGAGGTTTGCGTGAGCATGTAGGCGATCTGGTAGCCGCCCCAGGAGTGGCCGGAGATGCCGATGGCCTGCTCGTTGACAAAGCCTTGGCGGACGAGGCTCTCGATGGCGGGGAGCACGGCGCGCAGCGCGCTTTGGCCGGGCTGGCCCTCGGTGTAAACGATGTCGGGGGTGAGGATGAGGTAGCCGTTGCTGGTGTAGAGGGGGAAACTGACGTTGTGGCCGGGCGCTGGGGTTTTGAAGGTGTGGACGTCCTGCGACAGGCGCTCGTAGATGTAGACCATGAGCGGGTATTTTTTCGTGGGATCAAAGTCGGCGGGCTTGTAGAGCGCGGCGCTGAGTGGGACGCCGTCGGTGTTGCGGAAGGGGACGAGTTCGGCCCGGCCCCAAGCGAAGGGCTTGAGCTGGGCGCCGCCGGCGGTGACTTGGGCGGGGGCGGCGAAGGCGGAATCGGTGGTATGATAGTCGGGGAATTCGTCGAAGCGGGCGGCGCTCACGAGCAGGACATCGGCGTCTTTGGCGCGGGTGACGTAGCGGTAGTTTTTGTCGCCCCAGAGGAGGCGGCGCGGGGCGGTGCCGGGGGCGGCGTCGAAGCGGGTTTGGAAGAAACCGGATGCGCGCGTCTCCTCGCTCTCCCCGCGGAGGGTGAGGGGCTTGGCGGGATCGAGGCCGCGGTCGTCGATGTCGTCGTCGATGGGCTCGATGTTTTGGACGCGGAGCTGGGTCTTGGTCGCGCGGCCGGAGGCGGCGGTGAGGTTTTTGGCGGGGCGGGCGTCGGCCCAGAGCTGCCAGACATCGTAGCGGTCGTAGATGAGGAGCGACTGGCTGTCCTTGGTCCAACCGGCTTGGCCATAGGGACCGGCGGGCGAGGGGGAATCGTGGTCTTCGTTGTGGACGGCAACGCCGAGGGTGGAGGTGAGGTTGCGCGTGGTGCCGTCGGTGGTGTTGAGCACGTGCCAGTGATTGGACTGGTAGTAGAGGGCCCAGAGACCGTCGGGTGACCAAACCGGGACGGTGCCGGCTCCGCCGTTTTCGCTGCGGAGTTCCTTGAGGGCGGGTTTGCGGGCGCCGGTGAGGGGATCGACGAGGAGGATGTCGGTGTAGCGGCCGTCGTAATCGGCGCGGCGGCGGTAGGCGCGGTCGTCTTGGCCGAGGGCGCGGGTGCCGTCGTCGCTGAGCGTGACGGTGGGCAGGGTGACATCGGCGAGCTGGGTGTACCGATTGGTGGCGAGATCGAGCACGCCGCGATAGGTGCGGTTGCGCTCGAGGGTCGCGCGGACTTTTTGCATGGGCTGGACGACATCGTCGTTCCAGCGCCAGAGATCGGCGGAGACGCGGGATTCTGCGTCGAGGGCGGCGTCGGGATCGCGGGCGGGTTTGGGGGGCGGGGCGGCGGGGACGTAGAGTTTTTTGCCGTCGCGGGAGAACGCGATTGGACCCTTGTCACTCACCGTGAACGCGGCGGGGAAGTGGGTAGTCGTTGAGGAGACGAGCTCGGTGGCGGCGGCGGTGCCGCGTGGCCAGTGGTAGAGTTTGAAGCGCGCGGATTTCGGGGCAGGTGTGGCGGCGACGTCGTCGCGGTCGCTGACGAAGGCGGCTTGGGTCTGTTCGCGGTCCCAAGCGAGTTTCAGGTATTTGCCTTTGCCGGCGAGGAGGGCGGCGGGGGCGGTGTCGGCGGGGGCTCCGGGAGTGAAAACATAAACGCCGTTGGTGGTGCCGATTTTGGCGGCGATGGTGGTGAGGAGGGTGCGGCCGTCGCGGGCGAGGCTGTAGTCAAGGACATCGGCGAAGGTGCGCTCGGCGGGGGTGGTGGCGGCGAGGTCGATGAGGACGAGATCGGTGCCGACCTCGGGTTTGGCGGCAGCGGAGCCGGTTACGGCTCGAGGAGCGGCTTGGTCGGGATCGGAGGCGGGAGTGGTGACCTCAGGCTTTTTTTCTTCGGGTTTCGCCTCCTTCAGATAGGCGAGCCAGGCGCCGGTTCTGGTGGAGAGCTGGTAGTTTTTGACGGAGGCAATGGTGGTGGATTTGCCGGTGGCGAGATGGAGATAGAGGAGGCCGGGTTTCGGCATTTCGTCGGGCTTTTTCTTGGCTTTGCGGGCGGCGGCGAGGTCGGCCTTGGCGGGGTAGGTGCTGGCGACGAGGTGCGCGGAGTCGGCGGTGAAGGCGAGGCGGATGGTGGGCAGGGCGGGGGAAGCGTCGGGGTTGGCGGAGTCGGGCTGGGTGGGGGGCGGCGGGAGGGCGCCGACGGGGAGGCGTTGCTCGCGACCGGTGGCGAGTTCGCGCACGATGACTTCGCCGTCGCCGTCTTGCGGCATGAAGGAATAGGCGAGCCAGCGACCGTCGCGCGAGAGGGTGGGCGAGGCGAGGCTGCGCCAAGCGTCGAAGTCGTCGAGGGAGAGCGGGCGTTTGGCGGCGGGGGTGGCCGAAGTGGATTCGGCGGCGAAGGCGGCGGTAGTAAGGGTAAAGGCCGCGAGCAGGGGCAACGTGAAGCGGAAGAGGGATCGCATGGGTAAAGGGAGGAGAAAAGAGAGAAGGACTGCTAATGAAATTCGCCACGGGGCGAATTTTTGGAAGTACGGCGCTGATGGCGGACGGATTTCGAAAATTACCTCGCGCCGTAGAGGGCGGAGCCGACGCGGACCTGGGTGCTGCCGGCGGCGATGGCGGGGGCGAGGTCGCTGCTCATGCCCATGGAGAGTTCGCGGAGGGGGACGCCGAGGCGGGCGGCGAGGTCGTCGCGGAGAGTGCGGAGATTCGTAAATGTGCGGACGGCGTGCTCGGCGGTTTCGGCCGCGGTGGAGCCAAGAGGAGCGATGGTCATGAGGCCGTCGAGGCGCAGGTTCTTTTTGGTGAGGGCGAACTCGACCAGGCGCGGAGTGTCGGCGAGATCGGCGCCGAATTTGGCGGGGTCGTTGCCGGCGTTGACCTGAAAGAGGATGGGGAGAACTTTGCCGAGCTCGGCGGCGGCGCGGTCGAGGTGGTTGAGGAGCTTTTCGCTGTCGACGCTTTGGACGCGGTCGAAGTGTTGGGCGGCGAGTTTGGATTTGTTGGACTGGAGGTGGCCGATGAGTTCCCAAGCGAGGGCGGGGGCAGCGCAGAGGGGGCGTTTCTCGGCGGCTTCCTGGACGCGGTTTTCGCCGACGGCGCGCAGGCCGTAGCGGGCGGCGAAATCGGCGGCGGCGACGGGGTGGGTCTTGGTGACGGCGAGCAATTCCACGGTGGTGGGATCGCGGCCGGCGGCGGCGCAGGCGGCGGCGATTTGGGCGCGGACGGCGTCGGCGCGGAGGACAAATTCTGCGTAGGTGGGGGACATGGAATCGGCGGCGGCTGATTGGAAACCTCAATAAGAGGTTTGCGACAATGCTTAAGCCGTTGCTCCTTTGGGCGGACATCCTCGCAGCTTATGCAAATTGAAAACCTCAAAATCTTCGCCGATCTGGTCGAAACCAAAAGTTTCTCCAAAGCGGCCAAGCTGAATGGCATCACGCAGTCGGCGGTGAGCCAGCAAGCTCGGGCGATGGAGCGGCATTTCAAGACGCTCCTCGTCGACCGCAGCCAGAAACAATTTCAACTCACGCGGGAAGGATACCGCGTCTACGAGTCGGCGAAGGAGATGTTGCACACCTACGAGAAGCTGCAGTGCGAGTTGCAGGAAATGAAGAAGGTGATCAGCGGCACGATCCGGATTTCGACCATTTATTCGATCGGGCTGCACGAGTTGCCGCCGTTTATAAAGAAATTCCTGCACGATTTTCCCTCGGTCAATGTGCGCGTGGAATACCGCCGTTCGAACCTCGTCTACGAAGACATTTTGCACAACGCCGTGGACTTCGGGCTCGTGGCGTTTCCGCTCAAGCAGCGTCAGATCGAAGTGCTGCCCTTCCGCAACGATCATTTGGTCCTGATCACGTCTCCCGGGCATCCCTTGGCGAAGCGCACGGAGATCGAAGTGAAGGAATTGGCGTCGCAGAAGTTTATCGGTTTCGACCCCGACATTCCGACGCGGAAGGCGGTGGACCAGATTTTCCGCGACCATAAGCTGGAGATCGAGCCGGTGATGGAATTCGACAACATCGAGACGGTGAAGCGCGCGGTGGAGATCGAGCATGGCATCGCGATCGTGCCGCAGGCGACGGTGGCGCAGGAGGTGAAGCAAGGGAGCTTGGTCATGCTGCATTTTAAGGGGAAAACCTTCACCCGGCCGCTGGCCATTTTGCACCGCAAGGGCCGGGTGCTCACGCCGGCGATGAAGAAGTTTATCGAAGTCCTCGGGCTGGATCTGCCCGAGATGCGGGACTCCTGAAACCGGAGAAAACGGGAATCGAGGCGGCCGGCGGGCGAACCAAAACCAGCGCGATGCACCGCTACGAGTTTCAACTCCATCTATCGGCGGAGCGCTGCCTCGATTATTACCGAGGGGCGGTGCGCCAGATCGTGGTGCGCTGTTCGACGGGGCAGAATGTGCAGTTTCCGGCGTCGCTTTTGCAGAAGTTTATGAGCCCGGAGGGGATTCACGGCCGGTTCGTGTTGAGCTGCGACGAGCGGAACAAATGCCTCGGGCTGGAGCGGGTCGTCGAGGAGAGCTGACGGAGAAGCTCCGGCTGATTTTTTGGGCAAAATTGCGGGAAGAGAAATTGCCGCACGTGCTCTCACCTCTATTTTTTTCCCATGATGAAAACGCTCCGCACCGCTCTGTTGGTTTCATTTGCTCTGGTGGCCGCTCTGTCGGCCGGAGCCGAGACCGTCCCGCCGACGCCGGCGCCGGAGTGGAAGTTGAAGGACGTCGATGGCACGGTCGTCTCGTCGGCCGATTTTAAGGGCAAGGTTGTGGTGATTGATTTTTGGGCGACCTGGTGCCCGCCATGTGTTGCCGAAATCCCCGGCTACATCGAGCTGCAGAAAAAATACGGCAAAGACGGACTCGTGATTGTCGGAATCTCGTTGGACCAGAAAGGGCCGTCGGTGGTGAAGCCGTTTATGGCCAAAATGGGGATAAATTATACGATCGTGATGGCGGATGAGGACACGCCGGCGGCGTTTGGCGGGGTCGAGGCGATTCCCACGACGTTTATCATCGACCGGGCCGGGATGATTCGAGACCGCAAGCTGGGGGCGGAGGCGGTGGAGAGCTACGAGCAGCGGTTGTTGGGCTATTTGAAGAAGTGATTGACTGAGCGTGGGCGAATGCAGCGGGGGCGTACGGCACGGTTTGGAAAAGGCGGAAGCGCTTTGGCGCGAAGCGAGGGACTTGGGCAAAATGAAGGGCCCGGCGATAACCCCTTAACGCCGGGCCCACTATTTTCTGTTCCGGTTTTCACCGGTCCAACGCTACCCCAAAACCCTAATTGGGTGCGTGCTGAATTTCAGCAGTGCCCGTGCCAACAAATCGCAGGTTTTGGAGATTTCCCAAAGTTTTTGAGTGAGACCAAAATTCGGGCGGACGGTGGGTCCGGGGCCCGGTGTGATTCTTTCGTGGGAGCGGATCTGAACCTGCGGGCAAGATGCTTGGGCCACGGCTGTGCTGAAGGCGCGCTTTTGGAGCCGCTCAATCGCGGGCGAAAAGGGTGATTTTGGCGAGGGCGTCGGCGATGAGACGATCGCTACGGCAACGGGGGGTCTTGTTTTGGCCGCCCCATTTGCCCTGGTGCCGTAGCCAGTGTTCGAAGACGCCCGGCATGACGAGACGCACGAACGGAGCTTCGAGACCGCCGCCGAGGCGCTTGGCCTCGTAGTCGTCGTTGAGGCGTTGGAGTTCGACGTCGAGTTCGGCGGCAAGTTGCGGGCCGGCGGGAGTGAACGTCGTGCCTGGCTTGAGCTCGATCCACCACTCGTGGCGGCCGCGAGTTTGGCCGGTGGTGGAATTCACGAAGAGTGGGGCGACGTGGAAGTTGACGATGTTCCACTGGTGGCGGCGACAGACGGTGGTGAGCGCATCGGTGAGCTCTTTTTCGATGACGTGCTCGCCGAACGCGCTGAGTTGGAGCTGCGTGCGGCCGGCGTAGACGAGCCGGGGCGGTTCGATCGACGTGAAGCGCACGATATCGCCGATCACGTAACGCGCCAGACCGGCCGGCGTGGTGAGCAAGAGCGCGTAATCGACTCCGGCTTTGACGCCGGCGAGGGGCACGGCCTTGTGGCCGATATTCGCGAGGTTGTTGGCGTCGAAGTCCGCCATCGGCAGGAATTCGTAATAGATTCCGGCGTCGGTCATTAGGCGCAGGCCCGCGATGGCTTCCGAATCCTGAGTGGCGATGAAGGCCTCGGAAGCCGGGTAAACCTCGTGGAAATTCACGCCGGGGCCGAGGGCGGCGCGCAGCTCTTCGGCGAACGGGCCGATGGGGACGCCGCCGTGGACCAAGCATTCCAAATTGGGCCAGATGCCCTGAAGATTACTGGCGCGGGCCTTACCCTGGGCCGAGTGGGCGCGGAGCGCTTCGGCAAGGATGAGGATCCAGCTCGGGATGCCGGCGAGCAGAGAGATATCGAGCGAAGAAGTGCGGGCGGTGATGGCGGCGATTTTGGCGGGCCAATCGGCCATTTGGGCGATGGCGGCGCCGGGTTCGTAAAGGTGTTTCTCAACCCAAGGCGGCAGATTAAGCGCGGTGATCCCGCTGAGATCACCGGCGTAGGCTTGGAACGGTTTGGACTCGGGGATGGCGGAGAGTTTGGTCGCGCCGCCGAGGAACAGATGGCGACCACGGAAGACGCCGGAGTTGCCGACCCGGGCCGTGTAGTAGAGGAGGGAGTCGAGCCCGGCTTTGCGGAAGTGGGCGAGCATGCCCTCGGTGACGGGGAGAAACTTGGTGCGCCCGATGGTGGTACCCGAGGAGACGGCGTAAAAGGCGCAGGTGTCGGGCCAGAGCACATCGGCCTGGCCCTGTTTCATTTTTTCGATGGCCGGGGCGAAACCCTCGTAAGTCCGAAGAGGGGTGGCGGTGCGGAAGGCGTCGGGACCGAGTTTCTCGCCAATGCCTGCGTTGGGCCAGAAGCTAGTCCGGGCAAATTGGGCGGTGAGCCGGGCCAAGGTGGTTTCTTGGTCGCCGACGGCGGTCTTTTTACGACGCAGGCGTGAGGCGGTGCGGGCCGTGAGCAGGCCCGTGCCGATGGTGATGAGACTCTTGGGCCAGACGGACATAATTTGGGGCGCTCAGACCGGCCGAGGCAGGGCCGCCGGGCGGGGAGCGGCAAGTGGATTCACGCCGCCAGTCGAACTTTCCCCGATTTGAGCCCGCGATAGAAGGCGGTGATGGGCGGTAGAAATTGGAAGTAGTGGAAAATCAGCGAGGCGTGTTGCACCGGGCTCGTGCCGCCGCCGACCACCTGCAACGTGCCGGCCGGAAAAAACGCGGACAACGTGGTGGCGAGAGCCGCGCGCGTGGGCGAGCGCTCGTGCAGGACGGCGGTTTCTTTCTCGGCGTAGAGCACCAGCGACGGAGCGGTGCTCAGCGGACGTGGGCCATCGTCCCACGCGGAGAGCGCGGGCAATTCGCGGAGAGCCGAGAGCCGTTCGCAGGCGCCGGTGAAGTCGATGGACTGGATGGCGGAGATCACATGCGAGTGGAGGTGCCGCAACTCGGCGGCCGTCATCAGCGCGCGAAGCGAGGCTTGGTTCTGCGCGCCGGCTTCAAACATTTTGGTGAAGATGACGCGGGCCTTTTCAATGACCCCCGGGTTAACGGAGCCGCCCGCGTCGAGGAACGGTTTAAGCGCGCGGCCGATGAGCGTCGAAGGCTTGGGTTCGTCGGGCGCGACGATATCGGCGGCACAGGCGACGGGGCTGACGAGGATGGTGCCCGCGATCTCGTGGGAACGGCCGGCGAGCCGGGAGCGGCGCAGCCACTCGATGATGAGGCCCGCGCCGAAGCTCACGCCGAAGAGCGCGGGCCGTTGGCCCAGGCGGTTGAGCTCGGCCACGAGGTCGTCGATTTGCGCGCAAATGAGATCGAGGGAAAAACCGGCGCGCGGATAGTTGAGGTAGTAAACGGAGCCCTGCTTGAGGAGGAAGCCGCGTAGCAGAAAAACCTGTTCGGTCGCGTCGGGCACGAAGCCGCCAAGCACGATCGTGGGCACGGGACCGGGGCGTTTCTCGGTGAGAAGCGTGGCGAGCTGGTGAGTGCCGGCGGCCCCGGAGGCGAGGACGGCATCGCGGGCGCGCGTGAATGGGGACAGGTGGGGCAGCGGACGCGGCGGGCGGAGCTTGTAGCCGGTGGTGCGGAGGAACGTGTGGAGGGGTTGTGGCGGGGTGAACCGCGTGAAGGCGGCGAAGACCGAAAGGGCGGGAGAAAGCGTGAGCGCGGGCATCGGACTACGACGGGCCGGGGCCACGGGCGCGGCAAAATCAAAGCGGTGTCGTCACCAAAACGTTACGCGTTCGAGACGGTTGTGTAACGGAAGCGCAACGAGACCGGGGCGGGGGTCGGGTGAAGGTTTCAGATTGCGGGCGAGGGCGCCGGCGCTCCCAGTAGCGGTTCATGCCGCTGCCGCCGATATTGCAGGAAGACGAGACGTTCATCGCGTTCGACAAACCGAGCGGGCTGCTGATTGCGCCCGATCGTTGGGACAAGAAGCGGGAGAATCTGATGGGGCTCGTGCATGCGAAGTTCGGCCACGGCGTGGCCAACGTCCATCGGCTCGATGCGGACACGAGCGGAGTGTTGCTCTGCTCGAAGTCGAAGGTGGCGCTGGATTTCTTGAGCGGGCAGTTCCAGTCGAAGACGGTCGGCAAAGTTTATCTCGCGCTCGTGGTGGTGTTGCCGCCGGAGCGGGCGATGAAAGTCGTGAAGGCGGTGCGCGGGCCGGACGGGGCGTTGCCGCCGGAGTTCACGATGGATCAGGCGCTCGGTGAAGATGAACGCCAGCCGGGGCGGATGCGGATTTTCAAAGGGCGGGGCGGCAAGGCGAGTGTGACGGAGTTTCGCGTGTTGGAGAATTTTGGGCGCTTCGCGTGGGTCGAGTGCCGGCCGCTCACGGGGCGCACGCATCAGATCCGGGTGCACTTGGCGGCGGCGGGCGCGCCGGTGTTGAACGACGTGTTCTACGGCGATCCCGAGGTGAAGCTGCTGCTCTCGGGCTTGAAGCGCGGCTACAAAGGGCGCGCTGACGAAAAGCCCTTGATCTCGCGGCTCGCGTTGCACGCCAGCGCGTTGACGGTGAAACACCCGACGACGAAGGAACCCCTGACGATCGCGTCACCGCTCCCGCACGAGTTGGAAGTCGGCCTGAAGTATCTGCGGAAATTTGCGGCGTGATTTTGCCTCGACGCCGCCGATCGCATTGCCCCCTTAGAAGCGAGTGTTAAGCGCGAAGCTCACCCACATGACATTATCGCCTCGAAGGCGGTAGTTACGATCAGGGAACTCTAAGCGGCGCATCGCGGTGTAGCCGAAATCAGCTTCGATTTCTAGATTAGCGGCGACTTTGTAGGTCACGCCAAGACCACCGCGGAGTTCAGTGAGGTCGAGATAGGTATTGTTGAGGCTTTGAATACCTGGGGCAGGGACGCCGAGATTTTTAGTGATACGGTAATTGCCGCCAAAGACGCTGAGCCCGCCGCGCAAAGTGAAATCTGGATTCAAAGCGTAGGACAAGCCCGTGCGAGGAAAGCCGAGTTCGAATTGTAGATTTTGTGCCAATTTTAACCGGAACCCGAGAACAGGTAACACGGGTCGCTTGTTGAAGGCATTGGCCGTCACACCAAAGATCCAAGTAAGTTCAGAATTAGGAACATAAAACGCGGCGAGGAAAAGTGGGGCGTTGAAGCTGTCGGAACCAATTCTTTCAAAATCGCCATAAATGCCGGGGCGCAGTGCGGCGAGATAAGCCCATTTTTTGTTGAAGGAACCGCGGAAGCCAAGATTCACGGAGAATTCCTGCACGGTTTCTGGCAGTGGAGTATTATCGGGTGTCTCGATTGTGGTGTGCGAGTAGGCTAGTCCGGGATTGAATAACACGTCTTTGACGATGGGTACCCGGCCGGAGGCGCTGAATTCAAAGCGGCTCAGGCTGATGCCGTCGATCTTGGTGGCGCCACGTTTGAAATCGCCAGCGTCGGAATACGAGTAACTGCTCGCAAACGTATCAAGCAAAGCCGGACGGAAAGTCACGCTGGACGGTTGGGTGAACCCGATGGCGGTGAGGCTGGCGGAAAAAAAGGTAAAGAGGAGTGGGCGGAGTTTCATAAAGAAGAGACCGCTAGAGAGCACGGCAGCTCATAGGTGCGGGTTCCAGAAAATAGTGGCGCCGCCAAAAACGACGCAGATGCTTACGAGCGGTTAAGTGCGGCGCGAGCGCGGGCCTGCGATTCAAGATCGTGTTTATCGCGGGGCGGAAGTTCTAGGGCGCGGGTGAAGTTTTGTTGCGCGGCGCCGGTTTGTCCGTCGGAGCGCAGGGCAAAGCCGAGTTCGGCGTGATGGGAGGGATTTTGCGGGTCGAGCGCGACCGCGCGGCGTAGGTGTTGCACGCCTTCAGCGGTAGAGGCGGCGGGGAGGCCGCCGTAGATGAGGCGGACGAAGAAACGCGTGGTGCCGCTGATAGAAGCGACTTCGTGGTGCCACTGGCCGAGGACGTGGTGGGCGTAGCTGTAGTCGGGATCAAGCGCGAGGGCTGCGACGGCGTAATCTTTCACGAGGCGCGAGTTGGCGATTTTGGTTTTGTTGTCCGCGTAGAAGCCAATTTTGGCGTAGCAGATTGCGAGCGAGAGAACGTTGACGGCGTTTTTGGGTGCGAGAGCGTGAGCGCGCTTAGCGTAGGAAAGGGCGAGATCGCAAAGTTTTTTCTGCTCGACGAGATCGGCGGTATCGAGCGTGGAGTCAGAGTATTGGCGGGCGATTTTTTGGAGGATGGCGGGATCGTTGGGCTTCGCTTGGTCGGCGGCGAGGTAGAGCTCGAGGGCGCGGCGGGAATCGAGTTTGGCCTCGGCAGCGCGGGCGTCGGCGAGGAGTTGCGCGACGTCGGCCGCGAGGGCCGAGGCGGCACCGGCGAAGAAAAAGAAGAGCAGGCGGCCGAGGCGCATAACTAGGGTTTGCGGAAGAGATAATGGCTCACGAGCCACTCTTCGCCGGCGCGGTAGCCCCAGAGTTCGGCGCAGCTCATGTAGAAGACGCGCCAGTAGGCCCACCACTTCGTCGCGTTTTCGGCGCCGTAGGTTTCGACGAAGAGCGGGAAAATCTCGGCGCGGTGGGCGTCCATGTTTTGCAGCCAGTGCTCGGCGGTCTGTTGGTAGTGGCGACCGTTTACCTTCCAATCGGAGACGATCTTGAGGTCGTCCTGGAATTGGAGGAAGAGATCGTGCGCGGGAATCTGGCCGCCGGTGAAGAAGTAGCGGCTCATCCAGTCCGAGGCGTCGCGGGCGACGAAGTGGTAGCTGAGGCGGTGATGCGTGAAGATGTGCGTGAAGAGCATCCCGCCGGGCTTCAGCCAGCGCGCGATGTTGGCGAAGAGGCGTTGGTAGTTTTTGAGGTGCTCAAACATCTCGACGGAGACGACGCGGTCGAACTGCGCGGGGGCGGTGTCGAAGACGTTGATGTCGGCCGTGATGATCGTGAGGTTGGTGAGACCACGCTTCTTCGCCTCGGCGTCGATGTGCTCCTTTTGGGTGCGGGAGTTGGAGATCGCGGTGATCTGCGAGCGGGGAAACTTTTTGGCGTTGTAGAGGGCGAGGGAGCCCCAGCCGCAGCCGAGTTCGAGGAT
>SXGQ01411159.1_pt1 | contig 37242 bp, 31 predicted proteins | sample 3178371 | NCBI WGS metagenome assembly SXGQ01 (sample SAMN11356859, study PRJNA531348) | freshwater metagenome | isolation source: freshwater sample F1-20 | place: China: Fuxian Lake, Yuxi | collected 2017-12-25 | reverse complement strand
TCGGGTTGAAGCCCGGCATGCGGGTGCTGGACGTCGGGTGCGGCAAAGGTTTCCTGGTCAAGGACCTCATGCTGGAATGCCCGGGGCTGGAGGTGTTCGGCCTGGACATCTCCCTCTACGCGCTGCTCAATTGCGAGCGGGCCGTCGTCGGCAGGCTGCATCTTGGCTCGGCGGACAGCCTGCCGTTCCCGGACGGGGCGTTCGACTGCGTGATCTCGATCAATACCATCCACAACCTGCCGCGCCCGCGCGCGCTGCGCGCTCTGAGCGAGGTGCAGCGCCTCAGCCGGGGCCGTGCCTACGTGCAAGTGGATAGCTATCTGACCCCGGAGCAGAAAGCGCTCTTCGAGGAATGGGTGCTGACTGCCGAGTTCCATGACTATCCTCCCGCCTGGCTTAAGCTGTTTGCCGAAGCGGGCTACACTGGCGACTTCTACTGGACGATCGTTGAATAAACCATGAGCAAGACATACGTGATTCTTGGTGGTGGCGGATCCTTCGGCATTCACACCGCGCTCTACCTGCTGCGAAATGCCGACATCAAGAAAGTGGTTGGCATCGGCCGCAATCCGCTGCGCGTCGAGCCATTCTCGCTCGGCATCGAGCGGGAGAAGAACTACGAGTACTACGCCTATCACCTCACCTACGAGATGGACCTGCTGCTTGCGCTGCTCGACAAGCTCAAGCCCGAAGTCATCGTCAATTACGCGGCGCAGGGCGAGGGGGCGGTGTCGTGGAAGAACTCGTGGCGCTTCTTCGAGACCAATTCGATGGCGCTTGCCAAATTGTGCGAGGAGCTCATGAAGCGCGACTGGCTGGAGCGATTCATCCAGATCGGCACCTCCGAGATGTACGGCTCGGTGAGCCACGCCACCAAGGAGGACGAGCCGATCAAGCCCACCAGCCCCTACGCCGCTTCCAAGGTTGCGTTCGACATGTACCTTGAATCCGTGCACAAGTACCTGAAGTTCCCGATGAACGTCATTCGGCCCTCCAACGCCTATTGCCCGGGCCAGCTGCTCCACCGAGTGGTGCCGAAGGCAATTCTCTGCGGACTCACCGGCCGCAAGCTTCCGCTGCAGGGCGGCGGCCGCGCCGAGAAGTCGTACATCCACGCACGCGACCTGGGCCGTGCCGTGCACCTGGTTGCGGAGAAGGCGCAGCTTGGCAAGATCTACAATGCTGGGCCTGCGGAGCCGACCAGCATTCGCAAGGTCGTCGAACTCTGTGCCGAGGCGCTCGGCATGCCGTTCGAGCAGCTGTGCGAGATGGCGCCCGACCGGCTGGGGCAGGACTCGCGCTATTGGCTCGATTCCAGCGCGATCAAGCGCGACCTCGGCTGGGAGCCGAAGATCGGCTGGCAGGAAGGCCTGGCGGAGATGGCGCAGTGGGGCAGGAAATACGTCGACCAGCTGCGCAACGTGCCGACCGATTACGTAATGCGCGGCTGAATGGGCAACGAGCCGCCCCAGCACGCCGCTACAGCACCGGAGCTCTTTTTCCGGGCGAGCGCCCCGCTCAGGCCATCGAATGCGGTGGCCGCGCTGCTGGTGCTGGAAGACGGCCGATACCTGATGCAGCTGCGCGACGCCATCCCGGAGATTTTTTATCCGGACCATTGGGGTTGCTTCGGTGGCGCGGTCGATCCGGGAGAGAGTCCGCGCGAGGCGCTGCAGCGCGAGTTGCGCGAGGAACTGGAGTTCGAGCCCGGGGAAATGCGCGAATTCACTCGCCTGGATTTCGACTGGCGCGCGGTGGGACATCAGCCGACCGCGAGAATCTATTACGAGATTACGGTCGCCGAAGCGACGCGGCGCCGCTTCGTGCTGCACGAAGGGGCGGCGATGCAGGCCTTTACCGCACCGGAGCTGCTCGCCGGGGAACGGGTGACTCCGTATGATTCGTTTGCGGTCTGGATGCACTTCAGCCGCGAGCGGCTCGCGGCCGGAGCCAGGCATGGGGGATAGATGGGCGAAATAACACACGACGCGATACTCAAGGCGGGCCCCTACCGGGATGTCCGGGTTTCGGGCGCTGATGCCGGCGTGGCGACGGCGCTGTACCGGTTCATGCTCCGATTGCGGCTATGCGAAGAGGCACTGGCGCGCGAATACCATCCGGCGGACGAGATGCGCTGCCCGGTGCATTTCTGCGTCGGCCAAGAGGCCGTGCCGGCCGCGCTTTCCCTGCTGCTGCGCGGCGACGACTACCTGTATTGCCACCACCGCTCGCACGGCTACTACCTGGCGAAAAACGCGCCGATGGACGCGCTGTTCGCCGAACTCTACGGCAAGAGTACCGGCGCGAACGCGGGCCTCGCCGGCTCGCAGGATATTTCCTATCCCGCGAATCGCTTCTACAGCGGCGCCATCCTGGCAGGTGCTACTGCGATCGCGGCCGGAACCGCGCTGGCATTGAAGATGGGTGGGAGCGATCTGGTTTCGGTCGCCGGGTTTGGCGAGTCGGCCACAGACGAAGGGATCTTCTGGGAAACCTTGAACTACGCCGCGCTCGCAAAACTGCCGGTCGTGTTCGTTTGCGAGAACAACAATTACTCGGTGTTCTCGCCGCAGCTAAAGCGCAGCCCGGTCGACAATATCAGCGAGCGTGTGCGCAGTTTTGGCGTGCCCAGCGCCGCGATATTCGGCAATGACGCGCCGTTGGTGCACCGCACCCTGGAAGACGCGATTGCCCGCGCACGCCGCGGGGAGGGGCCTACGTTCGTAGAGGCCTACACCTATCGGTGGAGCGGACACTACGGGCCGGCGAGCGATGATCTCGTGGGCTACCGCGCGCAGGAAGACCTCGAAGCCTGGAAGCGCAATTGCCCGATCGCGCTGCTGCGCCGGGCGTTGCTGGCGGCGGACGCGATGACGGACGCGGAGGATTCTGCGCTGGTGACGAAATACGAGGCGGAAATCGCGGCCGCGTTCCGCTTCGCCAAGGCGAGCCCGTTCCCGGCGGCACCGGACTGGCACCCGCTCAATTTCGCCACCTCGACCCCCGAAGCGGACCGGTTGCTGGCCGATGTCGAGGTCGGCGAGTTTGATGCGCACCAGGAATCGGTGCAGGCGAAGGGTTACTGAACATGAGCCGCGACGGCAGTACCCTGAGGGCCGATGCGGCGCGCGCCGTGGATCCGGGACCCGGTTCCGAGCAGAGCTATGCCGATGCGCTGAAGCAGGGGCTTGGCCAGGCGATGGAAATGGACGAAAAGGTTCTGGTCATCGGCCAGCTCGTGGACTACGCACCGGGGGTGTTCGGCTCGACCACCGGACTCGCAGAGCGTTTCGGTTCCGACCGGGTGCGCGATTTCCCCGTCGCCGAGAGCGCGATGACCGCGCTCGGGATCGGGGCGGCGATCGCCGGCATGCGTCCGGTCCTCGTGCATCACCGGCTCGATTTCATGCTGTATTCCATCGACGCGGTCGTGAACTGGCTTTCGCTATGGCGCTTCAAGTCGAACGGCCGCTCGTCGGCGCCCGTGACTATCCGCGCCATCGTGGGCCGCGGCTGGGGGCAAGGCCCGCAGCACTCCAAAAGCCTGCATGCCTGGTTCGCGCATGTTCCGGGAATCAAGGTGGCGATGCCGGCAACCGCGTTCGACGCCAAGGGGTTGCTGCTGGAAAGCATCTTCGGGCAGGACCCGGTGATGATGATCGAGCACCGCTCGCTATTCGGGCTGAAGGATCGGGTTCCGGACCTGCCGTACCGCGTGCGCTTCGGTCGGGCGGCCATCCGCCGCAGCGGCGACCATGTGTCGCTGGTGGCAGTCGGGGTCATGGTGCCATTCGCCCTGCGGGTCGCGGCACTGCTTTCCGAGCAGGGCGTGAGTGCCGAGGTGATCGACCTGCGGACCGTTGCGCCGCTCGACCATGAGACCGTGTGCCGCTCGGTGGAAAAGACCGGCAGGCTGGTGGTGCTGGATCCAGCGTGGCTTTCCTTCGGGATGGCGGCGGAAGTCGTTGCCCGCGTCGCAGAGCGTCATGGGCGCCAGATGCGCGCCGATCCCTTGCGCATCTGCCACCCCGACAGCCACACGCCGATGAGCCCGGCGCTGGAAACCGTGTATTACCCGAGAGAAGCGGACGCGGTGAAGAAAATCCGCTCCCTGGTCGCATAGCGCGCGCGATGAACGTCGCGATCCTTGCCGGTGGCCTGGGCACCCGGCTCGCCGAAGAAACCGAGTCCAAGCCGAAGCCGATGGTAGAAATCGGCGGCAGGCCGATCCTCTGGCACATCATGCAGCACTATGGCCGCCACGGCTTCAGGGACTTTCACGTCGCGCTCGGCTACAAGGGCGTCGACATCAAACGCTATTTTGTCGAACATCACACGCTGAGCGGCGACATTTCGGTGGAACTCGGCAGCGGCAAGGTCACCGTGACCTCGCCCAAGGTCGCCGACTGGACGGTGCACCTGGTCGACACCGGCGAAAGCACGATGACCGGAGGGCGCATCAAGCGGCTGGAGAAATTCCTCGGCGCTGGCACGTTCATGGTCACGTACGGCGACGGCGTGTCGAACGTGCCGCTCGACAAGCTGCTCGCGTTCCACAAGGCGCAGGGCCGGCTCGCGACCGTGACCGCGGTGCGGCCGCAGTCGCGCTTCGGTGGCATCGACTTCGACGGTGACCGTGTTTCCGGCTTTGCCGAGAAGGCGCAGATCCACGAGGGATGGATCAACGGCGGCTTCATGGTGCTCGAGCCCGGTATCTTCCGCTACCTGAAGGACGACGCGGCGGTCCTCGAAGTGGACCTGCTCGAGCGCCTCGCGAAAGACGGGCAGCTCTCCGCCTACCGCCACGAGGGTTTCTGGCAGTGCATGGACACGTTGCGCGACAAGCGCTACCTCGAGCAGCTCTGGCAGGGTGGCAACCCGCCCTGGAAGACATGGTGAAGGGCAAGTTGAACGGCAAGGGCCTCGGCGATCCCGGCTTCTGGCGCGACCGGCCAGTGCTGGTCACCGGCGCGACCGGCCTGCTGGGCGGCTGGATCGTCCAGGCGCTGGTGGACCTGCGGGCCGACGTAGTTTGCCTGGTGCGCGACTGGGTGCCGCAGGCCGAGCTGGTGCGCCGCGGCACGCTGGAGCGCGTCAAGGTCGCGCGCGGTGACGTGCGCGACCAGGCGACGCTGGAGCGCGTGATGAACGAGTTCGAGGTGGCCACGGTGCTGCACCTCGCGGCGCAGACCATCGTCGGCACCGCCAACCGCAACCCGGTCTCGACCTTTGAGACCAACATCGCCGGCACCTGGGCGCTGCTCGAAGCAAGCCGGCGCTGCCCGGCGGTAAAGCAGATCGTGCTCGCCTCCTCGGACAAGGCCTACGGCGACCAGCCGAAGCTGCCCTACACCGAGGACATGCCGCTGCAGGGGTCGCATCCCTACGACGCGAGCAAGAGCTGCGCCGACCTGATCGCGCAGACCTACGCCAGGGTCTACGGCACGCCGGTGGCGATCACGCGCTGCGGCAACTTCTACGGAGGCGGCGACCTGAACTGGAACCGCATCGTGCCGGGCACCATCCGCTCGGTGCTGCGCGACGAGCGGCCCGTCATCCGGTCGGACGGCAAATTCATCCGCGACTACATTTACGCCGAGGACGCGGTGGGGGCCTACCTGTTCCTCGCCGAAAAGCTCGCCACGAATCCGAAGCTGCGCGGCGAAGCCTTCAATTTTTCCAACGAATCGCAGATATCGGTGGTCGACCTGGTGGCGATGATCCTCGGGCAGATGGGCTCGAAACTCAAACCGGTGGTGCGCAACGAGGCGAGCAACGAGATCCGCCACCAGTACCTGAGCGCGGCCAAGGCAAGGCGCGTGCTCGGCTGGAAGCCGCACTTCACGCTGGACACGGGGCTGCGGCGCACCATCGCCTGGTATCGCAAGGCCCTGGCTGAGGGGGGCTAGTCCCTGGCCGCGAGCGCCTGCATCTCCTGCGCAGGGACTGCGCTCGCGCCTGTGCTCTCGCTCGGCAGGACGCCGCTCGCCAACGCGCTGCTGACGCGCGAGCAGCTCGACCGGCCGGAGCCGCGCTTCCCGCTCGATCTGGCGTTCTGCCCGGTTTGCGCCATGGTGCAGATCACCGAGCGCGTGCCGCCGGAAGCGATGTTCCGCGACTACGCCTATTTCTCGTCTTTCTCCAACACCATCGTCGCCGCGGCAAAGGCGCTCGCGGCGCGCCTGGTGCGCGAACGCGGGCTCGGCCCCGCGTCGCTGGTGATGGAGGTGGCCAGCAACGACGGCTACCTGCTGCAGCACTATCGCGACGCCGGAATCCCGGTACTCGGCATCGAGCCGGCCGTCAACATCGCCAAGGTTGCCAACGAGCGCGGCATCCGCACGCGCTGCGAATTCTTCGGCCGCGACTTGGCCGCGGTGCTCGCCGCCGAAGGGCTGCAGGCCGACGTGCTGCATGCCAACAACGTGCTCGCGCATGTTCCCGATCTCAATGGATTCGTCGCCGGCATTGCGCGCGCGCTCAAGCCAGGCGGGGTGGCGGTGATCGAGGCGCCCTACGTGCGCGACATGATCGAGAAATGCGAATTCGACACCATCTACCACGAGCACCTGTGCTATTTCTCGGTGAGCGCGCTGGACAGGCTGTTCGCGCGCCACGGCCTCGTGCTGGCCGAGGTGGAGCGCATCCCGGTGCACGGCGGATCGCTGCGCCTGTTCGCCGCGGCGGGCGGGGCGCGCGGCGCATCGACCCGCAGGCTGCTCGAGGAAGAGCGCGCCGCCGGCATGCTCGGGCAGGCTTACTACGCCGGCTTCGCTGCCCACGTCGAGCGGCTGCGCGGCGAATTGCTCACGCTGCTCGGCCGCCTGAAGGGCGAAGGCAAGCGCATCGCGGCGTACGGCGCCTCGGCCAAGGGCAGCACGCTGCTCAACTGCTTCGGCATCGGCGCGGAGCAGCTCGAATACGTGGTGGACCGCAGCACCGAAAAGCAGGGCCGCTACACGCCCGGCACGCGGCTGAAGATCCTGCCGCCCGAGCATCTGTGCGGCGACCGGCCCGATTACCTGCTGCTGCTGTCGTGGAATTTCCTCGACGAAATCCTGGCGCAGCAGGCCGCCTACCGGGCCGCGGGCGGCAAGTTCATCGTGCCGATCCCCGAAGTGCGCGTGGTCTGAGGGCTGCGGTGCGCTTCATCGAGACCGGAATCCCCGGCGCCTGGCTGATCGAGCCGGAGCCGGTGGCGGATGAGCGGGGTCTGTTCGCGCGCACTTTCTGCCAGCGCGAGTTCGCGGCGCGCGGAATCGATTTCCGGGTGGTGCAGGCGAGCACCTCGTACAACGAGAAGGCCGGCACGCTGCGGGGCATGCACTACCAGGAAGGTGCTGCCGCGGAGGACAAGCTGCTGCGCTGCACGCGCGGCGCCATCTACGACGTCATCGTGGATCTGCGGCCTGCTTCGGTGCAGCGGTTCCGCTGGTACGCGACCGAACTGTCGGCCGACAACCGCCGCGCGCTGTACGTCCCGAAAGGCCTGGCGCATGGATTCAAGACGCTTGCGCCCGGTTCCGAGGTCTACTACCAGATGTCCGAGTTCTATGAGCCTGGCGCCGCGCGTGGCGTGCGCTGGAACGACAAGGCGCTGGGAATCCGCTGGCCCGCGGGCGAACCGATTCTCTCGGAACGCGACCGCAGCTATCCCGATATCGTCGCATGAACGGCGGGGCGAAAAGAGTCCTCGTCACCGGCGCGCGCGGCTTCATCGGCCGGCATTGCCTGCCCGGCCTCGCGGCGAAGGGCTACGAGGTTCACGCGGTATCCTCGGCGGCTCATACCGGCACCGACGCCGCATGGCACCGCTGCAACCTGCTGGATGCAGCCGCAGTCGAGACACTGCTCGCCGAGGTGCGACCCACCCATCTGCTGCACCTTGCGTGGATCGCGCAGCCGGGGGTCTTCTGGACCAGCCACGAGAACCTCGCCTGGCTCGCCTCCGGCGTCCGGCTGGCGGACGCTTTCTTTGCGGCGGGCGGCCGGCGCGCCATTGGCGCGGGCACATGCGCGGAGTACATACAGACTTCCGGCGACTGCACAGAAGACGAGACGCCGATCGGCCCGGACACCCTCTACGGGGAAGCGAAGGCCGCGATGTATTTTGCGCTGCGCGCGGCCGCACGCGACCGCGGCACCTGGGCATGGGCGCGCCTGTTCTTCCCCTATGGGCCCGGCGAGCCGCCGGGGCGCTTCATCCCTAGCGTGATCGACGGCCTGCTGCGCCGGATGCCGGTCGCGTGCACCCACGGCATGCAGGTGCGGGATTTCGTCTACGTGGACGACGCGGCCGGCGCCTGCGTCGCGCTGGTCGACGGCGAGGCGAGCGGCGCCTACAACGTGGGCAGCGGCACGGGCACCAGCCTGGCCGCGGTGGGCGGCCTGGCTACCGCGGTGCTCGGGCATCCCGAGTTGCTGCGGTTCGGCGAGCGGCCCACGCCCGCGTATGATCCGGCGCGCGTCGTCGGCGACGTCGGCAAGATCCGCCGCGACCACGGCTGGACACCTCGCGTGGCGCTGGCGGACGGGATTCAAAGGACAATAGCGGCCCAAAGGCCGTCCGTCGAAGGAAGCAGATGAAGATCACGATCGACACCGAAGCGAAGCAGATACTGGTCGAGGACGCCGCCGGGCGGCGCGAACTCCCCTTGTACGGCAAGGAAGCGTTCGAGCTCGTTTCGCAGCACTGGCTCAAGCTGTCCTGGGTGCAGAAATATTCCTACACCTTCACCTGGATGGGCCGACCGGTGATCCAGCACCCCGAGGACCTGGTGCGCACGCAGGAGATCGTCTATGCGCTCAGGCCCGACGTCATCATCGAGACCGGCATCGCGCACGGCGGCTCGCTCGTGCTGAGCGCTTCGCTCATGAAGGCAATGGGCCACGGCCGCGTTGTGGTGGGGGTCGACATCGAGATCCGCCCGCACAACCGCAAGGCGATCGAAGCGCACGAGCTTTTCCCGATGATCCGCTTGATCGAGGGCGACTCGACCGCGCCCGCGATCGTCGCGCAGGCCGCGAGCCACGTTCGCGTCGGCGACAAGGTGCTGGTGATCCTGGATTCGAACCACAGCCGCGAGCACGTGCGCAAGGAGCTCGAGGCCTACCATCAACTGGTCACGCCCGGCTCGTACATCGTTGCCACCGACGGCATCATGCGCGACCTCTGGGACGCGCCGCGCGGCGACGCCTCCTGGAAGACCGACAATCCCGCGCAGGCCGCCCACGATTTTGTCGCCGCGCACCCGGAGTTCGCCATCGAGCAGCCGGCCTGGCGCTTCAACGAAAGCCGTCTGGACAAGGTGATCACCGGCTGGCCCGATGCTTGGATCCGGCGTCTCGCCTGATTTCCTTTTCATACGTGGCAATGTCTATTTGTGCGGCGGCGCGTCGGCGGGCATTTCGGAAACTGCATGTCGACGGTCTCTTGCTATCCAAAGCCACGAGCCAGGCAGAGTCGCCAGAATCGCGCTGAAGCCGAACAACACGGACAAGACCAAAGCACTGTCTCTCGGCAAGCCTATAAGCCCGAAAAGCACGATGGCCGCGCCTTCTCGCACGCCCCAACCACCCACCGAGATAGGCAATGTAGTGGCAAGCACGATGAGCGGAACCAAGACGATGCAATCAGCGATAGATACGCCGAAATCCAAGGCGCGCGCGATCAGCCACATTGCGATTGCCATGTTCAGGTATGAAGCCAGGGACAGCATCAGCAGCACCGCGGCGCGAGACCGGCTTAGCAACAATCCTCGCAAATCGTCCGCGGCGTGAGACAGCACACGGATGGCCCACCAACCGTGCATCGTGCGAAGCCAGCCCGCCGATAGCACCAGAGCCGCAGCGAAAACAAGTATGGCGGCCAGCATCGACGCCGCAGCCAGCGCGTAAACGAAAGGCACTCCTCGCGCTGCAAGCCCAGGTTGCGAGGCCAGCACGACCACCAGAAGCATTGCGAGCATTAGGACACGCTCCAGCGTAACGCTATAGACGGCAATGCGGCGATTCTTGCATTTTGTCCAGAACAGCCAGATGCGAAGGAGATCCCCGCTTACCGAGCCGGGCAGGATCTGGCTGAAGAACGCGCCGATCCAGACGAACCGCAATCCCAGCACGATCGGCAACGATGCGCCCATGGATGTGGCAATGATCGACCACCGCACCGTGACAAGCGCCAGCTGAATCGCAAGCTGCGCAACGCTCGCGAGCAAGAGCCAGGGATTTGCGCTGAATATCGTCGAAATTGCATCGACGACATCTATCTTCAAGACCAGATAAAGAAGCAGACCGGCACTTACGGTTGCCTGGCCGAGAAATAGCAGCCTGCGCTTCAGCAGGAACCGACCCCGGGGCTCATTACCGGTCGTCACGGCCGTCGGTCGCTCTGCGAGGTCGCCATCCTTTGCGGTTGCGCTGTGGCTAATATCCAGGGTTGACAGTCTTCTTGTGGAGCGGAACGCCGAGCTCCACAGCTAAACGCCGCCATTCGGAAACGGTCACAATGACAGAAAAAATAAGCAACATGTCTATCACTTGAATGTATCGGCCGAAAGGGACTCCAAGATATGCGTGCACGGCGACGTTCAGGAAGTACAGCAGCCCGGGAAGGGCGCCGAGGAGATGTCCGGCCAGCATAGCGACCATCACAGACAAATAACCGGCAAGCACCAAGTATGGGAAAAGAGGTGCATAGATCTTCACTATACGCGCGTAGGCTCGAGTCAGCACATTGGGTTGTTGCGCTGTATAGACGAATGTCGGAAGGCCCTGCAAACCGGCTCGTGCCCTTAGCTCATCAGAATTTGACTGTAGCGCACCATCGAGGAATGCGAAGGAATCCCGGTGAAAGTAGCCGCCATAGGTTTGGCCACGAGGAAAAAAAAGTCCCCACGAGATCGATCGAACGAATCCAGCGACTGCGAGCGCCGGCGGATTGGAGGATGCGGACACACGCAGGACCTCGGTGATTCCTTGGTTTAGGTCGCCGACATAGGAATCTTGACGGACGGTGGAGACGACGGAAACGCCGGCGCTCATCTGAGAGTGAAATTGCTGATATTGAACTGACTCTCGCCCCAGGATGTAAAAATCATAAAGAGCAGCTTTGGGGGTAGTACCAATATTAAACACGCCGGATTCAATCGCTCCGGCCACGCTGATTAGCGGGCCTTAGCTGGACGGCGCGAAGAATCCATATTGAACATAATTCCGAGCTGACCATCCTAGAGTTGGTGCGGCTCCCAACAATAGTCCCATAACAACGAGGAGGAGCTCCATAGCGGACACTTGTCGAATTTTCAGGCGGTAGAACGAGCGCAGCACTTCGGGGAGCAGCAGCACGAGAGCAATGATCGCTACCGGCCTCACCATCGAAGCTGCGCCGACGCTGAGGGCAAATCCGAGCAATGCGAGGCGCGATCCATCCAGCTTGTACGATAGGAAGTAATAGACCGAAAACAGGATGAGCGACGCACATAGCCCGTCGCTCAGGATGGCGGCATTGAAGAAAACGTGAGGCAGCCCGAGGAGGCTGAGCCCCAGGAAAACCCCAAACCACAGATAGATTATCAAGCCGTCTCTGACATCTGCCATTCGGGCGAGCAACGAACCGAGCAGGCCAATCGATAGTGCGTGAATCAAGTACTGGATGAGAACGACGGTGCCAAGGCTGCGCACGCCCAATACGAGCGTTACAAGGAGAAACGCGGGATAGCCCGGCGTGCGGACTGTCGCGTTCCATGGATCGGTGCCCGGGAGCGCGTATTGGCCGGATTCCAACAAGGATATTGCGTGGCGCAGATACACCGGGGTGTCGCCTGAGAAGTGAACAGGCATACTCATCGCCAGTATTCCGCCCGCAACGCTGAACGCGCCCCACAAAAGCCAGTAATACAACGGTGCCTTTGGCGATAAGTCCGCTAATGATGACTTTCGCAGGTACACCGAAACGGCATAGACAAAGACCGCCGTCAAGCCCAGAAAGGCCGCAGCTATAACAAATACAAATAACGTGTCGGCAGCCATCCTACGCATGCTCGCCACGATCAGTGTGCCTAGCGGAAGCGGCGCACCCGGAGAAAAATGTCCTCGAGATGGAGAAATGCTTAACAATGACGTTGGCGACTCGATTCGGTCCGTTCTGATGATTTTTATCGACTGCAGAGTGGCGACTACATTGTCAGCTTTGACCGCAAGATCGTACTTTCGAAGTGGCGGCAACTCCGCGAGCCAGGTAGAGCCGCCCTTGCGTACGAGCCGAACGCATGTTGATTCGGTACAGATGGCAAGTCGCGCGTCGGGCGAAGCATCGATCTCCGCGATGACAGGCAGTGCGGCAACGCGCCACCAAGGCCCAGCGCTCATCGCAATTGTGGTGGCTGAAACGAAAATCAGGAAACTGATCGAAATAAACGATTTATTTAAACTCCACACGCGTTGCTCCAAGAAAAGCCGCTCATTGATGGGCGAGAGAGGTTTTGCCTCGGCGTAGGAGCCGGCGTCTCAACCTTCTTGGCCAAAGCGAGCAAACTGGCCCGCCTTCACCCCTCCCAGACATGCTTGCCACGCCGTTGGCGAAGCAGATACACAGTAAAAAGCACGGATATCAGTGACAGCCAAATTACGAATGTGGTTATGAGTATCCATTGATCGGAAGTCAGGAAGCCCTGTAGATCTGATTGAATCGTGCCGCTCCGACCACCGCTGCTGTTATAGGAATCCAACAAGACGCGCTCTATCAACTCGGTCTGCACCGGGGCGCCTGTACTGACTTTCGTCAAATCGTCGAGATAGGCCAAAACCTTTGCTTGGGCGTCCGTCCCGGTGACCATTGCCAGCTTGCGCTGCAATCGGAAATTAAAATCCGCTGGCAATAGCCCTGCTAGAGGCGGCTTCATCGCCACGGAAATCTTCCCCGATTCTATTGATGAAATGTCGACGACGATCGGAAAGGTAAGGTGAATTTCAACGCCTGCAGCGCTGAGCACGCCGCCGAATTCATAGGAATAACTCTTGCCCTTTCTCCCCTCAAATCGCAGTATCCCGTTTCGCGCTTTCAGCGTCCTGCCCCGGTCCTCGACGATCATCTTGCTGCCGGGGCTTGGGCTCAGCCCGTTGTTCTCGAGAACAATAGCCGCGTAGCCGGGATAATCAAGCAGAGCCGAGTACTTCTGGATTTCTGGCAGGACGGCGACATCAATTTTGATCTCATCTGCCCCGAGCCCAGGAACAGGGATTGCCAACGTCACCGCAATGAGCGCTGCGCTCAGAAAACTTCTCATCGACCGATTCTGGAATTCAATATGTAATGATGCGGACGCGGGTAGCGTAAGCAAGAGAAGGCACTGGCGAAAGTGGTACGGAAGAGCTCTATCGGCTCGCCCGTCGTTTCCACCCTGGGTCCTTTCCCGTATCATCCTGCTCGCCTTGCCCCGCAGGGCGAACGGGACAAATAGATATATCAAGAATAGCCAAATCATGCCGAATCCTATCTCCCCCCTGCACCGCATCGACCTGCGGACCTGGATCATCTTCGTCAGTTGCTTCGGGTTGTATTACTTCGTGTACGCCCGCTACTACGTCAGCGGCGAAATTGTCCACTGCTGCGACACCCATGGCATGTGGACGATCGAATATTTGGCACTGTATTCGATCTCCAAGCTGGGGGAATTCGCCTGGTGGGATCCAACCGGCGTTGGCGGTTGGCCGATTTATTCCAATCTGCTCAACTGGACGTTCAACTACTTCAGCCCCTATTCGCTCCCGTATCTGGGCGGATTCTGGCTTCTCAGCAGATTTCATGAGATCAGCCCGCAGGGCATCAATGAAGCTTTGGTGTTCGAGAAGGTCGTCTACTTCTACATTCTCAACTTCATCGCGGTGCTGCTGATTTCGCGTGAAGTTCTGAAAACCTACACGGCGCGCACCTTGGTCGCTATCGCGTTCACCTTGGGCGTGATCTCGTTCCAGGGATTTCGCGACTCGCATCAATACATGGGCCTGCCCGGTTCGCTTTTCTACGTATGGGGCCTGCTTTACTACGATCGCCGCAGAACCTTGCAAAGCTTTCTGGTATTCGTCCTGATGAGCGGGCTGTTGCTGTCCAGCCTGAGTTATGCGTTTACCCAGTCCGGGTTCTACTGGACTGTCAGTTTTACCGTTTTTCTCCTGATTTTTCAGCCTAGCTTGATCGGTTCGATCTTTGCGCATCTCAAGGAGGCGTATTCGAGCCGCTGGGGCAGGCTTTGCCTGGGTTCCGGCGCATTGCTGCTTGTCTTCGGTCTCATCGCGCCGTTGTCCTCCGTCGCGCTCAATGTCGGTCATCTGATGCGGGTCACAGGCGGCAGGGCGCTCAATTGGTCTCACGGGATATTCGGCGACTGGGACCCGCCTTTCTTCGGGGTGCCGTCGTACGAGCTGTGGACGAATGTCATGTATTTCGCCGCACGCTCGGAGATCCACAATTTCATTCTGACATTCGATCCCTGGAAAGTATCCGGTATCGACCAGCGGTATGTGGGTCTGGCGGTACTACCGCTTTGCTTTGTGGCCCTCATCCTGGGATTCCGCAGGCGCTACTTTGGCCCTTTGTTCCTGGCGTTTTTTGTATGCGTGGTGTTCGTGCCGTACACCGTCGACAACATGGCGTACTTCACGCTGATGCATTATCAGCCGTTTCAGAATGTGAGAACGGTAGGAGGGTTGCTGCCGCGCGATGGCCCCGCGCTGTTCCTTATTCTTATAGGCGCGATCGGGCTGGATCAGTTGATTCGCGGAACAGCGAATAGTCAAGTCAGTACAGCCGAACTCCTGGAAGCGCGCTGGCTGAGATATACGCTGTCGGCTTGCCTCGCTGGCCTGATGATTTTTGCAGTGCTGTTGTTTATGGCAGGCATCCTTCCGAAGAATTTGGTGTTGCGGAGCACGCTGATGTACACGGGGTTTTACCTTGGCGTGTTTTCCTTATTGGTACTCTTGCTGCTGTTCGTGCAAGGCGACAAGGGAAAGCGTGGATTGTTGACCATGCTGTTGGTTATCGCTGTTACGGATTTGATTCTTTCCGGATCGCATTATTTCGCCAAGCGGCCGAACCACAACAACATGATCTACCGGGACGTGCCGGGCTCGTCGTGGGCCAAGCCGCGCCCGAAGGAAATAGTCCCGATCACGAGCGAATCCCAGAGCTGGGCGGGTCAGGACTATCGCGGCATCTTGCACAATCTCGCAGGGGGACCGTGGGTCGGCCTGCGGGAGTGGCTGATTCTGGAAGGCCGGCCGGCCACGGCGCCGCTGCTCGAGAATTGGAACCGCGAGACAAAATTCGTGCGGGCGTATCCGCATTTCCGCTTCTATTCCGCCGGCCGGTACATACCGTACGACAAAATCAAGGACATTGACGGCATTGAGGTTCCTGCTGCGCCGGGACAATGGGCATATGTGCACGACACGGAACTGGCCGCTGGTTCCTCGACCGCGGTGAAGGTCATTTCCGCTACCGTGCAGATTGAGCAATTCTCCCTAAATCGGGTACGCGTCAAGGTTTCGATGCCGGAAGACGGAGTCATGATTTATTTCGACAATTACGACAAGTATTGGGGCGCCCGAGTGAATGACGCGCGCGTGCCCATTTACCGAGCGAACTTTACGCATAAGGCCATCAAGTTGAAGGCGGGTGAGCATATTGTGGAATGGAGCTTCAATCCCTACCCGGTGAAAATTGCGTGGTCGCTTTTTTATCTTGCGTTGCTGCTCTATGGATACTGTATCTGGCAGTGGCACCGCTCCGTGCGCCGCGCCGCCTTAGTCTGATGAGCGATGCCGCCATGGAGGAAACGCCGCCCGCGGTCGAAGCCCAAGAGCGGCTATCGGAGCGCAAGAGGCGCATTCGCGAGTTGGCAGACCGGCTCGCGCCGGAGCGCAATTCCTGGATCCGGCGCAACCCGTATTTCCACGAGCAGGACTATCGCTACCTGCGGTTCCTCGTGCCGGAGGGGCTCCGGGTCCTTGACCTGGGGTGCGGCACGGGACGTCTGCTTGCGGAGTTGAAGCCGTCCTACGGCGTCGGCGTGGACATCAGCCGGCGAATGATAGAAATCGCCGCGCGCGATTATCCACATCTTCATTTCAAGGCCGGCGATATCGAGGCCGCGGAGGTCATCGCCGGCCTTTCCGGGCCGTTCGATGTCATCGTTCTTTCCGATACCATCGGTTCGTTGGACGATTGCCAGAGCACGCTGGCGTCGCTCCAGCGATTGTGCACGCCGGACACGCGCATAATCGCCTCCTACTACTCCTACCTGTGGAACCCCGTTCTTCGCCTGGCACGCAGACTCGGCCTGCAAATGCCTGCGGTGGAGCAGAATTGGCTTGCAACCGAGGACATCGGAAATCTCTTTCGCCTTGCCGATTTCGAGGTGGTGAAGCGGGAATGGCGTCAACTCTTGCCGAGGCACGCATTGGGCCTGGGCCCCTTGCTCAATCGCTACGTCGCAATACTTCCGGTGGTTCGCCGCGCCTGTTTGAGAAACTATGTGGTGGCGCGCCCGCAACCCAGGGCGGAAAAGAACGTTTCCGCGACCGTCGTCGTGCCGTGCCGCAACGAGCGCGGCAATATCGAGTCGGCGGTGCGCAGGCTGCCGGTATTCTGCGATGACATGGAGCTGATCTTCGTCGAGGGGCACAGTTCGGATGGCTCGCTGGAAGAAATCCGGCGGGTAATTGCCGCATTTCCCGGGCGTGATATCAAGGTCTTCGTGCAGGACGGCATCGGCAAGGGAGACGCCGTGCGGAAAGGTTTTGCGAATGCGCGCGGGGACGTGCTCATGATCTTGGACGCGGATTTGACTGTCCCGCCCGAGGACCTGCCGAAGTTCTACGATGCGCTGGTTTCCGGCAAGGGGGAGTTCATCAACGGCTCGCGCCTCGTGTACCCCATGCAGCACCAGGCGATGCGATTCCTCAATTTGCTGGCCAATCAGGTATTTTCATGGCTTTTCACCTGGCTGCTCAACCAGCGCTTTACCGATACGCTATGCGGAACCAAGGTCCTGCGCCGGCGGCACTATGAGCGGATCGTCGCCAATCGCGCGTATTTCGGCGAGTTCGACCCGTTTGGGGACTTCGACCTGATATTCGGTGCCGTGAAGCTGAATCTCAAGGTTGCGGAGATCCCGATTCGGTACGCGGCCAGGACCTACGGCGAAACCCAGATATCGCGCTTCCGGCACGGCTGGCTTCTCCTGCGCATGGTGCTTTTCGCCTTGCGCAGATTCAAGGCCTTCTAGCGTAGTCGCCGGATGGATTGTGTGACCACCGACGAGCACGCGCCTGCCCGCTACCGGGCGAGGTGGAATGCCAAGCCCGTGCTGCGGGCAATCTACGCCGACTACTACCGCCGGATCGTGGCGCAATGCAGGCCAGGCCGCACCCTGGAAATCGGAGGGGGGTCGGGAAACCTCAAGGAATTCATGCGCAATGTCGTATCGACGGACATTGTGCCGTCGCCCTGGCTCGATGCCGCCGCAGACGCGCAAGCGCTGCCGTTTGCGCCGTCAAGCTTCGCGAACATCGTGGTCGTGGATGTTCTGCATCACATTGAATGGCCGCGCCGCTTTCTCGCCGAGGCTGTTCGCGTGCTGGAGCCGGGCGGAAAGCTGATTTTCCTCGAACCAGCGATCACGCCGGTGAGTTGGGTGTTTTACAAGGCGTTTCATTCCGAGCCCGTCATGATGGGTGCCGACCCGCTCGCAGATGGGGTGCCCGATCCGCACCGTCATCCTTTCGAGGCGAATGGCGCCATTCCGACCTTGCTCTTCGGGCGTGACAGAAATCGGTTCGCAACGGCGTTTCCCCAGCTCGCGATCAATCACGTCGAACGATTGAGTTTCATCGCCTATCCGCTTTCGGGCGGTTTTCGCCCGTGGTCATTGATGCCGACCGCCGCGGTAAGAGCTGTCCTTGCGCTCGAGGACGCGCTCGCGCCGGTTCTCGGGCCTCTGATGGCTTTCCGGCTTTTCGTCTCTCTCCAGAAGGCCACAGCATGAAGGACCACCGTTGCTAAACACAGCCCAGAAAATAGCGCTTGCGGCACTTGCAAGCCGCGCCGTCCTGCTTTTCAGGAAAGTGCTCGGCAAGCCGCCCGAAGCGGAGTTCTCCCGTCACGGAATTCGCTGGCGGCTGGATCTTCAGCAAGGCATCGATTTTTCAATTTATCTGCTTGGCTCCTTCGAGCCGGAGACGGTCAAGGCCTACAGCGCCATCGTCAAACCCGGCCAGACGGTACTCGACATCGGCGCGAATATCGGCGCGCACACCCTGCCGCTGGCAGGGCTGGTGGGCGAGGCGGGGAAAGTGTTCGCGTTCGAGCCGACGGCGTTCGCGGTGCGGAAATGCGCAACGAATATCGCGCTCAATGCGAACCTGGCCGCAAGGATCTCGTTGCACCAGGTCATGCTGGTCGAGAAAAGGGGCGAATCCCTGCCCGCGGGCGTGTTTTCGAGCTGGCCCCTGGTCGAGGCGGGGGCATTGCACGAGAAACACCGGGGCCGCCTGATGGACACGAAAGGCGCCCGCACGGCCACCCTCGACGAAATGGTGGCGGAATTGAAAATAGACAGGATCGATTTCATCAAGCTCGACGTCGACGGATATGAATATCCGGTACTTGCCGGCGCGCGCGCGACCCTGGCCAGGTATCGACCGGTGATCGCCATGGAGCTTGCGCCATACGTCCACGCGGAGCACGGCCATACCCTGGACGAGCTGGTGTCGTTGCTGACCGCCTCGGGGTACGAACTGCGGCACATTGCTTCGCTCAGGCCGCTTCCGTCCGACGCCGCGGCTCTTCGAAAAATGATCCCCGAAGGCGGGAGCATCAACGTTCTGGCTGTCCCGGGGAACAGCGCTTAGCGGCGGAGACTTACCCGATTCATCGGCAAGATCGGGGTGCCGGATCTCCATCCGTCCCTCGCTTGCCGCGAGCCGCCATATCCCTGAACCAAGGGGGCCGCCATTGCTATGGCTTGATCAGCATGCCGTGTCCGGTGGGGATATTCAGGATCTTGACTCCCCTGGAAGCTGCGAACTCATCCAGCGCCCGCTTCTGTGCGACATACCCGAGCCAGCCATAGTCGTCCAGGAGCACGATTGCGCCCGGAACGAGCTTGTCCCAGAAGTATTCGAGCGCGGCGCGCTCTGGAACCATGATGTTCATGTCCAGCATCAGGTAGCACACCTTTTCGATGGGTTGCGAGGGTAGCGTATCCGGCACCTTGCCCCGCACCAGGCGGGCCCGCGGAAAGGGGCTGAAGTTTCGTTTGGCAATTTCAAAGCACTCTTCGTACATCGAGTTCTCAAGACCACGGCCGGCGGCACGCTCTTCAGGGAGCATCTGCGCTTCCGGAATTCCGCAGAAAGTATCGAAGAGATAGAAATTCTTCCCTGTTCTGTTGAAGTCGATGTAATTGCAGATCGCGAGCGACATGATTCCCGTGTTGGTCCCGCATTCGACAAAATCTCCGGCCAGTTGCTTGGCGTGCCACGCTGCCCAGCAGCAGACCAGGATGCGCCATTCGATATGAATATCCTCGGATGAGCCCGCGGGGCGACCGATTTTGTGACCTGAATCCATGCCCGCTCGGTACGCAGCCATGAACCATTCGTCTTTCAGAAAATCCGTGTTTTTGTTCCACACCCTTAGATAGTCGGCATCGTAGGTGGGTGTACCCCATTTGGCGGTTTCGGCATGCTTTGTTTCCAGTACGTTGCGCATTTCCGCAAGCTGGCGGCTAAGCTGGTTCCGCTCGTCGTGCAGGCGCTTGATGGGTGGCAGAAGCATCGCCAGTGACTTTGCGACCTGTCGCAAGTACCCTATTTTCATGCTGGAATTTCCGAAGGAGGAAGCATCAACGTCTTTGCCGTGTCGGAGAACACCGCCTAGGCTTCATCAATAGACCGGTGCACGCAGAGCGCGCCGCTCATTGATGCTCGACAGCCTTTGCGCTCGCCGCGGCCGGTTCCAGGCCGGATTGCGGCAGTTCCGAGAATTCGGTGTCGAGCATGGCCAGACCGTCGAAGGAGACCGCCGAGGAAACCTCGAAATGGATGACCTTGCTTCGCACATCGCACATGTCTACCGGATTGGCGGCAACCGCCAGCTGGACGAACCAGTTCCCTGGGCCCAGACGAGGGGTGAACGAAAACTTGAAACAGCGGTCGGACCCGGCAACCGCAGCCAATACCCTTTTGCCTATCCAGCCCGATTGAGTGCTGTAAAGAAGAATACCTTGTTGGCTGGTTATTACGATACCGATGAGTGGCTGTTCCAGCGCCGCGCGAAAAGCGACCCTAACGTATATGTCGATCGGACGATCATTTCGAACCGGCACGGGATTTGACTTGCCATCCTGAACCACCCAGAACCCGTCTATCGACGCCTGTCCGTTGCCGAATCGGTACTCATACTTGTTGTAAAGCGGGTTCTCCGTCAGCTTGTCCGCTCTCATGGCGTCGAAGATCGCGCTTGGCTCGAGCGCAGTGCCGGACGCCCCCGCACTCGTCCGGACCAGAGGCGGAATTTTCGTGTCCGGCTGGATCGGAGCATCCGCCGAGACTTTCTCCTCAACGGCTGCGGCGCCGGGGCTTACGAGATCGCCGAAAGCCATGATCTCGGTGTAAAGATCGACAATGCGCTGCGCCGTTCCGGTTTCGACGAGCTTGCCGTGATGAAGAAGAATTCCCCTGTCGCAGATTCGCGGCACGGTGCTGCGGTCGTGGGTGACGATGAGAATGCTCTTGCCGTCGTCGCGAAATTTCTTGATCTTGGCAAAGCACTTTTCCGCGAATTTGCCGTCGCCGACAGCCAGTGCCTCGTCGATGATGAGGATGTCCGGATCGACGAAAATCGATGTCGCGAATGCGACGCGCATGTACATGCCGGATGAATAGGTTTTCATCGGTTGCTCGAAGAATTCACCGATGTCGGCGAACTGCTCTATCTCTTCCATTCGGCGTAGCGTGCGCTCCTCGTCAAAGCCCATGATGGCGCTGCTCATGACCACGTTTTCCCGGCCACTTAGCTGCGGATTCAGGCCCGCTCCCAGTTCGAGGAGCGCCGCGACCTTTCCGTTGACCGTGACGGTTCCGCTGGTAGGCCGCAGTACGGAGCTGATGATCTGCAGCAACGTGGATTTGCCAGATCCGTTGAGGCCGAGAATCCCGACGGCTGACCCCTTCGGGATTTCGACGCTGATGTCGGTGAGCGCCCAGAATTCGCGGTGATAGGTCCGGCGGAATGGATGGAGTGCCTCCAGTACCCGCTCCCGGGTGGAGCGGAACAGGCGGTATTTCTTGGATACGTTCTCCAGCGTGACGGCGTAGGTGCTCATTAGCGAATTACGTCGGCAAAATCTGCTTCGAACCGCCGAAAGACGGTGGCGCCCGCCACCAGCATGATTAACGTAAGCGCCCAGAAATAGAGATCAAGCGGCCACATGACGAAACCATCGGGCCCGGGCAACAGTGCGGCGCGATAACCTTCAACGACAAAATACATGGGATTCATCTGCAGCACGATCTTTGTCAACCCCTGAATGTTGGTGGCGGGCCAGAGGATCGGCGTCATCCAGAACATGATATTGAGCGCGCTGTTGAGCGCCTGGCCGACGTCGCGCGAAAAGACATGCAGCGCTGCAAGAAACCATCCGAGACCCAATGTGAAAAGCAGAGCGGCAACCAGATAATAGAGAACCATCAGCGACCCTAAGCGAGGGTACAACCCGTACCAGGCCAGCATCAGAAGAAGGACGATGAATAGGACGACATGCACAAGTACCGAGGCGCACAGCGAGACCGCAGGGAGAATATGGATCGGAAAGGAGACCTTGCGCACCATATAGGAATAGTTCGTGATGGAATTGGTCGCGCCGGTGATCGCGTCGGAAAAGAGCATCCAGGGAACGAATCCGGAAAACATCACGAGGATGAACGGTGTGCCGGCGTCGAAGGTCACCTTCAGGCCGCGCGTGGCGACATACCAGAAAACGAGGATCATGAGAATCGGCTGGATCAGCGCCCAAAGTGCGCCGATCGCGGTGGAAGCGTACCGGTTCTTCAGTTCGTAGCCCGCCATGCGGATGATCAGCCGGCGGTTGTTCAGCAGGTCGTGCCCGAATGCCACGACGCTTCCCAACATGTATTTGAAGGCAGGGAAAATCATGTACTCGCCGCCCGGTTAGGCGGTCCGCTTGAGCATCAGCTCGAAGAAATCGGCATAGACGGCCTCAGTCTTCTCGAAAATTGGCTGCCATGCCTCGGGCAGGCGGTAGGCCGAGCGCTCCACCAACAGGTTGTCGTAAGGATTGACGTAGCGGTAGTACTGCTTCAAATATATGAAGCGGGCGGCGAGGCGTGACAACTGCGCGAGGTAGTGTTCGATCTGCGGAACGCGCATTTCGTGAAGCGAGCTGATGGAGATGAATAGATCGAAGTACCGGTCGGGAAACAGCGCAATCTGATTCGGCGTGAAAAAGGCGATTTCCGAGCGTTCCAGTTCCGCGGCGATGTCGGAAAACTTGGAGAAGTGACGGAACCGGAAAATTCTTCTTTTGGGGAAAAGCCCGCCGAGATACCACTGGGCCACGCCGAGCGCGGGCGGAATGTCAAATATTATATATCGGCAAGGCGTGCTTTCGGCGAAAACGTGCGCAAGCCGGCCGTAGCCTGCGCCCAATTCGCCGATGGTGAGCGCTGCCGACCCGCGACGGTCCTGCGGAATGGCGCCCATGATGGCGTTGAACTCGCGGGAAGATGTCGCGAGGTCCTGGGAAATCAGTTGATCTTCGTAAAGCACGCGGATCGGATTGCCCAGCTCGGGCTCCCGCAGCCTGTGCAGGACGCGCAAATGGTCCACGCTGCGGCTATAGACCCAGAGCAGCGCTACGAAAATCTTATAATGGAACATCCGTTTGTTGCTGAAGCCGAGGACCGCCTGCTGCGTGCGCAGGGCCTCGTTGCCGCCCATGCGCACAAGTCCGTCTTCTATCGAGGCCAGCAATGGCTTTAACGTCGGCGACTGCCGCCAGAGCCGGACAAGGCGACGCACCTTCGCATCGAACAGGTTCCGCGGCGCGAAATTGTGGTAGTTCAGATTTGCCGTCAACTTGAAGTTGTTGAACCCTGCCGAGGCAAGCTGATTGACGTTTATCTCGTTGAAGTGCTGCCAGAATTTGGAAGGTGCGTAAATCGGGTCGCTCGCCTTCATCTCGTCCATCATTGCTAAAACTGTAATCTTTGGCGGCTCGACCTGATCGCCATTCATGCCACCGACAGGTGTCGTTTCCGGCGCGGTGGCCACGCTCACGATGTGCAGCCGTCGCTCGGATTGCTCGGCGCTTGCCTTAGTGGCTTCGTAATCGATCCGCAGCTCCTGCAGCGCATTCGCAAAACCGTCCCTTTCCGCCTGGAGCTGGGCGGAAAGCCCATGCAGGCGGCTGGCGTCCGCCGTAAGTGCCTTGCACTTGGCCTCTAATTTCTGAAGTTGTGTTTTGTGAGCAGCATGCGCAGCCTGCTCTGCCTTTAGCGCTGCCTCGAGCCGCCTAAACTCGCGAATGAGCGGCAATCGGTCGAAGAGATGTGCGATCATGCCAAACCAATTTAATCCGTGCCCACGCTTGTATTCTCGAATCCTCCAGATTAAATAGGGCAGGAAAAGATCCCAGTCGCGGACACTGCCCAGTTGTACGCGCAGCATCAGGTTCCACCCGGGCGAAAAAACGCTCGGGCAGGTCCGGAAAATTCGGCGGACATCCCGGTATTCGCGGGAAGCGAGGATGTCGAGCATTCTTTGAAGCACCTTCGATTGCTTCGCTCGATCGTGCATCCCACTTGAATAGGAGTCAGCCGCTGTTCGAATTACCGCTAAGGTTTCCGCTACCACACATGCGCCATAGCGGAGCGCTATTACGGTGTAAGCGAAGCTGTCTGCAAACCACTTTAGCTGTTGATCGTAGCCGCCGAGGCCCAGCAGCGCCTCACGCTTGACGACGACTGTATTGGAGGCGATCGGCAAATATGCCCGTCTCATCCGTTTCGCCAATTCTGGGGGCGCCGAAAACTCGGCCAGATCGGTGAGTTCGAAAATATGTCTGACCGACGGCTCCGTAGCGAAGCGAAGAATCGAACCGCTGGTGCCTAATAGCTGGGTTGTCTCGGACAAACAAAGCCCGGCTTGAGGATGACGTTCTAGGGCCGCCATGGACTTTTCTAGAAATTGCGGCAGCAGCCGGTCGTCAGCCGCGGTCCAGACAAGATAGTCGGTAGTTACCAGCGACAGCGCGCGTGAGATGGATGGATGTACGCCGAGATTCCTCGCATTTCGCACGAAAAGAACGGCTGGATTGTCTGCGCAAAATCTTTCTATGATTTCAATACTGTGATCATCGGAGCCGTCATCGACAATTATTGCTTGATCGGGGGACCGGGTCTGCGAGCGAATTCCGCTAAGCGCCTCCGGCAGGAACCGCGCGTGGTTATAGTTCGCCATGATGATGGCGACCGTAGCTCGCCGTGCCGGCGAAATTCCCGCCATTAACGCAGATGCCCGTGGCAGTGCGGCTTCAGCATTAGTAACCATTTAACGAATGAAGCAGCGAGACAAGCTTTTCTTTGTCGGCCAGCACGGTAGACTGCATGTCCGGGAAGAGAAATTCGTAATAAACGAGATATTTTCTTCCATTGCCGTCCCAGCTTTGTCCCGTCCAGACGTAGTCTTTCGGTCTTCCAGACCCCAGGCGGCCGGGAGAATAGCCGCCGCTGGAATCCAGTAACGGCTCTTCCGGATGGCCGGGTCGCGTGGTGCGTACGTAGACTTCCCAAATCTTGGCAACGATTGCGGCCGAATCCTGGCCGCGCATGCTCAGGTCCAGAATCGTATCCAGAACGTCGTGCCGGAGAAAGGGCTCCAGATAGCGCAGCAGGATGAGATCGATGATCTTGGTGATCAAAGCGGCGGGCGGTCCGTGAGGCTCGAGCTCCTGCAGACGCTGGAGCAGCATTTCCCGGAACAAGGGGTGCTGCTCGAACATCAGACCAGGCTGTTCGGCCAATATCTGGTGCGGATGCCATGCCGTATAGGCAAGCGACTCGCCGGTGCTTCTGCCGTAAAAAAAATCAGGAATGCGAAGTGCCTTGCCGGCAATGATGGTGAGAGTTGCCGTCAACAGCTCCTTGCCGAGCACGGTATTCATCTTATCGACGTCGCGAAATGCCCGTAGCGCGATCTCGGTTCTCGTCACGCCATAAAGCACCGCTTCGTATGAGGCGAAAAGCATCCTCAGCCGCTCGAGGGGTCGCGTCCTGTCGACGGACTTGCCGCGATAAACGACATAGGACAGGTTGAACGATCGGTCCTCCCTGAAATTAAAGTACTGGCCGTGGGCGACAGCCGCCTTGGGGTCGTTCTCAAGCTGCTCGACGCAGCGCTGAATCGCGGACACCATCAGGATGTCATCGTCCGCGCAAAGCGAGCAGTAAGGCGTGTTGGCTAGCTTGAAGCCCTCGCGCATCTTGACGTAGGGATCCATTGTCTCGGCGAAAACCGCATGATGAACATCCAGCGAGACTGCGGCGATAGCATCCTTGTTGCGCGCCTGCGTATCCGGGTTGCTGGAATCGAGCACCACGATCGGAAACTGAGCACGTTCGCGCTCCAGATATCTCAGCAGGCGCTGCAGCAATTCCGGCCGATTGTAGGTCGGGATCAGCAACGTATATCTCGCGCCGATCGGCTGCCGCTTCGCACGCTGGCGCATGGCTTGAGCTGCAGTGCTACCAATACCCGTCAATGGCATGCCGGCCAATTTGGGAGAGTGCGCATGAAGCTTTACCAGCAATTGCCGCAGGCGTTCCAGGGCGGTCGCGGGGGCCAGCTCATCCGTGCACGCGATTCCGCTCTGAACATCGGAATGCTTCGCCGGCGCGCCAAGATAGACTCCGGGCCGCGACGCGGTCCGCGCAGCCAAGCCGAATACGTCCATGTTTCCTACGAAGGCATCGACCTTTTGCGCGAGACAGATGGTTTCCGCCAGGGAAAGTCCGGCGCTTCTCGCGAATGCCAAAGGCAAATGAAATGCGGCGGAATCCGCGTGGAGCGCGTGCGGGCCGACGGCGTTTAGAACCACGAACGAGATGTTGTCTATGGGCGATTGAAAGGCCTGCAGCGCCTCAAGCCAGGCAGGGAGCGATTGGTCGCAGAAGCCATCGCTGTTTTCCGCCAGGCCCAGGGCAATCACGAAACGCAGCGGGTGCGCGATCTTCAGGTAGTTGTTGACGCTGCGATCAAATCCGGTACCGTTGGAGAAGATGGCCGCCCATTCGCGATCCTGGAATTCGCCGACCTCGAGGGCGTGGCGGGAATTGAGATCAAACGAGTCGGTTTGCCAGCCACGCTTTTCCTCCGCGAGCGTGAATGCGGTCAGACGCGCAGGGCGGATCGAATCGTCATCGAAGTACAGAGAAATGCTGCGCACGCTGTCGGACATGAGCAATACCGACATCGCGCGATCGAGTTGAGCGCGGTCCCGATCATAGATACGCAGGTTGACGTGGAATTTAGCCGGCAGGGGGGGTAGCGCAAGGATCTCGCGCTGCCACAAGGCAATGTTCCTCAATACCTCACCATTGACGGGCGCCGAAAGGCGCGCAGCGAAGTTGACGCGGTCGGCGTGGATCCGCTCGCGGTACTTCAGCAAGCCGCCGGCCAATGCATAGACGGCGCGATAATGTGCGCCTGACCATCCATATGTACGGTTGGCGAGCAGGGCAAAAAGGCGCTGCGGCGGACTCGAGGACCAGGGATAGTGGCGCCTGCCGAGCGCCCATTCGTAGGCACGCACGGTGTACCGTATGAGGCGACCGCCGGATTTAAATATGTCCATGATTATCGCGGCGCCTGTTCGGCCTGCGACGAACGGCCTTCGTAAACCGACGTGAAGTACTCCAGTAGGAGCGAGGCATCCTCCTTACGCCACACAAGATGCTGATTGGGAAGTCCGAACGGATATCGACTGGCCCCCGCTTCCACGCCGGCCCAGGAAGCGAAGTAATGCTCAATATTGGTAATCACATACGGCACGTTAGTGAAGGTCGCCATCGTGGCGAATCCGCTGGATGTCCCCATGAAGAGGTCGGCGTGTCTCAACATGGCGAGTTCGTGCGCGAGCGTTAGGCCCATGGCGCGGGGGATGGACACGTTCGGGCGCCGCGGCAGCGCGCTGTCCCACTCGAGGAATCCACCCAGCATGAGGAACTGGACATCCGGATAGCGCTCGGCGACCTGGTCGATGAATGCGTGCCATTCGGGGAGCGGCGAGTCGCGATAAAGCGTGACTGGCACCGCGCTGAGCCGGCTCTGCCTCGGGTTGATGCAAACGATGTAGCGGTTTGGCCATTGCTGGCTCAGAAATTCGCGTGCCCACGCGCTATAGCCGCGCGGCGCATCCAGTTGCGGAATACGCCCTTCGCGCGCGTAGAACCGGTTGATGATCTCGTGGCCCATCGGATACTGCATGCGCCGTCGCAAGTGGTCTCCCAGCGCAGGCCAGCGCGGCGTGCGGCTCGCCACGATCGACGTCCAGATCAGTCCAGCGGCGACCGAGTCGCGGACAATCCGTATGGAGCGAACTTCCGGCAAGCAGAGAAAGGCCGGGAACAGACCGTCCAGGTGGACCAAGTAGTTTTCGTTGTTGATGAACCCCTGGGTGGGGGCCGCCGGGAAAACCGGATCCACCATGAGATAAAGATCGATCGACCTGCAACGCGCTTCGCGCGCAAGGCACGCCATGTTTATTTGCGTGGTGAGCGCATCTCCGAGCGCATAGTGCTGGTAAGTAAAATCGATAACTGCGGCGAAGTGCTCGGCATCGCTGCTACGAATTTCGCGAAGGAACTGGCGGATGATGTTAAGGCGATAGCCCACGTGCCCTCCTGGGCGTCGTCTTGCTGGAGTTAATTGCGCGAATCGCCTTGTTTCCGGGTCGACATCCGCCACCCTGAGGCGGCATTGCGGCAGCACTGCGTTCGGCTGCGTATTATAACGTGGGATGTTCCTTTCCGCGGGGCAGGCCATAGAGCCGGCATGCGCTGACCGGCGCGATGCGGCATCGATGATGTACAGTCCGCACATGTTGCTGGTTCTCGGAGGTAGCGGTTTTCTCGGCCCGGCTCTGCGTAAGGCCAAAGGTGCGGAAGAACTTGTCTTTACGCACCACGCCCACGCAGCGCCCGGCAGCCACGCGTTCGATGTGCGCCATTCGTCGGTCGCGGATCTGCTGCGCGTGACGGGGGGGCGGCCCTCCGCGGCACTGATCCTGGCCGGCGTCACGAACATCGACGCGTGCGCGCGGGATCCCCTGTTAACCGGCAAGATCAATGTCGACGGGATCGTTCGCGTCATCAGGGAGCTGCGGGCGCTCGGGATTTTGCCGGTGTTCACCTCGAGTGATGCAGTGTTCGACGGCACTCACGCCTGCTGGCGCGAGGATGAGGAAGTGCATCCGATCCTAACCTACGGCCGCCAGAAGCTGGCGGTGGAAAGCTATCTTGCCGGGCTCCCGTTGCCTTGGCTGGCCGTGCGCCTGCCGAAGCTCATTTCGGCAGCCCGCAATTCGCGCTGCATGCTTACCGGTTGGGTGGAGGCACTCGGCCGCAGCGAGCGCATCCCGTGTGCGACTGATCAGTATTTCACGCCCGCCGACGCCGGAGACGTTGCGGAGGGGATTCTGAAGCTGGTGAGTGCGGGGGCAACGGGATTGCACCATCTCGGTGGGCCGCAGCGTTTGAGCCGGTGCGAGCTGCTCGAGGAGGTTCTCGACGAGTACCGGAAGTATTCGACGCCGAGGGCGCAGATCGTGGAATGCTCGCTGCGCGACATCCCGGTGCTGGAGCCGCGGCCTCTCGATGTGTCGATGGATTCCACGCGTTACACATCGCGTTTCGGGCGGACTATTCGCCCTGCTTCCGAGATCGCGCGGCTCGCCGTGCGAGACTGCTTCTGGAACATGGAGGTGAGGGGGGTGTGACGGGAGGCGTACCGCCCTGCTGCGCGGTCATCATTCCGATGCGTATCGATTCCCGCTACGTTCCGCGTTGTCTACGCTCCGGTGTCGAGCGGAACATTCAGCGGGGTGGGCGAAAGTACGGCGACCGCATTGTTTATCATGCGAAGCTGTCGAACGCGGCTGCGGTTGCGGGCGAACGGGGTAATTCCTACCCCGCTCGACGGAGGCGGCGGTTTATTAGCTGAGGGTTCGAAAAAATGTCGTACAGGTCCATCCGGACCAAGCTCGGCGTGTGGCGCAGGCGCCTACGCATGGACCCGGTCAGTCTGCGCCGGTTGTGGAACGCGCCTACCATCCTGCGCGCCGCACGCTTGTTGAGCGGCGAAAAGAAATCCGTGCTTTTCGTGACCTCGCTACTGCGGGCGCGCGAAATCAGGATGGCGACCGCCCTGCGCGGAATCGGCTGGAAAGTGGTGCTGATCTACATCCAGACCACACCCTTCAAGCCCGAGAATCACTTCGATGAGGCGATCGAGGCGGTCTCGGAGCTCGAGGCGCACATCTACGCGAGGTTGCTCGGGCCGCAGCTATGCCACGTGTTTTCGGGCGCCGTGGACGGCACGATCTACCGGTTCTGCGCCGACAAGCCCAGTCCGGTGGTGATCGACCTGAACGACGTATTCTGCGCCTCGCTGTTCGATTACCTGCACGAGCGCTTCGAGCCCACGCGCGAGTGCCTGGAGCGGGCCGATGCCCTGTGCGCACGCGACTTGCAGGCCAAGAGCGCCGAGCGGCTGGAGAACTACCGGCTGCCGCGCTACAAGATCCTGTTTCCGGAATACAGCTGGCGCGACGGACCGAGCGCGCCGGGTGCCGCAGCCAAGGGCGATCCCGGCGAGGTCCACGTGGTGTCGGTGGGCACGTTCGTGCTCGAATCGCAGGGCTTGTACGACAGCGGCCATCTGCGCCTGGCGGAAATGCTCACCGCGCAGCGCATCCACTTCCACATCTACCCGCACTGGTTCTATCTCAAGAGCAGGGGCTCGGTATTCAACCGCAGCCGGCGCAGGGATTTCGTCGATTTCTTCCGCCTCGCCAGGCGCACGCCTTATCTGCACATCCACAAGAGCCTGCCGCTCGACGAGCTGGCGCGCGAGCTCCCGCAATACGACTTCGGCATCGTCTCGGCAGGTTGCGAAGCGCTCGGGCAGAAGCTCAAGATACTCAAGCCCGAGTACATTCGTGCCTGCTACTCGGGGCGCATCTCCGACTACCTGGACGCGAGCGTGCCGGTGCTGATTAACCGCGAGCTCGCGTTCAACTACCGCCTGTTGAAGCGCTACGGCGTCATGCTCGATCTAGAAGCAGTGCTGGAGCCGGGCTTTCGCGAGCAGCTGTTGGAGATGAAGCGCAGCCGGGCGCTTGCGCAGCGCGTCGAGCGTGCAGCCCGGACCCTGTCGCTTGACGCGAATATCGGCCGGCTAGCGGCGTTTTACGAGAAGGTGATCGCCGATACCGCGCCGGACTGGATCCGCCTGGGTTACCCGTATTCGCTGCTTGGTACCTTGCCCGTCATCGGCAGGACGGTCCGCCGCCTGGAGGCGGAGTTGCTGCGGGTGAGCCAGCGCACCTCTAGGATGGTTGCCGAACTGGAGGGCGCACGCAAGGAGCTGAGACGACGGGTCTATAAGCAGCCTGTACTGCTGCCGTCAGGGGAAGAGCAGGCCGCCGAACCCGGCCGTGGCCGCAAGCCGCGCGACCTCGTGCAGGCCAAGCGGAGTTTCGAAATTGAACGTGGCGCGGGCTGGGCGGATGAACTGGCCGGGTTGTTGCACTGGCCTGAAATCAAGAACCCGGTCGAGCGCAGCTCGGGGATGCCCGAGCTGATGGAGATGTTCCGCCTGTTCAGCGCCGCCAGCGGCGCGACCAGCGATCCTTCCTCGTGCTGGCAGGTGCTTGGCTTCAAGAACTTGAACCAGCTGCTACGCGACGGCTACGCGAACTTCAAGCGCACCGTGGGCAGCAATTACTTCAATTTCCTGGTGCAGGGCGGCGATCCGCAGATAGTCTTCCTCGAGACCGCGCTCGGCAAGGCGGAGCGCGAACGCTGTGCCCGGGCCGCGAAGGCGTTGCCCGACGATCCGGACTTCCCGTTCCCTGACCAGCGCGTCTATCGCTACTTTGTTCTCATGCTTTGGTCATACACTCGGAAAATCGACGTCAAGGGGTACCTGGACACACTGAAGGAACCGGTGGAGGGCAATCCTGTTACGGTCCCGGCCGGCAAGCACCTGGCGACTCAGGATCTGGCGAATTCTGTGCTCGAGTATTATTCGATGGCCGAAGGCGTCGACTTCGCGGGCTGCAAACGAACGCTGGAGATCGGCGGGGGCTACGGTCGCGACGCCTTCGTCGTCATGAAGCTCAACCCGCGGATTCAGTACACGCTGGTGGACATCCCGCCGGCGCTGTGGATTGCGCAACGCTACCTTTCCTCCGTGTTCCCCGAGCGCAGGGTATTCCCCGTGCGCGACTTCCAGAGCTACGCGGAGGTGGCGGCGGAGATGGATCGCGCATCGGTCGTTTTCCTGCTGCCCCATCAGCTCGAACTGATGCCGGATCGCCGTTACGACCTGAGCATGAACATCTCATCCTTCGGCGAGATGCAGCAGGAGCAGATCGCGTCCTATTTCCGTACCCTCGAGCGAGTAACTGCCGGCCATTTCTACATGAAGCAGTGGAAGGTGGCGCAGAATGATTTCGACAATCTCGCCTTGACCGAGGAGAACTACCCGGTCGGCCGCAACTGGAAGAAGATCTATTCCAGGCAGTGCGCGGTGCAGACTGCGTTCTTTGAGGCGCTTTACCGGACGGAGTGAGAACGGGGTCTAGCGCACGCGCCAGGCCTTGGCGAAATGCGGTCGCAATTCGGACGCCGCCCAGCCGGCTGCCAGCACCGCTGATCCCATTGCCGCGGCAATGCCGATCAACGTCATCGCCGGGCCTCCCGCGGGAATCAGCAGCTTGCACAGGCCCGCAGCCGCAAACGCCGCCGCGAAGGGTGCCCCGAAATCGCGGCCCAGCCAGGCGCCGAGTTGCCCGGGAAGGAGCCGCCGGTGCATGAGGCGCAACATGACGGCGACATAGCCGACATTGAGAACCAGCCAGACGCAGGCCGCGCCGAGCCCGCCGTAGTCCATGGCCATCACGTAGGTCAGCGGTGCGAGTAGCAGAACGGCAATGGTGTTGAACACGAAAACGAGCCGCGTCCATCCATGCGCGAACTGCAGCGAGGCGGGAAGACCCATCATGCCGTTGAGCGCGTTCCCCATCGCCAGCACCGCAAGGATCGCGCTGCAGTTGGCGACCAGGACCGGATTCCGGGTCCACAGTTGCAGCAATTCTGCCGAGTGCAGGGCGAGGACCGCCGTGGCCGGCAGCACGGCCACCGACATCACCTGGCAGCCCTTGTGGTAGACCCGCGCTAGCTCTTCCCGGTGCTCGCTACCTGTGAGCTGAGAAAAGCGCGGGAAGTAGGCGGTCGTGACAGGGCCGATGAGGTAGTACAGTGCCGCCGCCACGCGCGACGCCAGGCTGTAGTAGCCGAACGCCTCCAGCGACAGGACTTTGCTGAGGATGATCTTGTCCACCTGGGTCAGGGTGATGGACATCACCGAGATCCCGGTCATGCCCGCGGCGTAGCGCCACAGGTCCGTGAGCAGGCGCGGCTTGAACGACGCCGGCGCGGGTGCGGCCGGAAGCGTTCGCCACAGGAGCCAGGCCGCGAGCATTGTTTCGGCGAAGCCGACGGCGGCGTACCACGCCAGCAGCGCCGTGATGTTTGCGGACATCTGCCAGAGGATCAGGATGCCCCCGACGTTGAGCACGGTGGCGACCGCCGTGGAAGCGACGTTCATCGCCACCTGGCTCTGCAATCCCATCAGGCCGGAGTAGTAAAGTGCGCGCGGCCACTGGCAGGCGATCGCAACCCCCATCAGGACCAGCGCGTCGATCATGTGGTCCCTCGGCATCGTCGAGGCCTGCAGCCAGTAGTCGGCGATCGGAGCGGCGAGCAGGGCAACGGCAAATCCGATGGCGAGCCCGATCGCCCAGTATGCGAATTCGATCGTCCGGACCAGATTGCGCATTTCCTGCTCGCGGCCGCTTTGCATCGAATAACGGGCCAGTTCCCGGTTGAGGACGTTGCCGAAGCCGAGGTCGAGCAGGGAGAAAACGGCGATCAGCGACTGGAAAATGCCCAGCAGGCCGTAGGCCTCGATGCCGACGAAATGGATCTGGATCGGAACAATGGCTAGCGAAAGGCCGGCGGCCCAGATCCTGCCGCCGGTATTCGCGAGCACGTTGCGCCGCACTAGCGACATGACTGGAATTTCCGGTTCCGCGGCTGCGCAGGATGCGCGATATCGCGAGTCTATAATACAAGCCCGCTTGGGGGATGCCGGGCCCGGGTGTCCGACCGCAGCTCCACTGGAATCGATTCATGACGGAAACCCTGCCTTCGGCTCGCGTCCCGAGCATCTGCGTGATCGTTCCGAATTTCAACGATGCGCGGTTCATCTCGCGGTCCCTGCGGTCGGTCCTCGAGCAGGACGTGGCGCCGGACGAACTCATTGTGGTCGACGACCATTCCACCGACGACAGCGTGGCGGTGATCCGATCCCTGATCGACGGGCGCGCGACGGCCCGGCTGGTCGAGAATGCGGCCAATCTCGGCGTCTACGGGGCGATAGATAGCGGCCTCGATCATTCGACCAGCGACTACGCGCTGTTCCTTTCCGCCAACGATTTCCTGCTGCCGGGACTGATCGCGCGCGCGAAGGCCTGTCTTGCGCTGGCGCCGGACGCGGGTCTGTGGTCGGCGATGGCGTGGCAGGTGGACGAGGAGGATCGCCTGCTGCGGCTGCAAAGCACCGCGGTGGTGGCGCTCGGTGATGCGTACTTCAGTCCGGATGAGTGCCGTCGGCTCGCGTGGCGGTTCGGCAACTGGTTTACCGGGGCATCGCTCGTCTACCACCGCAGAACATTGGATGCCGTGGGTCGATTTGACCCGGCGTACAAGGGGCTGTCGGATCTGATAACCGCGCTTGCGGTCGCGAGCCGCCAGGGTGCCGCGTACTCGCCGGAGCCGCTCGCCGCCATCCGGGTGCATGCGGGGAGCATCCTTTCAGCAACGCTCGAGAATCCGGCAGCGCTCGATGCGATGCTCGAGCGCCTGGGAAAACGTGGGTCAGAACTTTCGGCGGAGCTCTACACGCCAAAATTCCTGGCTCGCACCGCGCGGCGCTTTCGCTTCGCCGCGCTCCGCGCATCGGCCGGCCGCTTGCCCGCGGGGCTTGGCCTGCCGCGTGTCGCGCTCGCATTCCTGGTGCTGCGGCCTTATGATGTGATCCCGGCGATCTGGAACCGCATGCTCGGGTCGCTCTGGGTGCGACTGCGATCGCGCTGGAGATCAATTGCGTGACAGGTATCTGAAAGCGCTTCCAAGGTGACGCAGCGCCAGCAGCGGTTCGCGCCGGCTCGCCCGGCGGGCCTCGTGGACGACTTCCGTGCGTGATTCGTAGACGACCGTCTTGCCCGACCTGAGCAAGCGGTGGCAGATGTCGACATCCTCGTAGTACAGAAAGTAGGCTTCATCGAAACCGCCGAGGGCGCGGTACTCGTCGCTGCGGAACAGCATGAACATGCCGGCGATCCAGTCCACCTTGATCGGGCTTCGGTCGGTTGGATAGTCGGGTTCCCGTTTGTCGACGAAGAACTTCTTCAACAGGCTCGCCAACGTGGGAAAGCGACGGGCGCTATCCTCGATCCGGCCGTCGAGACCACGAACGAGCGGGCCTGCTGCCGCGACGCCCGGGTCTGCGAGAGCTTGCGCCAGCGCTGGGAAGGGATCCGACGGCAGGCGAATATCCGGATTGCACACGCAATAGTAATGCGTGCGGCAGCGCTGGAAGGCGGCGTTATGGTTGGCGCCGAATCCCCTGGGATCGCTGTTCACGATGATTTCGACCGGGACCTTCAGCTTTTCCACGGCAAAAGGAACCGGGTCAGGAATATTCTGCGTCAGCACAAGGCTGACGCGGTCTGCGCAGTGCCGCTGAACGTCTTCGAGCAGCTGGTTTACGAGCGCGTTCTGGCCGTGGCTGACCACGGAGAGCGTGACATTGCGCTCCGGCATCGTCAGCTGCGGTGACAAAGGATGGGCACGGGCCTAGCCGCGCCCATAGCGGTCCTCGAACCGCTCGATGTCGTCCTCGCCCAGGTAGCAACCCGACTGCACTTCGATGATCAGCAGCGGCTCCGTGCCGGCATTCTCGAGGCGGTGCCTGGTGCCGACCGGGATGTAGGTGGACTGGTTCTCTTCCAGGTACAGCGTGTCCTCGCCGCGCGTGACGCGCGCGCGGCCTGAGACCACGACCCAGTGCTCGGCGCGCTTGCGGTGCAGCTGCAGCGAAAGCGCTGCACCAGGCTTCACCATCAAGCGCTTCACCTGGAAGCGGTCACCGGAGTCCACCTGTTCGTAATAGCCCCAAGGGCGGTAGACGCGCCGGTGGCTCAGGTGCTCCGACCGGTTGGCGCGCTTCAGGTCTTCGACCACTTCGCGCACGGCCTGGCTGCGCGAGCGGTCCGCCACCAGCAGCGCGTCGTCGGTGTCGACGATGATCAGGTCATCCACGCCAAGCGTCGCGATCAGGCGCTGGTCGCCGAAGATCAGCGAATCGCGCGTGTCCTGCAGCTGCACGTCGCCGCGCGTCGCGTTGCCCGCGTCGTCCTTTTCCGCCAGGTCCCAGAGCGCCGACCAGGAGCCGACGTCGCTCCAGCCGAAATCCGCCGGGATCACGGCGGCGTGCGCGGTGCGCTCCATCACGGCGCGGTCGATGGCCTCCGCGGGGCAGGCGAGGAATTCCGCCCTGCCCAGCCTGACAAAGCCCAGGTCGTCGGCCGCGGCGGCGAAAGACGCGCGCGCCGCATTGAGAATATCGGACCGGAAGCGGCCGAGTTCCTCCAGCACGCGTTTCGCGCCGAACGCGAACATGCCGCTGTTCCAGTAAGTGCGCCCGGCGGCGATCATCGCGCGAGCATTCTCTTCCGAGGGTTTTTCGACGAAACGCGAAACGCGGAACGCGCTGGCGTTTCCTGACAGCGGATCGCCGCGCTCGATGTAGCCGAAGCCGCTGTCGGGCCACGTCGCGGCGATGCCAAAGGTGACCAGCATTCCGGAGGCGGCGACGTCGGCAGCGTGCTTTACACCGCGGTTGAATGCATCCGCGCCCCGAATTGCGTGGTCCGAGGCTAGTACGAGCAGGACCGGATTCTGCTGTTCACAGGCGATTGCAGCAACGGCCACCGCGGCGGCGGTACTGCGGCCGGCGGGTTCGAGCACGATGCGTGCGGCAATGCCGATTTCGGAGAGCTGGTCGTGGACGAGGAACCGGTGCGTTTCGTTGCAGACCACGATAGGCGTGGATCCGCCAGCCGCCTCCTTCGTGCGCAGCGCCGTGTCCTGCAGCAGGGTACGCTCCGTGACCAGCGGCAGGAACTGCTTGGGCAGCAGTTGCCGCGATACCGGCCACAGGCGGCTGCCCGCGCCACCGCACAGGATTACCGGAACAATGGTCGTCGGCATGGGACTATTTTAGGTCGGAAAGCGCCACGATCATTCTGCGCGCCCGCTCGACCAGCGCCGGATGCGAGAACTGCGCGAGGTGCTCCCGCGCCGCAACGCGCGGATCAGGCCGCGCGCGGCCCGCGACGATCGCCGCGAGAATTTACTCGAAATGCCTGCCGCCGTCCTGGCGCGGGTCGCGATAGCGAAAACCGCTTGCGCCATCGAGCACGGTTTCGGTAAAGGGCGGCGCATCGGGCGCGAGCACCGGCGTGCCGCAGGCTTGCGCTTCCAGCGCGTTCAGGCCCAGCGCCTCCTTTTCCGGTAGGCCGGTCATCAGGTAATCGAGCTGCGGATAGATCGCCCCGACATTTGTCTGGTAGCCCCAGCACCGCACGCGGTGCGCCAGCGGTTCCACGGCACGCCTGAGGTCGCGCACCTAGGCGTAGCCTCCGTTGCCGAAGATTTCCAGATTCACTGATGGCCTCCGCGCAAGTATCGGCGCGAGGATCGAGAACATTTCCGGAAACTGTTTGATGGGTGAAATCAGGGAAACCAGCC
>SXGQ01042273.1_pt1 | contig 37257 bp, 33 predicted proteins | sample 3178371 | NCBI WGS metagenome assembly SXGQ01 (sample SAMN11356859, study PRJNA531348) | freshwater metagenome | isolation source: freshwater sample F1-20 | place: China: Fuxian Lake, Yuxi | collected 2017-12-25 | reverse complement strand
TCGTGGACCGACGGTGGCGCGGTGCTGTTGACCGAGAACGATCGCGCCCGGCGATGGACGCGCACCTGGGTGATCGACCGGCCGGGAGCCGCGCCGCGCAAGCTGTGGGACCGCAGCCAGGAAGATTCATACAGCAATCCTGGCACGCCGCAGCAGCACGATCGCGCGTCCGGTGTCTCGACCATCCAGCAGAACGCCAACTCGATTTTTCTCGCCGGCACCGGCGCCGCGCCGGAAGGCGCGCGGCCGTTCATCGACCGCCTCGATCTCACCACGCTCAAGCGCGAGCGCCTGTTTCAGACCACCGGGCGTTCGTACGAGACGGTGGTCGGCGTGCTGTCGGACGACGGGTCGAAGATCCTGACACGCCACGAGACGCGCAGCGAGCCGCCAAACGTCTACGTGCGCGACCTCAAGGCCGGCACCCGGGTGGCGCTGACGTCGTACGCGGACCCGGCGCCGCAGCTCAAGGGCATCCAGAAACAGCTCGTCACCTACAAGCGCAGCGACGGCGTCGAGCTGTCGGCGACGATTATCACGCCGCCGGGCTGGACGCCGGCGCAAGGCCCCTTGCCGACGCTGCTGTGGGCCTATCCGCGCGAGTTCACGGATCCCGCCAACGCCGGCCAGGTCACCGGCTCGGCCGATCGCTATACCTCGATTAGCGGCGCGTCGCACCTGTTGTTCCTCACGCAGGGCTACGCGATCATCGACGACCCGACCATGCCGATCGTCGGAGCGGGCGAGACGGCGAATGACACGTACATCCAGCAACTGGTGGCCAGCGCGCAGGCCGCGGTCGATCGCGCGGTCAGTCTCGGCGTCACCGACGCCGCCCGCGTCGTCGTCGGCGGTCACAGCTACGGCGGCTTCATGACCGCCAACCTGCTGGCGCATTCCGACATTTTCCGCGCCGGCCTGGCGCGCAGCGGCGCCTACAACCGCACGCTGACACCGTTCGGGTTCCAGAATGAACAGCGCACGTTCTGGGAGGTGCCGCAGATTTACTCGGCGATGTCGCCGTTCAATCACGCGCACAAGATCAACGAGCCCATCCTGTTGATTCACGGCGAGGCGGATGACAACAGCGGCACGTTCCCGATTCAGTCGGAGCGTCTCTACATGGCGCTCAAGGGCCATGGCGCCACGGTCCGCTACGTCACCCTGCCGAACGAGGCGCACGGCTACGTCGCGCGCGAGTCGGTGCTGCACACCGTCGCGGAAATGCTGAACTGGGCCAACGAGTGGGGCAAGAGCGCCAAGCCCCGCACCACGTCGATGCAGCGGTAGGGGGCTGCCCCCAAGCCGGATGCGCCGAGGGGCTTCGCCCCTCGGCGCCCGGTATACTCGGTTCTCCCCCTCAGGAGACGATGGAACATGACACGGCTTATCCCTTCGGTGGTTCTCGTGATGGGCCTTGCGGCACCGTCAGTCGCTGACGTCACGGTCAAGGCCAACGGCCAGGCCAAGGCCATGGCCGAGATGTCTCACCAGCTTGGCGCGGAGCTGTTTGCGCCACCGGCCGGCTACAAGATCAAGGAACAGAAGTAAGGCTTGTCTTCCTACCTCGCTCGGCTGCGCAGTGAGTCCACCAGCGTGGTTGCCGTCGAGCTTCGCCCGCCACGGGCGGAGCTCGAGGCGGCCGAAGGCATGGACGCGTGGATTGACACCTACCATGCCATTCGCTCGCTGACGCGTCACGACGTGCGCGTGATGGTCACCGACAGCGCGGTCGGCGCGCAGGAAGAGAACAACCTGCGGCACCTGGTGAACAACCTGGGCGACACGGTCGGCCGCCACCAGATCATCCCGTTCCTCACCACCAAGCAGTCGCTCGAGTTCTGCCTCGCGTATGCTGACCAGACCGCGCAGAACGGCTTTCCGTCGCTCGTCGTGCTCGGCGGCGACAAGCACGTCGGCCGGCCACGCTGCCTCGAGCACGCCTGGCGGCTGCGGCAGCTGATTCGCGAGCGCCACCCGGAACTCGAACTGGGCGGCTGGGCCAACCCCATTGCCAACCCGCAGGGGCAGGTGGCGTTCCTGCTGGAGCCGCACGTCAGCGCCGATTTTTACCTGACGCAGATCGTCTCGCACCACCAGGCCGGCCACGTGAGCGCGTTCCTGGAGGCCGGCCGCGCCGGCGGCCTCACCATGCCCGGCGTGTTCGGCGTGTTCTACTACCGCAGCGCCAACACGAAGACGCTCGAGATGCTGAGCCAGTTCCTGCCGGTGCCGGTTGAGGAGTTGAAGGCCGAGTTCGCGGCCGGGGCCACGCCCATCGATATCTGTGCCCGCACCATTCGCTCGCTGATCGACCTCGGCGCGAGGCATTTCTACGTGAGCAACCTGCCGGCGAAGAAGACGGCGGCGACGCTCAACGCGATCCTGGATAAGGCGGGCGTGACAGCCACGTCGCGCTAAGAAATCCAGCCACCGGCTAGTCACCGATTCAGCGACGCGGCCGGCCCACGTTTATAATATTGGGATGGGTAAATTCTACGACTCCGTCCCGGTCTCGGCCATCGTCCGCATCCGCGACATGATGTACACCGTCAAGGATCCGTTCCGGCTCGATCAAGGCGACGTGTCGTTCGACGCGCCAGAGACGTTCAAGGCGGCGGTGGCCCAGGCCATGAAGGACAACCGCACGCACTACCTGCCCACGTCCGGCATCCCGCAGTTGCGCAAGGCCGCCGCCGAGAAGATGCGGAAGAAGAACGGCATTCCGATCGGGTCAGACGAGGAGGTGCTGATCAGCAACGGCGGCACGCACGGCTTGTACGCCGTCATTCACGCGTTGCTCGAGCCGGGCGACGAGATGATCGTGCCCGGTCCCGAGTGGCCGCCGACCATGGCGATTTGCCTGGCGGCGCACGGCGTGCCGGTGCAGGTGCCGCTGCGCGAGGAGCTTGGCTGGCGCTGGAACATCGACGAGGTCGAGAAGGCCATCACGCCGAAGACGCGGGTGCTGTACCTAAACTCGCCGAACAACCCGACCGGCGGCATCCTGACCCGCGCCGATCTCGAGCGCCTCGCCGCCATCGCCAGGGAACGCAACCTGTGGGTGATCTCGGACGAGGCCTACGAAGACCTGCTGTTCACGGGCGAGCACGTCAGCATCGCGTCGTTACCGGGCATGTACGAACGCACCATCCCGGTCTACACCATGAGCAAGTCATACGCGATCACCGGCGTTCGGGTGGGCTACTTCGCCATCCGCGACAAGGCGCTGCTGGCCCGCGCCCTCAAGATCATCCTGTACACGACCAGCAACGTCTCGTCGATCGCGCAGTACGGCGCCGTCGGCGCGCTCGAGGGGCCGCAGGACTGCATTACCGAGTTCCGCACCGAGCTGAAGGCGCGTCGCGACCTGTTCTACAAGGGCCTCGCAGAATCGGCGCCGGGCGTGTTCTCGGGCACGCCGCCCGATGGCGCGTTCTACGCCTTCGTGAAGATCAACGCCGACTGGGCCAGGGACGCGGGCATTGGCGGCGAGTCGCTGTCGTGGGCGATGGCCGAGCACCTGATCAAGCACGGCCGCATCGGCTGCGTGCCCGGCGTGGACTTCAGCGCCGACTGCGAAGGCTACATGCGGTTCTGCACCGGCCGCAGCCGCGAAGAGCTCACGGGGGCCCTGGCGTCGATGAAGGAAGTATTTTCTCGCGTTGGGTCCCGCTGAAGTAGCCGTTCAAGCCCTGGGGTAAAACCCTACCTGAGGTGCCTGCCACCGTCGACGCGAATGGTCTCGCCGGTGACGAACTCCGACTGCACGAGAAACATCACCGCCTTGGCAATTTCCTCTTCGCCGCCCCAGCGGCCAAGCGGCGTGGTCTGCTCCACCGACTGAATCTCTTTCGCGCTCATGTCGGGCGGGGCGAGAATCGGCCCGGGCGCGATCGCGTTCACCAGGATTTGCTCGCCGGCCAGTTCGAGCGCCAGCGCCTCGGTCAGCGCCTTCACCCCGGCCTTGGCGACGTAGTAGGGCAGGAACCCCGCATACCGTGGCCGGCCGCTGGCCGCGACCCAGTCGGAAAGATTGATGATGCGGCCGCCGCCGACCCGCTTCATCACGATCGCCGCCGCCCGCGAGAACAGGAACGTCGCGCGCAGGTCCACCGCCATCTGGCGATCCCAGTCGGCCGCGTTCAGCTGGTCGAACGGCTTCGAGCCATAGACCGACGCCATGTTGACCAGGATGTCGAGGCGGCCAAGCTGGGCCACCGTGGCCTCGACCGCCTGCGCGCAGTCCTGCTCGCTCGAGATATCGGCCTGCACCGAGACGGACCGGCGCCCAAGGGCCCTGACCGCCGCGGCCGCGTCTTCGGCCTCTGCCCGCGAACGGTTGTAGACCAGCGCCACATCCGCCCCCGCCGCCGCGAGACGCGTCGCCACGGCCGCACCCATGCGCTTGCCGCCGGTGATCAGCGCAACCTTGCCAGTCAAATCCATGCGGGGAAATATCTCACAGTCGGCACCGGAGCGCTTCAGCACCTAAGCACCTGAGCACGTTTGCCCTACGCATTGCGTACCCGCTGTCGCGCCGCGTAACCGTCGCGGCCGCGTTGCCTTTGGCACGTTGCTGTGTCAGCACTGCTTAGCCGCTGGCCTCATCCGGCTGCTTCAATTCTCTTGCGGAGGCTCCTCGGGGGGCCTATTGTGGAGGCAACCCTGGAGGGTTGCCTTGTTCAGTGCGCCACAAGTTTCCAGGCGACAAAGGAGCGATTGAGATGCAACGTGTACTGACTCTGGCGATGGCGGGCGTGTTCGCGCTGCTGGTATCCACACCGGCGCAAGCCCAGACAATGAACTTCACGGCGGCCCTGTCGGGCGGCAACGAAGTGCCCGGTGTGGTGACCGGCGCGGCCGGCACGGCCACGGTCTCGGTGAACCAGGCCACCGGCGTCGTGACCTACCGGGTTGACGTGTACAACATGCCGGTCGGCACCACTGCTTCGCACTTCCACGTTGGCGCGGCCGGCGTCAACGGGCCGGTGGTGGTGAACATCACGGTGGCGGCGGGCATTTCGAACGACTACGGCCTCACCGGCACGGCGTCGGCGACCGACCTCGTGCCACGCGCGGCCCAGGGCATCAACTCGTGGGATGACTTCCTGCAGGCCCTGCAGCTCGGCAACATCTACGTGAACGTGCACAGCACGAACAACGCCGGCGGCGAGATCCGCGGGCAGATTGTGCGCGTTCCTTGACGGCTTAGGGGCCTGGGGGCTTGGGGGTTCGGGGTTCGTCAAGCCCTCAGGTCCTTAAGTCCCCAAGCCCCTCTAGCTCCTTGGCTTCCAGCCCCAGAAGCGCAGAATCGTGTAGACCGCCTTGAAGGCGTCCTTCAGGCCGATCTTCTTCCCCTCTTCGTAGGTCCGGCCGTTGTACGAGATCGGCACCTCGTAAATGCGCGCGCGCATGGCCGACATCTTCTGGGTGATTTCCGGCTCGATGCCAAAGTCCTTCGACTGCAAGTCCAGGCGATCGGCATACGACTTCAGCATCACCTTGTAGCAGGTCTCCATGTCAGTGAGGTTCAAGTCACTGAACATGTTGGAGAGCGTCGTCAGCAACCGGTTGCCGACCGAGTGCCAGAAGTACAGCACGCGGTGGCCGCGCGCGTGGCCCAGGAACCGCGAGCCGTACACGACATCCGCCTGGCCGTCGAGAATCGGCCGGATCAGCACGGGATACTCGTTGGGGTCGTACTCGAGGTCGGCGTCCTGGATGATCACCATGTCGCCGGTCGCCTCGCGGATGCCACGCCATACCGCCGCGCCCTTGCCCTGGTTGTGCGGCTGGAACAGCACGCGCACCCCGGCCTGGCCGTCCAGCTCCTTCAGGATGTCGCGCGTCCCGTCCTTCGACCCATCGTCCACGATCACGAGCTCCTTCGCGACGGGACCGAGGTCCACGGCAAGCACGCGCGCGACGATGGTGCGGATGGTGGCCTGCTCGTTGTAGGCCGGCATGACGACGCTGAGTTTCATGAGGCGGGAGAAAGTGTACTCCATCCGCCGGTACAAACGTAGGGCACCCCGTGACGGGGTGCCCCACGCGAGACGACGTACGGCCGGACGCGGTTACGCCAGGACTTTGATCACGACGCGGCGGTTCTGGGCGCGGCCGTCGCGGGTGTTGTTCGGCGCCACCGGCTTCTCTTCGCCGTAGCTGATCACGTTGATCTTGTGCAGCGGCACCTGGTGCTTCTCGTAGAGATAGCGCTTCACGGCTTCGGCGCGCATCAGGCCGAGCTGTTCGTTGTACTTCGCGTCGCCGACGTTGTCGGTGTGGCCTTCGATTTCCACCCACACGGCCTTCTTGTCGGCCTTGAGGTTGTTCACCATCGCGTCGAGCGCCGCGGCCGCGTCTTCCGGCAGTTCTGCCTTGCCAAGCTGGAACTTGCCCCGGTCTTCGCTGAGCACCGTGGTGAAGATCAGCTTGCGGGTTTCGGCTTCGAGGCCTGCGGCGCGGGCGTCGGCCGTCTTGCCCACTTCGGCGGCGCGGCCAGCGGCGGTGTTGGCTTCGGCCGCCGCGGCGTTGGCCTTCGCGGCAGCTGCGTTGGCGGCCACGGCCTTGCCGTCCACTTCAACGATCTTGCCTTCGGCCGTGCGCACACGCTCCTGGGTCTCTTCGAGCGACGCGCCCATGGTGGCGACCTTGTCGTTCACTTCACCAACCGAGGTGCGGACAAAGCCCTTGGTCGCGCACGCCGGCGCGATGCCAAGGATGGTAATGACACCGACGACGAACAGGGAGTTACGCATAGTCATCTCCTTAAGAGTTACTTACGAGTTCAACCTAACGACTGCCGGACCCGGCGACGTAACCGCCACGGGTCCGCACTACAAAATCCTTCTGCGGCGTCCGAATCTCGAGCGGGTGCCACCCCGGGACCGCGCCCGGCTCGAACGCAATCAAATACAGGTGGCGCAGCTCGTCGATCACCGACCGCGCGGCCTTGTGGGCCGACGCCGAGGTGCTGCTGTAGTGCAGCGCCCCGCCGGTCCAGCGCGCCAGGTCCTCAATGGTGCCAACCGACGCGGGGGCCTGCCGCTGCGCGCCTGGGGTGGCGCGATCGGAGCCCGGATCGTCGATTGGCAAGACCACCGCGATGATGTAAACGGGCACGTCGATGGCCGCGGCCTTTGCCGAGACCTGCGCCGGCGTCAGCTGGCTCGACGTATCGATGCCGTCGGTCAACACCACTACTGCGCGGCGGGACATCGGGCGGGTCGCCACCCGCTCGGCCGCCGCCGAAATCGCGTCATGTAACGAGGTGGCCCCGAATGGATCGACCTCCCCCAGCGCACCCTTGAGGGCACGCGTATCGACCGTAAACGGGGCCACCTCGCGTAGCCGGCTGTCAAAAGCAAACAGCCCGGCTTCGTCGCGGCCTTCATCCAGCGAATTCAGCAGATGGAAGGCCGCAAATTTCGCAGCGGTCGCGCGCGCGGCAACATCCATGCTGCCGCTCACGTCGAACAGAATCGCCAGGCTCAAGGGTGCACGCTCGGAGCGGAACTCGCTGATCGCGCGTCGCTCACCGCGGTCCATCACCTCGAAGTCCTGCTTCGTGAGATGGGTCACCAGTCGTCCTTTGCTGTCGCGCACCGTCGCGCCTACCGTGACAAGGTCAACTCCGGAACGAAACGTTGCCTGCGTTTCGGCCTGCGCCCAGCCGACATCCGGACAGGCCGTCAGCGCGAGGGCGAGGAGGAATCGCCGCATGCCAGACCTATCTCCAAGTTTGGTGCCAAGCCAGTAACTCATTTGAAACCAGTAGTTTAACTAAAACAGCTGAGTTTGGCGAGACCCGGGAGGCGTGTAACCGTGTAGCTTTTACACGACAACCGGCGCCAGGAGGGCGGCACTTCTGTGCCACCGCGCACTGATAAGATCCGAGCGAAATGTCAGTAGTTCCCGAGGCCATCAGGACCGCGAAGCGAGTCGATCGCTTTACCTACGCCATTCGCAACATCGTCGTGGAGGCGAAGAAGGTCGAGCAGACCGGCATGACGGTCCGCTACCTGAACATCGGCGACCCCAACCAGTTTGGCTTTCTCACGCCGCCGCATTTGATCGAAGCCGTGGCCAAGGCCATGCGCGACGGGCACAACGGCTACACGCCGTCGCCCGGCATTGCCTCGGCGCGGGAAGCCGCGGCGGCCGACTTCGTCGCGCGCGGCGTCCACGTCGATGCCGATCGCGTGCTGATCACGTCGGGCACGTCCGAAGGCATTGAGCTGGCATTGACCGGCATCGTGGACGAAGGCGAAGAGGTGCTGGTGCCGTCGCCGACCTATCCGCTCTACACTGCGGTGCTCGCGAAGATTGGCGCGCAGCCGGTGTACTACCGCACCGACCACACGCGCGACTGGCAGCCGGATCTCGATCACATCCGCAGCCTCATCAACCCGAAGACGCGCGCGCTGGTCGTGATCGATCCCAACAACCCGACCGGGGCAATCTATCCCGACGCCATGCGCCGCGCGCTGATCGACCTGTCCGAAGCGCACGGCCTGGTCATTCTCGCCGACGAGGTCTACGGCGATCTCGCCTACGAGGGTCCGGTGCCGGCCATGGCGGCGCTCGACAACGCCGCGGCGATCATTTCGTATTCGAGCCTGTCGAAGGCGTACCTGGCGCCCGGCTGGCGCGCCGGCTGGATGGCCGTGGGCTCATCGCCGCGTCTCGACCCGGCGCTCGCCGCCATCAAGAAGCTCGCCGACGGACGGCTGTGCAGTCCGGGTCCCATGCAGTTTGCCGTCACCGCCGCGCTCACCGGCGATCGCTCGCACCAGGTGTCGTTCCGCACCCAGTTGCGCGAGCGCGCCGCGCTGACGACGGCGCGCATGAACGCCATTCCGGGCATGTCGTTGGTGGCGCCGCGCGGCGCGTTTTACGCCATGCCGAAGGTCGAACTGCCGGCGGGCAAGACCGACGTGGACTTCGTGCTCGGGCTGCTCCGCGCCAAGGGCATCCTGTGCGTGTACGGTTCGGGCTTCGGCACGGCTCCGGAAGACGGCTTCTTCCGCATCGTGTTCCTGGCGGCGCCCGCCGAGCTCGGCGCCATCTATGACGAGGTGGCGGCGTTTACGCAGGAGTTTCTTGGCCACTGATCAGCGCGCCCTGGTCCGCTACGCCGTGCTCTGCGCGGCCTTCGCCATCGTCCTGATGTGGGCGTTGTACCTGGTGCGCGCGCAGATCCTCTTGATTTACGTCAGCGCGCTCTTTGCCATCGGGCTCGCGCCGCTCGTGCGCATGATCGAACGGCGGCGGCTCACCCCGATCGGCAAGCGGCGCCTGCCGCGCTCCGCCGCCATCCTGTTGATCTATGCCACCGTGCTGGGCCTGCTGGCCGGGTTGGCGGCAGCGGTCGTGCGGCCCCTGATGGCTCAGGGGCGGCAACTGTGGACCGACCTGCCGATGCGCCTCGACTGGCTGCACCAGAAGCTGGTGGGGTGGGGCGTCATGCCCGAGGGGGCATCGTTCGCCGAGCTGCTGCAGCAGGCCCCGGTCTCGGGCGGCACCGACGTCGTGACCACCGTGCTGCTGACTATTTGGGGTTTCATCGGCGGCGTGTTCGGACTGGTCACCATCCTGCTGCTGACCTTCTACCTGCTGGTGGATTCCGAGCACTTGTTCAACCTGTTGGTGCGGTTGTTTCCGCCGTCGCAGCGCGAGCGGGTCGCGAAGGTCGGAGCTGAGGTGTCAGTCAAGGTCAGCGCGTGGCTGGGGGGGCAGATCCTGCTCGGCTTCATCATCGGCATCACGTCGGCCGTTGGCCTGGCGCTGCTCGGGGTGCCTTATTTTTTCGTGCTGGCGTTGATCGCGGGCGTCGGCGAGATGATCCCCATGGTCGGCCCGCTGCTGGCGGCCGTGCCCACCATCGCGGTCGCGTTTACCGTGTCGCCCAGCGTCGGGGTTGCGACGGCCGGATTCTGCTGGGCCCTCCAGATTGTCGAGAACAACGTCCTGGTGCCGAAGGTGATGAGTCAGCAGGTGGGCTTGAGCGCTATCACGGTGATCGTCGCGCTGATCATCGGGAGCTCGCTGCTCGGCCTGGCCGGCGCCCTGCTTGCGGTGCCGACGGCCGCCATTTTCCAGGTGTTGTTCGAAGAACTGGTGTTGGCCGACGAAGACGCATGACGAAAAGTGGACCTGCTCCCCTTTTCGCCTTTCTTGGGTATTCCGTCATTGCCCTGGTCCTGACCTGGCCGCTGGCCGCGGACCTGGGCAGCGACGTGCCCGGCGACCTGGGCGATTCGCTCCTCAACATGTGGATCCTGGCGTGGGGCGCCGAGCACCTGCCGCAGCTGGTGACCGGCGCCGTGAGCTGGCCGCAGTTCTGGGACGGGAACATCTTTCACCCGGCGCCACTGTCGCTGGCGCTGTCAGAACACCTGTTTGGGCAGGTGGTGCAGATCCTGCCGATTTACTGGCTCACCGGCAACATCATCCTTTGCTACAACCTGTTGTTCCTCTCCACGTTCGTGCTCTCGGCGTTGGGCGCGTACCTGCTCGTGTCCGACCTCACCGGTGATCGCCGCGCCGCCTTCATCGCCGGACTGGTTTACGGCTTTCTGCCGTATCGCATTGCCTCGGTGCCGCACCTGCAGGTGCTCAGCTCGCAGTGGATGCCGTATGCGCTGTGGGGGCTGAATCGCTTCGTCACGACGAACTCGCACAAGGCGCTCGCCGGCGGTACGGCGGCCCTGGTGATGCAGAACTGGTCGTGCGGCTATTACCTGCTCTACTTCGCGCCGTTCGCGCCGCTGTTCGTGGTGCATCGGATGTGGGCGCTTGGCGCCCTAAGCACCGTACGCACGTGGCTGGGCTTGATCGCGGCCGCAGGGAGCACCCTCGTCCTGACGCTTCCGTTCCTGCTGCCGTATCTGGAGGCGCAGCGTGTCTTTGGCTTCGCCCGGCCATTCGGAGAAGTGGTGGGGTTCTCGGCGAATGTCTGGTCGTACCTCACGGCTTCCGAGAACGTGTGGCTGTGGGGCGAGACGCTGCGGTTCTACACCCGCCCGGAAGGCGAAACCTTCCTCGGCTTCGTCCCCTTGGGGCTGGCGATCATTGCCGGCCTCGCGCTCATCAGCCGCGAAGTCGCTGCGGCTCCGACGCAAACCGATCGGCGTCGATGGGTCAGGTTGTTGCTGGTCGTCATGACGGTGCTTGCCGCGGTCCAGTTCGTGGCGCTCGGCAGCGCGGTGGCGTTCGGGGGCTTTGATGTCAGGGCGTTCGGCGTCACCATCAGCGCCCGCACCCCACAGCGGCTGTTGATGCAGACGGTCGCTGCCGCCGGGCTCGTGCTGGCGCTGTCGCCGCGCGCGCGGGTGGTGCTCGGACGGCTGGTGCGCACGCCGGTGTTCTTCTTCGCGGTCGCCACCCTCCTCGCGATGTGGCTGTCGCTCGGTCCGGCGCCGAGCGCCGGCAACGCTCGGGTGTCGGGGCTTGGCATCTACTCGGCGCTCTACCACTACGTGCCGGGCTTCGACGGCGTGCGCGTCCCCGCGCGCTACGCGATGATTGCCGGGCTGTTCCTCGCGGTAATGGCCGGGTATGGAATGGCCGCGATCGTACGGAGGGCCGGGACTTTAGTGCCGGCCTCTCCGATCCTGATCGCCTTATTGATCCTCGTCGAAGGCGCCGCCATCCCCGTGGAGATGAATCGCGCCTGGGCGCAGAACGAAGCCATGCCGCCGTCGCGTGTGTATCCGGCCTCGGAAGCCCCGCCCGTCTATGCGCGGGTCGCTGCCCTTCCGGCGGGCTCGGTAATCACCGAGTTCCCGTTCGGCGACGCCGCGTGGGAGATCCGCTACGTCTTCTACGCCGCCAGCCACTGGAAGCCGGTCACCAACGGCTACAGCGGCAGCTTTCCGCCCGGCTACAGCGCCCGCGTGGCGCGCTTGAGGAACGTCACCCTGGATCCCGCGCTGGCGTGGCAGTCGTTAGTGGATTCCAGGACCACCCATGTCGTGTTGCACTCCAACGCCTTTGCGGCGCCGGACGGCGCCGAACGGGTCCGCGCCTGGCTCGAGGCGCACGGCGCACGGCTGCTGGAAACCTTCGACGACAACGACGCGCTCTACGCGATACGCTAAGGTCTATGCGCGCTGACCCGCTCTCATTCCTGAACGCCGAACTCACCTCGCTCAAAGAACAAGGCCTTTACCGCAAGCTGCGCGTCCTCGAGGGCGAGCCGGCGGCCCACGCCACCTTCGACCACACGTCGGTCGTCAACCTTTCGTCGAACAACTACCTGGGCCTGGCCACGCACCCGCGGCTGAAGCAGGCGGCGGTCGACGCGGTGGCGAAGTTCGGCGTCGGCTCCGGCGCCGTCCGCACCATCTCCGGCACCATGGCAATGCACATGGAACTCGAGCGCCGGCTCGCCAAGTTCAAGCACGTCGAGTCGGTGGTCGTGTTCCAGAGCGGCTTCGCCGCCAACGCGGGCACCGTCGCGGCGGTGCTCACCAAAGACGATGTGGTCATTTCGGATGAGCTGAATCACGCCAGCATCATCGACGGCTGCCGGCTGAGCCGCGCCGCGATCAAGGTGTTTCCGCACAAGGACGTCGACGCGGCGCGCAAGATCCTGAAGGAGCTGCCCACGACGCAGCGCAAGATCCTGATCACCGACGGCGTCTTCTCCATGGAAGGCGACCTCGGGCCGCTGCCCGACCTCTGCACCATTGCCGAGGAGTACGGCGCCATCATGATGGTGGATGACGCGCACGCGAGCGGCGTGTTCGGCGCCAACGGCAGCGGCACGGTGGATCACTTCAAGTGCCACGGCCGCGTTGACATCCAGGTCGGCACGCTCTCGAAGGCGGTCGGCGTGCTCGGCGGCTACGTCGCGGGCACCGGCGCGCTGATCGACTTCCTGTATCACCGCGCGCGGCCGTTCCTGTTCTCCACCTCGCATCCGCCGGCCGTGACCGCCGCCTGCATCGCCGCGCTCGACGTGCTCGAAAGCGAGCCGCAGTGGATCGCGCAGCTCTGGGACAACACCCGCTTCTTCAAGGCCGGTCTCGAATCGCTCGGCTTCAACACCGGCCTCAGCGAAAGCCCGATCACGCCGGTGATCGTGGGCCAGGCGGCCACCGCGGCGAAGATGTCGGACGCACTCTTTGCCCAGGGCGTCTTTGCCCAGAGCATTGGCTTTCCGACCGTGGCCCGCGACAAGGCGCGCTTGCGCACGATCGTAGCGGCGACCCACACCAAAGAGGACCTGCAATACGCCCTGGACATGTTTGCCAAGGTGGGAAGGGAACTCGGCGTGATCAACTAACGTCCGGGTTTAGAGCTGATGCCGAAGGCCTTCTTCAAGCGCTACACGCACGACCTCACCCCCGACGAGCTGGGGAAGCTGTTCACGCGCGAGACGCCCGAGGCCTATCGCTTCTTCGCCAAGGGCATCAACACGGCCGAACTCGAAGGCCTGCCCTGGTACAAGAAGGCGGTCAGGTACGGCCAGGGCTTCTTCCTGGCCTTCACCATGCGCCTGTCGCCGGCCCGCCGGCTGATGTACGGCGTGTCGCTGGCGCTGTCGGTAATCGGCCTGCTCCAGTTGTTCCGCGGGTTCGGCCTTATTGCGGTGCCGGTGCCCATCGCCTTGTTCTTCGTGCACATCCGCGTGCCGGGACCGGTGTTCGCCGACGGCACGATCTGGCTGCTGGCGGGCTTCCTGCTGATGAACCTGCTCGTGCTGCTCGAGGTCGCGGACCGGCTCTCGCTCAAGCGCGACCTGGAAGTCGCCCGCGAGATTCAGCAGGCCATGCTGCCCGACGGCACGTGGTCGGGTCCGGGTGTCGAAGCCTTCGGCCTGACCAAGCCGGCCAACACGGTGGGTGGCGACTTCTACGACATCCTGCCGCAACCCGACGGCACGGTCCTCGTCGCGCTCGGCGACGTCGCCGGCAAGGCCAGTCCGGCGGCCCTGCTCATGGCGTTGCTGCTCGCCATTCTTCGCACGCTCGTGGATGAAGGCCTGCCGCTGCCGGCCCTGGTCAAGCGCCTCAACCTGCAGGTGGCGCGGCAGGCGCCGGCTTCGCGGTTCATCACCTTGTTCCTCGCGTCCTACACGCCCGCGACCGGCCGCCTCGAGTTCGTCAACGCTGGCCAGACACCTCCACTGCTGCGCCGGCAAAATGGCTCCATTGAACGGCTGATGAGCGGCGGCATCGCGCTCGGCATGTTCGAGGCCAGCGAGTACGAGGCCGGCGAAGTGCAGCTGAACCCCGGCGATGCGCTGTTGATGTATAGCGACGGCCTGACCGAAGCCGAGAGTCCCGATGGCACTCCGTTCGACGAGGCCGGGCTGGAGCGGACGCTGGCGCTCTACGCCGGCGCCTACCAGCAATCGGCGGCCGGCGACCTCGCCCGGGCCGTGTTCGACGCCGTCGAGCGTCACCGCCGCGACCAGCGGCTCGCCGACGACCTTACCGTATTGGTACTCAGCAGACTGGCGATTCCGGTGGTCTAATTGGTACCAGAAAAGGCGGCCCTGAAGTGCCGCCCCTTCTGGCTCGGCACTGATGCTTGCACGTCTGCTTGTCCTGATCGTCGTCTGCGCCGCGCCTGCCGTCGCGGGACAGGTGCCCGTCCGGGTACTCGACGCCGAAGAACTGTCGCTCCAGGACTTCCGGGAGGCGGTCGAGACCGCCGTCTCGACCATGGACCGCAACCGGTGGCTCGCGTTGCTGTCGCCCCTGGCCAACCGCGACCAGTCGCTCGAGTTCTTCGACGCCATGGTCCCCCAGGGCATCACCCGCGTCGTCGTCAAGGAGCGCGATCGGGCGCCGCTGCAAGGGACGCTGCCGGGCGAGGGGTATCGGCTGGTGCTCGAGGTGTTCCAGGAGAGCGGCAACCGCGGCCGCATCGTGACCTGGCGGCTCGACATCCGGCGGCCGCGCGGCGACGAGATTGGCCGCCAGCCGTGGCGCATCCAGGCCGAAGATCGCCTGGCCTCGATCGAGGGCCTGCACCGCCTGACGCTGCAGCCGGAGAAACAGTACACGGCGCGCAACCTGGTGCTGCAGGCGATCGACTTCACCCTGCGCCTGCCCGAGGGCGACGTGTTCGTGGCCGAAACCGCCGAGGGCGTGACCGCGCTGGTGTTAATCGGCGACGGCACCATGGTGTTCGAGCCGGCGCCCAGGGAAGAGAAGGGCCAGCTGCAGCTGTTTGCCGGCAGCGAAACGCTGGAGACGCCGTTCACGGCGGCGTTCGTGCGCATCAACCCGTACGAGTTCGAGCAGCGCGTCGACGAGGACCTGCTGACACTGGCGCCGGTGGACCTGCGCCTGCTGCGGCGCGGCCAGGGGATTTTCGACGAGGATGTCTCCCGGTCGTTCACGCTCGACCTGAGCGACTTGAGCCGCGAGACCTGGTCGCTGCTGCCCCAGCCCGGCGACTTCGTCGCCGAGGTGCGCACGCGCCGGTTCGGCGCGATCACCTACGCCCGATCGAGCGGCGAGCCCGAAGACGTCTCGCTCTTCCAACGCCCCCGCCGCCGCAACATCTCGGTCTATGCGTCGGCACAGAAGCTGGTGAGCCGCGGCCGCTTCTACGACGAAGACGATCTGATCGACTACGACGTCACCGACTACGACATCGACGCGCAGTACTATCCCGACCGCGAGTGGATGGAGGGCACGACCCGCATCAAGCTGCGCGTCAAGGCGCACGCGCTCGGCGTGCTCACGCTGCGTTTCGCCGACAGCCTCAACGTGTCGTCGGTGACGAGCGACGAGTTCGGGCGGCTGATGTTCCTGCGCATCCGCGACCAGAACAGCATGCTGGTCAACCTGCCGTCGCCGGTCGCGCGCGACTTCCCGCTCACGCTCACCGTGAACTACTCGGGCCGCCTGGTGCGCACCAGCTTCCAGGACGAGTCGATCGACCTCGGTGGCGACAAACCGTTAGGTTTGTCGGACCAGGGCCAACGCAGCGCGCAGCCCGATGATTTGCTGATTGTGCCGGCGGAGCCGAAGTGGCTGCTGAGCAATCGCAGCTATTGGCACCCGCAGGCGCAGGTCACCGACTTCGCGACCGCGCACATTCGCTTCACGGTGCCGGCGGAGTACGCGGTGGTGGCCTCGGGCGTGGCGGAGCCCGGCTCGCCGGCGGCCGCCCCGCCGTCGATCGTCGAAGGCGCCGGCCGCAGGGTGCCGCGGGTGTCGTACTCGTTCCGTTCGCCGCAACCGCTGCGCTACCTGGCGGTGCTCGTCAGTAAGATGAGCCGCGTGGACGCGGCCACGGTGGCCCTCGACATTACGGCCCCACCGGCCGAACCTGCTCTGGTTGCGGTGCCGGGGGACACCCTGGCGTTGCAGATCGCCAGGCTTCAGGCGCGGGCGTTTGCCATTCCGGCGGTGGGCGCGCGCAACACGATGCAACTGGCCGTCGAGGCCAATCGGCGGCAAGAGGGCCGGTCGCGCGACACGATCGCGCTGGGCGCCGAGATCGTCCGGCTGTATTCGTCGCTGGTCGGGGATGTGCCGTACGACGCGCTCACCATTGCCATGGTCGAAGACGACCTGCCGGGCGGCCACGCGCCGGGCTATTTCGCCATGATCAACAACCCGCCGCCGGTCGGCCAGCACAACTGGCGCAACGACCCGGCGTCGTTTTCGGGCTTTCCCGAGTTCTTCGTCGCGCACGAACTGGCGCACCAGTGGTTCGGCCAGGCGGTCGGCTGGAAGAACTACCACGAGCAGTGGTTGAGCGAAGGCTTCGCGCAGTACTTCGCGGCGCTGTTCGCGCGCGAGCGGCGCGGCGACGCCGCGTTTCACGACATTCTTCGGCAGTTCCGGCGATGGGCCGTGGATTACTCGGACCAGGGTCCCGTCTTCCTGGGTTACCGGCTGGGGCACATCAAGGGCGAGAGCCGCGTGTTCCGCGCACTGGTCTACAACAAGGGCGCCGCGGTGCTCCATATGCTGCGGCGCTTCGTCGGCGACGAGGCCTTCTTCCGCGGGGTGCGCCGCTACTATGCCGACCGCCGCTTCACGAAGGCGGGCACCGACGACTTGCGCAAGGCCATGGAGGCCGAAAGCGGCCGCGGCCTCGAGCGGTTCTTCGAGCGCTGGATTTACGACTCGGCCATTCCCCGCCTGCGGTTCAGCTCGGTCCAGGAAGGGCAGGAGCTGGCCGTGCGGTTCGAGCAGGCCGGCGAGGTGTTCGACGTGCCGGTCACCGTGACCGTGACCTATGCCGACGGCGCGACCTCGGAGCACCTGGTGGTCCTGACCGAAGCTACCACGCAACAGCGCCTGCCCCTGGCCGGCGCCTTCCGGTCGGTGGAAGTCAACCAGGATGGGGGCGCCGTGGCCGTCATCGAACGACGCTGACCCTGATATCATCCTAAGGTCATGGAAAACGTCACGCTGACCATTGATGGCCGCCAGTTGTCCGTGCCGAAAGGCACCTCGGTCCTCAAGGCCGCCATCGAGGCCGGCATCCAGGTTCCCTATTACTGCTATCACCCCGGTCTCGGCATCGACGCCTCCTGCCGCGTCTGCCTCGTCAAGATCGAGAAGATGGGCAAGCTCCAGACCTCGTGCTCGACGCCGGTGGCCGAGGGCATGGTGGTGCACACGCAGGACCCCGAGGCGGTTGAAGGCCGCAAGGGCGTGTTCGAGTTCCTGCTGGTCAACCACCCGCTCGATTGCCCGGTGTGCGACAAGGGCGGCGTGTGCCCGCTGCAGGACTTCTCGTATGCGTTCGGCAACGACGCCAGCCGCATGGACTTCCCGCGCCGCACCTTCGACGGCGAGGGTGTGAAGGCCGACATCGACTTCGGCCCCACGCTGATGCTCAATCGCAATCGCTGCATCCTGTGCACGCGCTGCAGCCGGTTCATGGCCGAGGTGGACGGCGACGCCCAGATCGGCACCATCAATCGCGGCAACGGCAGCGAGATCGCGACCTTCAACGAACAGGGCGTCCACTCGCTGCTCTCGGGCAACCTGATGGATGTGTGCCCGGTCGGCGCCATCACCACCAAGCAGTACCGCTTCCGCTCGCGGCCATGGGACAACCCGCATGCCGTCGACACCACCTGCACGATGTGCTCGAAGGGCTGCAGCACCACCGCATGGCTCAAGGCCAAGCCCGAGTGGGCCAAGGGCGCGCGCCTCGCGCGCGTGACCCCGCGCTACAACGCCGCGGTCAACGACTTCTGGATGTGCGACATCGGCCGCTTCCAGTACCTGTGGGTCGAAGGCGACGAGCGTCTGCGCAAGCCGCTGATCCTGACCAAGGACGGCGTGCAGCAGGTGGCCACCTGGAGGGACGCGCTGATGCGCGTGCGCGACCTGCTGAACGCCGCCGGCCGCAAGGATCCGGCGTCCGTGCGCATGCTGGCCTCGGCCCACGCCTCGCACGAAGAGATGTACTTGCTCAAGCGCCTCGCTGAAGATCTGAAGGGCGATGGCGGCGCCTCGCACGTGCACGTCGCTTGGCGGCGCACCGAGAAGCAGCAGCCGGCCAACACCAAGTTCCGCGTGCCGGCCGTCGATGCGCCCAACGTCAACGGCGCGCGCGACCTCGGCCTCGCGGTGGTCGGCGAGGGCGATGCCGACCTCTCGGGCCTGCGCACCGCCATCGACCAGGGCCGGGTCGCCGTGCTCTACATCCTCGATCCGGGACCCGACGGCTCCATGGGCGACCTCACGTGGCTGCTCGAGGCCCGCAAGGCCGGCCGCGTGCCGGTCATCGTCTACCAGGGCGTGCTGCAGTCGGAGCTGTCGAAGGTCGCCGACGTGGTGCTGCCGGGCGCGGCGTGGGTCGAGAAAGACGCCACCTACACCAACGACCAGGGCATGGTGCAGGCCGCCTCGAAGGCCATCAACGCGCCGGGCGAAGCCGTGGAAGACTGGCAGATTCTCACCAGCGTCGCGGCCGCGCTGGGCCTGCCCTACACCTACACCACCTCGCAGCAGGTGCGCGCCGATGTCGCCACGTTCATGTCGGCGCGACCCAAGTACGCGACCCTCACCGAAACGGTCTTCAACCGCCCCGTGAGCGCGGAACACTGGCTGAAGGCCAGCAACCCCATGGAACGCTGGAAGTGGGACACGATGTTCCAGGACCTGCCACCCGTGAAGGGGCACAACGTGCAGATGGAACAGATGGCCACCTCGACGGTCATCCCGCTCCGTCTCGTTACGGACGAAATCTCGCGCAGCTCAGAGTAGTTCGTGCCAGAAGGGCGGCACTTCAGTGCCGCCCTCTGCTATCCTGTGACCCGAATGGGTCGCCGCTCCGTCCGCGTCGCTCTTTTCGTCCTCGCCTTGCTTGCCAGCATGGCCATGGGCTATCGCGCGGTGACCGACGAAGCCGGTCTCGCGGCGGAGCGCCAGCGCGGCGCCGCCCTCGACCAGGCCGCCGAAGAAGCCCTCGCCACCCTGCTCGACGCGCGGGGCTCCCTGTACGCCTACATCGCGCCCGGACAGGGCACCACGTTCTGGGGCGCTCGTGCCGGCACCCTGCTCGACACCTTGCGGCAACGCGTGGTCACGCTCGATGCCGAGGTGGCCGGTTCGGGCGGGTCGCTCTCGGAAACACTCGACGGCATTGATCAGCTGGCGGCCGCCGACCGGCGCGCGCGGCAATACGCCGACCGCGGCGAGCTGCTGCTTGCCGGCGACGTGCTGTTCACCGAAGTCCGCGACCTGCTGAACGGGTTGACCGAACAGGTGACCACCGCCCGCTACGCGCTGCGCAGCCAGTCCGACGCCCGCGTGGCGGCCATCCGCCGGGAACAAGCCGCGCTGGCCGCCGCCGGCATTGGCCTCTGGGTCACCGTCTCGTTGATGCTGCTGCCCGGCAGCAGGCGCGAAGCCGTCAAGGATCCGGCCGAGTGGCGCCAGGAACTGGCCACCACCCTGAAGGTCACCCAGCCGGTCGAGGGGCTCAAAGTCGATCTCAAGCATGCCGCACCCGAAGAGGTGCCGGCTCCGGTCGTGGCCGCGGTGGCGCCGGCCGGTCCCGACCTGAAGACCGTCGCCGAGATCTGCGCCGACCTCTCAGCGCTCGCCGACATCGGCGCGTTGTCGGGCGCGCTGGCGCGGGCCAGCGACACGCTGGGCGCCAAGGGCCTGATCGTGTGGGTCACGTCGAACGACGGCAGCGCGCTCTCGCCGGTGTCCACCCACGGCTTCGACGCCCGCATCGTCGATCGCATTCGCACCATCGACCGCGCGAGCGCCAATCTCACCGCCGAGGCCTTGCGCGAAAACGCGCCCCGCGTGAGCGCGGCCACCGCCACGGCCGGCGCCGCGATTGCGGTGCCCATGTGCGGGCCGACCGGGCCGGTCGGGGTGCTGTCGGCCGAGCTGCACGCGGGCAGGGCCGCCGACGAGGCGTCGGTCGCCATCGCCTCGATTTTCGCGGCCCAGCTCGCGACGCTCACCGCGCCGCTGCCGGCCACTGAAGTGGCCGAGCGCAGCGTTAAAAGCGCCGCGTCATGAACCTGAATGTAGTGGTGCTGGCCGAAGACGACCCCGGGTTGAGCCTGGGCGCCGGCGGCTACGTCACCAAGCCGTTTGACGCCCTGTCGCTCGGACAGCAGGTCAAGGACATCATCGCCGCCAAGATCCCGTGAAGATCCGCACGCGGGCCTTCATCGGCCGCCGCCTGGGCAGCCGCAAGGGCGCCGTCGTGCGGGTGGCCGAAGATGATGACGAGGTAGCGTCCGGCTTTTGCCGGACCTTGTGTAAGATCCGCGTGTGAGTCAAACCGCCGAGATCCTGAAACGGGCCGAGAAGGAACGCGTCAAGTTCCTGCGCCTGCAGTTCACCGACATCCTGGGCGTGATCAAGAACGTCGAGGTGCCCGACCGCCAGTTCGCCCATGCGCTCGACGGCAAGATCATGTTCGACGGCTCGTCGATCGAAGGCTTCGTCCGCATTGAAGAGTCCGACATGTACCTGCGCCCGGACCTCTCGACCTTCCAGGTGTTTCCCTGGACCGATGCCAACGGCGCGCGGGTCGGCCGCCTGATCTGCGACATTGCCAATCCCGACGGCAGCCCATTCGCCGGCTGCCCGCGCACCACCCTGAAGAACGCCATCGGCCAGGCCGCCGACCGCGGCTTCACCATGATGGCGGGACCGGAAACCGAGTTCTTCCTGTTCCTGCGCCGCGACGGCCGCGCCACCACCGAAACCCACGATCGCGCCAGCTACTTCGACCTGGCGCCCATCGACCTCGGCGAAGACGTCCGCCGCGAAATCGTGATCGCCCTCGAGCAGATGGGCATTGCCGTGGAAGCCGCGCACCACGAGGTGGCGCCCGGTCAGCACGAAATCGACTTCCACTACGACGATGTGTTGACGACGGCGGATAACGTGAGCACGTGCCGGTTCATCGTCAAGAACGTGGCGCTCAGGAACAACCTGCACGCGACCTTCATGCCCAAGCCGATCTACGGCGTGAACGGATCCGGCATGCACACGCACCAGTCGTTGTTCACCGGCGGCAGGAATGCCTTCTTCGATCCCGCCAGCGAGATTCAGCTCAGCCAGACCTGCATGAACTACATCGGCGGGCTGCTGCAGCACGCCAAGGGCTTTTGCGCCATTACCAACCCGCTGGTGAACTCCTACAAGCGGCTGGTACCGGGCTACGAGGCGCCGACCGCGATTGCCTGGTCCGAGAAGAACCGCAGTCCGCTCGTGCGCGTGCCGGCGTCGCGCGACCATTCCACCCGCGTCGAGCTGCGCATGCCCGATCCGTCGTGCAATCCCTACCTGGCCCTGGCCGTGATGTTGCGCGCCGGCCTCGACGGCATCGACCACAAGGTGGACCCGGGCCCGCCGGTGAACAAGAACATCTACAAGATGAGCCATCGCGAACGCCGCCACCTGCGCATCGACGATTTGCCGGCCAACCTCAGCGAAGCGCTGGATGAGTTCGAGAAGGATGCGCTGGTCAGGGAAACGCTCGGCGAGCACATCTTCAATCACTTCCTCGACGCCAAGCGGGCGGAGTGGGACGAGTACATCCGCCACGTCTCGCCGTGGGAAATGGATCGCTACCTCGGCGTGTATTGATCGGGGGACGCCTCTTCCTCAGTAGGGGACAGGGTCCGAGGGCCAGGGGTTTAGGGCTTCAGGCCTGTAAGTGATTCTCCTGTAAGGAAAATCTGCGTCTAATCCGTGGCTGACTTTGTCTGGCGCGGCCCTTGCACTATCGGTGGCCAGCTGCGGCGGATCACCGGGGGGCGAACTTCAGGCAGGCGCTGGCATCGCCGCCCCTCGCCGGCACTCTTCACGATTCCGCTGCAGCTTCTCTTTCGGAGGGCGATGGCGTCAGACGTCGCCAAAACGCCAGGGGAACGACCATGAAAATGCTGTTTGTTATTCTCGCGCTTGCGGCAGCTGTCTTCACCGGTGCGTGCGCGTCGATGGGCTCGCGCTCCATCTCGGAGGTAAAGACCAACCCCGGCAAGTTTGCCGATCGGACGGTGACGGTCGAAGGCGTGGTGACCACCTCGTTTGGCATCCCGCTGGTGCCGTTCAAGGTCTACCGCATCAGCGACGGCACGGAAGAGATGCTGGTGATCTCGGACAACAGCCGTGTTCCCGGCAAGAACGCCCGCGTCCGCGTGCGCGGCGAGGTCGAGGAAGTGGCGCTGATCGGCGGCCGCTCGTTCGGCCTCCACATCCGCGAGAAGAGCATTAAATTCCTGTAAGTACCAGAAGGGCCGGGGCTTAAGCCCCGGCCTGCCCCGCCTTTGTGAAATCTAGTACAATGTCCGGGCTGTGGAAGCCATTGAACACCCCTCCCCACTAGTCGCGATCGTCAACGCGATCATCGCCTCGCTGGGCATTCACGCGGCGATCCCCGACCACATGGTTTTTGTCGGGTTGATCACGCTGTTCATCCTCTTCATCGGCCTGGCCATCCGCTCGCAGTTGAGCGTCGATAACCCCGGCAAGCTTCAGATCGTCCTCGAAGACATCGTCTCGTTCCTGGTCGGCGTGCTGGAAGACAACATGGGCAAGAAGGGCCGCAAGTACCTGCCCCTGCTTGGCACGCTGTTCGTGTTCATCCTGCTTGGCAACCTGATGGGCCAGGTCCCGGGTCTGGGCTCGCCCACGAGCAACATCAACGTGCCGTTCGCGTGCGCGCTCACGCTGTGGCTCTACTATCACGCCCAGGGCGTGCTGGCGAACGGGCCCGTCAACTACCTCAAGCACTTCGCGGTGATGCCGGGCGTGCCGATCGCGCTGGCGCCGATGATCTTCGTGATCGAGATCATCAGCCACCTGTCGCGCGTGCTGTCGCTCACGCTGCGCCTGTTCGGCAACATCTTCGGCGAGCACCTCGTGGTGCTGATTCTCGCCAGCATCGTGCCGTTCATCGCGCCGCTGCCGATCCAGTTCCTGGGCCTGATCGTCGGCCCGCTGCAGGCCTTTATCTTCCTGACGCTGGGCGCCATCTACCTGACCGCCGCCACGCACGTGGACGACCACGGGGATCACTACGAAGACGCGCCGGGCGCGGCGACCTCGCCTGCCCATTAATCAGCCACAGAGCACACAGAGAACACAGAGAATACTTTTCAAAATGCAGCATGCGCGATAGCCATCGTGTGCCTGCATTTCGAAAGAATTGCTCTGTGATCTCTGGGTGCTCTGTGGCTATTGGTTTATTTTGACGACGACGACCGTTCGGTCGTCTGACTGCTCGGCGTCGCCGCAAAAGGCCTGGACGGCGCCGAACAGCTCTCCGACAATGTCCTTTGCCGGCTTCTCGTGCGTGCGTTCGATCACCTCGAACATCCGCGGCATGCCGAACTCCTGGCCGGCCTCGTCGAACGCCTCGGAAATGCCGTCCGAGAAGAAGACGAACACGTCACCTGGCGAGAGGGGCACCTGCACTTCGTCGTAGGCGGAACTGCCGAACGAGCCGAGCGGCACGCCGGGCATGTCGATTTGCGTCGCCTGGCCGCCGCTGCACCGGACCGGGTACGGCAGCCCCGAGTTGGCGAACGTCACGATCTGCTTCTTGAACTCGAACATCGCGTAGCACAGGGTGCAGTAGTACTCCTCCAGGTTGCGCTCGTGGAGGATGCGGTTCATGCCCGCCAGCACGGCGGCCGGCGTGCTGCGCTCTTTCTCGAGCCGGCGCCGGAAGGTGCGGCCGCGCACCATCTCGCCGATGGCGGCGCCGTACAGCGCCGCCGGCACGCCCTTGCCTGAGACGTCGCCCACCGCCACCACCAGCGTGTTCGGTTCGGGCGACAGGAAGTCGCACAGGTCGCCGCCCAGTTCGCGGGCGGGGTCGAAGTGCCATGCCACGTCCACCCCGCGCAGCCGCTTGGGCAGCTCCTGCGGCAGCAGCGCCATCTGCACGCGCTTGGCAAAGCGCAGTTCCTTCTCGAAGCGCGCCTCGCTGGCGCGGATCGAGTCGTAGAGCCGCGCGTTCTCGAGCGCCACCGCGGCTTCCGAGGCCAACAGCGTCAGCAGCTTGACGTGGTTCTTGTTGAAGGCGTCGGGCTCGGGGCTTTCGAGATCGAACACGCCGATGCACCGGTCCTTCAGCATCAGCGGCACGACCAGCTCCGAGCGCACGCCCGGCACCGCGTGGATGTAGCGCGGGTCCTTCAGCACGTCGGGCACCAGCACCACTTCCTTGTGCAGCGCGGCGTAGCCGACCAGGCCTTCGCCGAGCTTGATTGGATCCATGGCCGCCGGGTCGTCGCCGTACTTGATGGCCACCTTCATCTCGAGCATGCCCGAATCGTCATCGAGCAGCAGGATCCCGAAAATGCGGTAGTCGATCACCCGCTTGATCAGGTGGGCCAGCCGCGTCAGCAGCTCGTCGGGGTCGAGAATCGACGTCATCTCGCGGCCGATTTCGGCCAGCGTCTCCAGCGTCTCGGCGTACTCGCGCTCCGACTCGAACAGGCGGGCGGTGGCAATGCCCTGCGCCACGTGGGCGCCGAACTGGCGCAGGATCCACTCGTCGCGTTCGGTGAACGCGCCCAGCTCGTCGCTCAGCAGGTTGAGGGCGCCGATCACCTTGCCCTTGTTGCGCAGCGGCACGACCAGCTGCGACCTGGCCCCGGGCACCACCGCCAGGTAGCGCGGGTCGGAATCGACGTCGTTCAGCAGGATCGGGCGCTGCTCGGCGACGGCCGTGCCGACAATGCCCTGGCCGACCTGCAGCGTGAAGTGCTTGACGATCTCGTCGGCGTAGCCCTCGGCGTAGGCAATGGTCAGCAGCTCGCGCTTCTCGTCGAGCAGGTAGACCGAGAAGACGGTGAACTTGGTGAGCCGGGAGATCAGTCGTGGGATGCGCTCGAGGAGGGTGTCGAGGTCGAGCACCGAGCTGACCTCGCGCCCGAGTTCCGCGAGAATGGCCAGCAGCTCGGCGTCCGAGGCCGTGCTGCTGGCGGCGCCATGCGGCGCGGGTTCTGTCATTGTTCTATCGTTTTGTCAGATACGCCGAGCGTGTACTTGGTCACCCAGCCGTGGATCCGCTGCATGCGGTCCTTCTGATGATAGTACTCGGTAATGCCGTGCCCTTCGCGCGGGTAAAACACCAATTCGGTGGCCTTGCCGCGATCTTTCAGCCCGCGGAACAGCTCCTGCGCCTGGCCCACCGGCACCCGCTCGTCATTGGCCCCATGCAGGATCAGCGTGGGCGTCGTCACCTTGTCGATGTGCGACATCGCCGAGCGGTCCAGGTACAGCGGCAGCGTCGTGGCGTTCGGAATGCCGCCGAAGTAGCTGATCAGCACGCTCGGAATGTCGTTGGTGCCGTACATGCTCCACATGTTGGTCAGGCCGGCGCCGACCATGGCCGCCTTGAAGCGGGTGGTCTGGGTGATCACCCACGCCGTCATGTAGCCGCCGTAGCTCCAGCCGATGTGCGCCAGCTTGTCGGGATCGGCAATGCCGCGGGCGACGAGCGCGTCGACGCCGGTCATGATGTCCTTGTAGTCGCCGCCGCCCCAGTCGTTGATGTTCTGCTGCAGGAACTTCTCGCCGTAGTTCGTGCTGCCGCGCGGGTTGGGATAGAACACCGCCCAGCCCTTGTTGGCCCACACCTGGCCGCCTTCGAGCCCGCCCAGGCGGAAGCCATTGACGTAGGCGCCTGCCGGGCCCCCGTGCGCCACGACCAGCGTCGGGTACTTCGTGCCGGCCGTGAAGCCCACGGGCTTAAGCAGCACGCCTTCCACTTCGAGGCCGTCCGCCCCCTTCCAGGTGACCACTTCGGTGTCGCCCTGCGCGAGCTCAGCCAGCTGCGGGTTGGTGTTCGTGAGCTTGCGGAAGTTCTGGTACGCCGGGTCGGTGACGTAGACCTCCGACGCGGAGTCGGGCGTATCCATGGTCAGGGCAATGGTGCGGCCGTCGGTGCTGATCGAGGTGCCCTGCAGCGTCTTCCGGGAGCTCAACTGCGTGTAGCGGCCGGTGGTGAGGTCGTACGCGAACGCCTCGGTGTAGGCGCGCTTGCCGGCCACGAACACCACGCGGTTGCCCTCGGCCGTCCACACCGGGTTGCCGGCGTCGGTGTCGAAGCCCGGCGACGACACGTCCTTGATCGACCTGGCGGCGACGTCGTACAGCATCAGCTTCGACTGCATGGTCACGCCCGGCGCCGTGCCGTCGGGCAGCGGCGCGCCGGTGTACGGTTCCGACGTCCAGGCAATCGACTTGCCGTCGGGCGACCAGCGCGGCGAGGTGTCGCTGCCGAAGTTGGTGCTGAGCTTCTCGACCTGCTTGGTGTCGAGATTGGCCATGTAGATGTCGCGGCGGTTGTCGCGCAGCATGGGCGTGGCGCCGGCCCCAAACACGAAGCGCGTGCCGTCGGGCGCCCAGGACGGCGCGCCGGCCACGGTGTAGTCCTTGCCCTCAGTGATGCGCGTGGCGTTGTTAGTGGCGACATCCACTACCCACACGTGCGCATAACGAAAATCTCCTTCGAACACGCGCTCGTCATCGCGTTTCTTGAGGTTGGCTTCTTCCTCCGCGCTGCGCGGGTCGGTCGCGACATAGGCGATGCGCGTGCCGTCGGGCGACCACGAGTAGCTCGAGACGCTCTCCTTGCTGTCGGTCAGCTGCCGCGCCTCGCCGCCGTCGGCGCGCATGATGTGGACCTGGGCCTTGACCTCTTCGCCCGCGCCGCGCGCCGACACGAAGCTGATGTAGCGGCCGTCGGGCGACCACTGCGGCTGGGTGTCGCCCTTCTCTCCCGAGGTGAGCTGGCGGCCCGGCGTGGCGCCACTCGTCGGCACGATCCAGATGTGCGTCCGGGCCTCCATTCGATCTTTTTCCGCGACCCACTGGCGCACCGTGTACAGCACCTGGGCGCCGTCCGGCGAAATGACCGCCCCGCCTACCGCCTTCACATTGAGCACATCGTCGAAGGTCACGGCCCGCTTTGGCTGGGCGAAAGCCGATGAGGTCAGTGCCAGGGTCAGCACGACAAACCTAAAGGGTTGTCGCCACCGGGTCGGGGTCTTGCGCATCAGGTCCTCCAATGGGCGAAGTATAATTCGTTTATCTCCATGGACATCGCACTGCCGCTGGACTACACGGCGATCGCACGGATCATCCCCCATCGCTTCCCGTTCCTGCTCGTGGACCGCATCACCGAGTTTGCGCCCGACCAGCGGATTGTCGGCATCAAGAACGTGTCAATCAACGAGCCGTATCTCAGCCGCCACAACGCCGGGCGGCCGACCTTGCCGCCGACGGTGTTGATGGAGGCGGTCGCGCAGGTTGGCGCCATCCTGATCCTGGCCAAGCCCGAGAACGAGGGCATGCTGATTTTCTTCCGTGGCATGGAGCGCGTGCGCTTTCGCGGGCCGGTGCACGCCGGCGACCAGGTGGTGATCGAGGCCAACGTGAAGCGGTTGAAGAGCCGCATGGGCGTGCTCGACGGCCGCGCCCGCGTCGGCAAGAAGGTGGTCATTCACGGGACCATGACGTTCGCGCTCGGAGCCGAATGAACCGCCTGCCGCGGATCGCCGCGCTCACGACTGAAGATGCGGGATGGGGGTTCTTCCTCTGTACCTACAAGGAGCTGCGCGCCGGCCGTAGCGGCAGCGAGTTCGTCATCCTGAACCTGCAGGACGCCTCGGGGCAGACCACGGGCAAGATCCTGCAGGACGTCGCACGCGTCAAGAACGAGTTCGAGGCCGGCGAGTTCGTGCGTGTCGAGGGACGGGGCAGCCTTTACAACGGCCAGGTCCAGCTCGTGCTCTCGACCATCCGCCGGGTCCATCCCGACCAGGATCGCCTGCAGGGCTTCCGCGAGGACGAGTGCATCCTGAGCGCGCCGCGCCCGATCGACGAGATGTGGGAGGAGCTGCAGGCGCGGCTGCGCGGCGTGACGAACGACCACCTGCGCGTGCTGCTCAACCGCGTCACCACCGATCACGCCGAGCAGCTGAAGACCTGGCCGGCGGCGCAAACCATTCACCACGCCTATCGCGGCGGCTTCCTGGAACACATCACCAAAATGGCCGAGGCCGGCGCGCTGCTGTCGCGCGCCTACGGGGCAGACGAGGACCTGGTGCTGGCGGGCGTGGTGTTGCACGACATCGGCAAGCTGCAGGAACTGGCCTACGAGGGCGGCAGCGGCAGCTACACGCGCGACGGTAACCTGGTGGGCCACATCGCGCTCGGCCTGATCATGGTGCGCGAAGCCATCAACGGCATCTCGGGCTTCCCGCTCGAACTGCGCGCCCAGGTGGAACACCTCATCGCCTCGCACCACGGCACGCGCGAGTACGGCTCGCCGGTCGAACCCAAGTCGATCGAAGCGTTCATCCTGAACTCGGTGGACGAACTGGACGCGAAGATCAACCAGATCCGCCGCGCCATCGCCGAAGACCCGTCGTCAGACGAGTTCACGGCGTGGCACAAACGCCTCGGCCGCGTGCTCTACAAAGGGGTCTGACCCCGCCGCGGCTCGGGTGGAGGCAACCCTTAGGGTTGCCTGGGCCGCACACGCAGCGGAGGGTCGGTTTATTTTTTCCCCACAATCCACGCTCCAGTCAGCACCAACCCCGCTGCGAGAAGAATGCGGGGCGACAGCGGCTCGCCGAGCAGCACCGTGCCAAGCGCCACGGCGATGATCGGGTTGATGTAGGCGTAGAGCGACACCAGCGAGAGCCGCAGGTGCTGGATGGCGTAGATGTAGGCGGAGTACGCCACGAGCGATCCGGCAATGGACAGGTACGCCATCGCGCCGAACGTCCGTGGCGTGAATGACAACTCGGCCCAGTCGCCGCGCACGGTGGCGGCCGCGAGCAACATCACGCCGCTGAACACCATTTGCAGCGCCGCCGACGGCAACGGATCGTCGCCAAGCTCGTGCCGCTTGGCATAGGACGTCCCAATCACCCAGCCCACGCATGCCAGCTGGATGGCGATCACGCCGCCCACAAACGCGCGGCCGCTCGCGCCGCCCTGCGACATTTCGGGCCACACCAGGATGACAATGCCCGAAAAGCCAATGCCGAGGCCGGCGAGGGCGCGGCCCGAGAAGCGGTCGCCGTTCGGCAACAGACGCTCGACGAGCGCCGACCAGAACGGCGTGGTCGCAATCAGCACCGCCGTCAGGCCGCTGGCCACGTACTGCTGCGCGAACACCACGAAGCCATTGCCCATGATGTTCATCAGGAACCCGAGCAGCACGAGCGGTCCCCACATGCGCATGGGCGGCAGGCGCCGGCCGCTGGCCAGCAGCAGCCCGCAGAGCAGCAGCCCCGCCGACATCCAGCGCAGGCCCGCCACGAGCAGCACCGGCACGGTCTCGAGCGCGACCGTGATGCCAAGATACGTCGTGCCCCAGATGATGCAGACCGCGACGAACGCGAGATGCGCGAGGCTCAAGCGAGTTTCTTCTCTTTCGGAATCACAAGGCGCGGATCCTCTTTCACCGTCTCGAGCACGATCGTCGTCTTGGTGGACGTGACCGATGGCGCCGACGCAATCTGCTGGCGGAGGATCTGCCCCAGGTGCTCGGCATCACGCGCGCGCACCTTCAACAGGTAACAGTCGTCGCCGGCCACGTGATGCACCTCGAGCACTTCAGGAATCTTGCTGAGCGCCACCGCCGACGGCATGTCAGGCCCATGCTCCGACGTCCGCACCGACACAAACGCCAGCAGCCCGCGATCGACCACATGGGGGTCGATCAGCGCGACGTAATCCTTGATAATGCCCTTCGCCTCGAGCTTCTTCAGCCGCTCGGTCACCGCCGACGGCGCCAGGCCAACCGCTTTGGCAAGTTCAGCCTGGGATGTTCTGGCGTTGTACTGAAGAATATCCAGTATTGAGCCGTCGATTTCGTCGATCATTCGGAAATAGTAACCATTTACTGGATTTTATTCAATATATGAGCTTCTGGAATGAAGCCTCGCCAGCCGCCAAAAAGGCCCTGATTGCCGCTTCGCTGGGGTGGCTGCTCGATGCCTTTGATGTGATGCTCTATGCCTTGATCCTCACCGCCGTGGTGAAGGACCTCGATTTGAGCCTGGCTACGGGCGGGCAATTGGCGTCGCTCACGCTGGCCGCGTCGGCCCTGGGCGGGCTGGTTTTCGGCGTCATCGCCGACAAGCTGGGCCGCACACGCGCCTTGTCGCTCAGCATCCTGTTGTATTCCGTGTTCACGTTTGCCTGTGGCCTGGCGCAGAACGTGTGGCAGCTGGCCATGTTCCGTTTCCTGCTCGGCCTTGGCATGGGTGGCGAGTGGGCCAGCGGCGCCACGCTCGTCAGCGAAACGTGGCCCGAGAAGCACCGCGGCAAGGCGCTTGGCATCATGCAAAGCTGCTGGGCCATCGGCTACGGCGCCGCGGCCGTGGTCGTCGCGCTCGTGCTCCCCACCTACGGCTGGCGCGCCGTGTTCTTCGTGGGCATCATCCCGGCGCTCTTCACGCTGTGGATCCGCAAGAACCTCGAAGAGCCCGAAATGTGGGTCCGGTCACGCGTTTCGACCCCTGACTCCGACTCCCGACTCCCGAGCGCAGTGCGTGGGGACAAACCTTTAGGTTTGTCCGGGGTGTCGCTGACGATCGTCGTCACCCTGACGCTCATGAACGCCGCGACGATGTTCGCGTGGTGGGGGCTCAACCTCTGGGTCCCGTCGTATCTCTCGCTACCGGTCGCGCAGGGCGGCATTGGTTTATCGACGACGACCATGTCGATGTTCGTCATCGCCATGCAGGTGGGCATGTGGCTCGGCTACGTCACCTTTGGTTTCATCAGCGACGCCTTCGGCAGGAAGCCCACCTATGTGACCTATCTCGTGTTGGCGGCCGCGCTGGTGTGGGCGTACGGCTCGACGCGCGAGCCCATCTACCTGCTGGCCCTCGGCCCGTTTGTGGCGTTCTTCGGCACGGGCTACTTCAGCGGCTTTGGCGCCGTGGCCTCCGAGATCTTCCCCACCGCCATTCGCGCCACCGCTCTCGGCGTGACCTACAACAGCGGACGGCTGCTGAGCGCCGCCGCGCCGTTCGTGATCGGCTCGCTCGCCCAGTCGCAGGGCTTCGGCGTGGCGTTCACCATCACCGCCGTCGCGTTCTTGATAGCTGCGATGCTGTGGATGGGAATTCCCGAGACGCGCGGCCGCGAGATGGTTTGAGCAGCACGCGGCGAAGGGGTCAGCCCCCTCGGCAGCCCTGGCTCGGGGTCAGACCCTAGCTGACTCTGTTGGTGCGATTGCTTTCGTTGGCAACCAGCGTCGTGGTGTCAGCGGCAATCCGCACGCAGTTGCGGCCATCGTCTTTGGCCCGGTACAGCGCCTGGTCGGCGCGGGCGATCACCGCCTGCACGTTGACCTCGCCCGGCAGCGTCTGCGCCAGGCCGAAGCTGGCGGTCACCGTCAGCGCTTCGCCGGCCCACAGCACGGGCCGGTCGGCAATTTCCTTGCGCAAGGTCTCGGCCACGCGGCGGGCGCCGTGCAGCGGCGTCTCGGGCAGCAGCACCAGGAACTCCTCGCCGCCGTACCGGCACTTGAGGTCCGAGCCGCGCAGCACGTCCTTCATGCGCCTGCCGACCGCGCTCAGCACGGCGTCGCCGCACAGGTGGCCGTGGCGATCGTTCACGTCCTTGAAGTGATCCAGGTCGAACAGGATCAGCGTCAGCGGTGTCTCGCTGCGGCGGGCGCGCCGCAGTTCCGCATCGATCATCTCGAGCGAATGGCCGCGCGTGAAGCAGCCGGTCAGCGTGTCGCGCACGCTGTTCTCCTTCACCTCTCGAAACAACTGCGCGTTCTTCACCGACACCGCCAGCAACGCCGCCGCCGCTTCGAGAATCCGGCGCTTGTCGGCCGGCAGCTGGCCCGCCGCGGTCGTCACGCCGAGCACGCCCATGGCGGTGCCGCCGACGATGAGGGGGATGCCGATGGCGCGGGGTGCGCTCGGTTCGGCCGGGGCCTGGTCGGCGCCGGCCAGCAACTGCTCGGCCAGGTCGTCCCACTGCAGCACCTGTTCGGCGCCGCGCGTGTCGCCCGACAGCGCCTGCCACTTGTTGCCCTCGCGCACGAGCACCCAGATCTTGTCGGTGCCGGCCAGCTCGTGCAGATGCGAGCCAATCGCGACCCGAATCGACTCGAAGTCGAGCGAGCGGCCGAGCGACTGGCCGAACGACACGAGCCGCTCGAGTTCCGCGGCGCGATGCTGCGCGGCCCGGGTCGCGGCCTCGGCCGCGTCGGCCTTCGCTTGCTCCTGGGCGTTGCGGCGGTACTGGTGAAACAGGAACGCGACCATCAGCAGCGCCAGCGCCGGAATCAGGGTGAGGCCGCTCTGCCTCTCGATCTCGCGTGCATAGTCGAGCATGCGTAAAATGGGCGAGGAAAAGATGACGATCAGCGCCGCAGTGAGGGCGCCGATGAGCGACAAATCCTGGGGACCAAACAGCTTCATGGCAATAGGGTCAGTATATCGGCGAGTGGTGTAAATTGAATGCCATGAAGATGCTCGCGAAACGCTTCACGCTTCTGCTTGGAATGGCCGGGCTGGCCCTGGCGGCCACCGTAGCCCTGGCGGCCCAATCCTCCACCGCCGCCAAGGCGTCCGCCTCCGCTAAGGCGACGGCGAAGCCCGCGGCGCGCCAGGCGGCGGTCCGCAAGACCACGCCGCCGCTGCCGGCCATGGGCTTTGCGCCCGTGAGGCCCATGGACATTGTGCGCGCCACCTACGACTTCGCCGCGCAGCACCCCGAGATCCTGGCCTACGTGCCGTGCTACTGCGGCTGCGGCGCCGACGGCCACAAGCACAACGAGTCGTGCTTCATCGCCCGCCGCGATGCCAAGGGCAACGTGCTCGAGTGGGACACGCACGGCTTCGGCTGCACCATCTGTATCGATGTCGCAAAAGAGGCCATGCAGATGTACTCGTCGGGCGCCGACGTTGTCTCCATCCGCGCCGCGATCGAGAAGAAGTGGACGCCCGGCAACGCCGCCGGCAAGACCCCCACGCCGTTTCCGCCGAAGAAGTAACGGGTGGACGTGTTTCAGGCCGTTCCCGAGGGTGTCTACGTCGGCACGCTCGGAGCGGCCAGCACCTCAACGATCTCCGCCAATCCCCACCTGAAGGTCATCTTCGGCTACCCGCCGGAGACGGCGGAGACGCGCGTTCAGCCCTTCGACAGTTCCCGCTTCGTGGATGCGGAGGCGCGCACGCTCTTCATCGAGCGCCTCGATCGCGACGGCGTCGTCACCGATCACCTGCTGCGCCTGCGTCGCGTGGACGGCGCCCCGATCTGGGTGGAAGTAACCGCCAGCGCCACTGACAGCCGTGGCGACGAACTTTTAGGTTCGTCGGAAGCGCGGCTCCACATCGAAGCGCTGATCCGCGACGTCAGCGACCGCAAGAAGCTCGACGACCAGTCGCGCGACGGCCGCTACCAGTTGCTGCAGGCCGAGAAGATGGCCGCGCTCGGCCAGACCATGTCCGGCGTGGCGCACGAGCTGAACAACCCGCTGGCCACTATTCTGTCGTGGGCCGAACGGCTCGCCGAACGAAACGTGGACGACAAGACGCGCCAGGGGCTCGAGGTCATACTCGCCGAGTCCGAACGCGCCGCCCGCATTGTGCGCAACCTGCTGACCTTCGCGCGCAAGCGCCAGACCACGCGCGCCATGGTGGACCTGAACCAGGTGGTGCGCGAAACGCTGGCGCTGCGCGCCTACGAACAGAAGGTCAACAACATCCAGGTGGTCGAGGCGCTGGCCGGCGGCCTGCCCGACGTGTTTGCCGACGGCCACCAGATCAAGCAGGTGCTGCTGAACCTCCTCATCAACGCCGAGCAGGCCTGCCTCGGCGCCCACGGCCGCGGCACCATCGTCGTCCGCACCTCGCACGACACCGATCGCGGCTCCGCCGTGCTCGAGCTGAGTGACGATGGGCCGGGGATTGCGGAAGAGAGGCAGGGGCGGGTGTTCGACCCGTTCTTTACGACGAAAGAGGTTGGACAGGGCACCGGCCTTGGGTTGACCGTGGCGTACGCCATTGTCAACGAGCACAGCGGCCGCATCTGGCTCACGTCCCGTCCGGGCGGCACCTCGTTCTTCGTGGAGCTGCCGGTGAGCGGCCAGCACCTGAACGCGCCGGCCGCGCGCGCGGCGCAGCAGCCGATCTCGCTCGAGGCGTTCAAGGGCTTGCGCGTGCTGGTGGTGGAAGACGAGCCGGCGCTGGCCGCCGCCGTGTCGGAAGCGCTGGAGGATGCCGGGTTCACCGTCGATCGCGCCGGCGACGGCGAGGAGGGCCTGACCCGCCTCACCGAAGCCAACTACGACCTGATCGTGTGCGACCTGAAGATGCCGCGCATTGACGGCATGCAGTTCTACCGCGCGATGGCGGCGGCGACGCCGGCGCTGGCGCGACGCGTGATCTTCGTGACGGGCGATGTTGCCGGCACCGACGCGGAGCGCTTTCTCGAAGAGACCGCCTGCCGCTGGCTCTCCAAGCCCTTCAGGTTGGGCGACTTGCTGCGCGCCGCCCGCGACACGTTGTCCTGATCGACAACCAGGACCAGGCCAGCCCGCCTCTGGGCGGCGTGCGGTACCCGCGTATCCGATTCGGGCAGCGACGCCTTGGCCATCTTGGGTTTGATCGTGGCGGCGGCCCCTGCCGCGGGGCTGCCGGTCATGCCCAGCTCGAACGCGGCAAACGCCGCCTTCAGCGCCGCCGAGGCCGCCATCGGCGTCATCTCGGCGCCCAGCGCTTCGCGCAGCCGCTTGATGGCGCGCGCGTGCAACTGCGAGACGCGCGATTCGTTGACGCCGAGCTCGGCGCCAATGTCCTTCATGGTGGCTTCGTTGTAATAGTAGAGCGCGATCACGCGCTGCTCGCGGGCCGGCAGCGTGGCAATGGCGTTGCGAACGCGTCCTTTTATTTCGTCACGCTCGTACTGCAGGTCGGGGCGCTCGGGTTCGGCCGGCACCATCACCGCGGGCAGCTGCGACTCGTCCACGTTGTCGGCGCTCGAGAAGGGCGAGGTCGATTCAATGGTGTTGATGCGCACGATCGTCTTGCCCAGGCGCTTTTCGTCGGAGCCGATCTCGTTGGCAAGGTCGGCCAGCGATGGCTCGTGACCAAGTATCTTGCGCAGCTTCTCGCGCGCGGCCTCGAGCTCGCGACGGACGCGGCGGACGCCGCGCGGCCAGGCGTCCTTGCGCAGCGCGTCGATCATGGCGCCGCGAATGCGCCGTTCGGCAAAGGTCTCGAACTTGATGCCCCGCGAGTCGTCAAACCGATGGGCCGCGTCGATGAGGCCGATCACGCCGTCCTGCACCAGGTCGCTCAGGTCGATCGAGTGCGGCATGGTGGCGGCCATGCGCCGGGCCAGGGCTTCCACAAAGGGGATACCGGCTTCGACGCGGGGGTTGGACTCGTCAGTCATCGGGGTCATCTTGAAAATCTCCGTTGCCTGCCCTATCGCAAAGGTGATGCCCAAGCTGTGTCAGGGTGGACAGACGCGTGCAGATCGCCTCCTGTACGGCTGTAAAATCCCTATAATCAGTCACTTACGCGGTTCGACCCAGACCGGATCGCTCAGAACTGCGTGGCCTGGCATCAAGATAATCGTCAATAATATGGCGGCAAGGAAAGGTTTTTCGCCAATTGTTTGGCGAAGAAAAATATTTTAGTACAGGCGATCACGCTTTCCGTCTGCGTGACGTTTCTTGAAAGAGAAGGGAAACTCCGGCAAGGCGCCGGAGCTTAGTTCGGGTCGGCGACCGTCTGGCGCAGTTCGCGCGAGACGGCCATGGCCTGGAGCGCGGCGCTCACGACCTGCGACGCGCGCGCCTTCTGCGCGGCGTCCTGCGCCTTGGTCTCGAGCAACTCGGCGTGCGCAAGTATCACGCCGAGCTGATTGTTGAGCCGGTGCAGCAGCTCTTTCGAATCAACGGATGTCATGGTGCTGTCTCCGCAGGGCCGCCCTTTACGGACGGCCTATGCCACGGCAGTCGGGCTGTTCGGATGCTTGGTGCCATCCGGCTCGCGCCACAACGTGTCCACGAAAATCCGGATGCTGCCGCCGGCGGTTCGCAGGTACTCGACCTTGTTCGCTGCGATCCAGTTGTAAATCGTGCGCCGGCTGACACCGACCATCTCGCACGCCTTCATGATGCTGACTGTTTGCCGTTCCACTGGGGTTGCCTCCACAGGGGTGTATCGGACCTTGCCAGCGTGAGATTAGGTGTGCAGGTCTTGACAGGGCCGTGAACCGGCGTCAATATCCTGACAATCCATGGCCCACCTGCTGCTCGTCGATGACGAGGAATCGCTGCGAAGTGTTGTAGCAGAACGACTTATCGACCACGGATTCGACGTCGTCCAGGCCGCCGACGGCGAGTCGGCCCTGAAGGCGCTCGACGGCTTTGCCTTCGACGTCATCGTGTCGGACCTGCGTCTGCCGGGCGTGGACGGACGCCAGGTCATCGACGCCGCCCTCACCCGCTACCCCGGCATCGTCGCCATCGTCGTCACCGGCTACGGGACGGTGAAGGACGCCGTAGACGTCATCAAGCGCGGCGCCGCCGACTTCATCGCCAAGCCGTTCCAGTTCGACGAGTTGTTGCACGTGCTGACCAACGCGCTCGAGCAGAAGCGGTTGAAGAGCGAGAACGCGTATCTGCATCGGCAGCTGGACGAGCGGTTCGGCCTGGGGTCCATGGTGGGCAAGAGCGCGGCCATGCGCGCGTTGTTCCAGTTGATCGAAACCGTCGCGCCGACCGCGGCGACGATCTTGATCAGCGGCGAGACCGGCACCG
>SXGQ01004054.1_pt1 | contig 37259 bp, 37 predicted proteins | sample 3178371 | NCBI WGS metagenome assembly SXGQ01 (sample SAMN11356859, study PRJNA531348) | freshwater metagenome | isolation source: freshwater sample F1-20 | place: China: Fuxian Lake, Yuxi | collected 2017-12-25 | reverse complement strand
CGTGCCTGGCGATCGAGCAGTGCTGACTTCTGACGGTCTTGTCGAGATGCGCGGGCGCGACTCTGTGACGATTAATTCGGGTGGTGAAAAGATCTTTGCCGAAGAAGTTGAGATGGCCGTGAAATCACACCCTGCAGTACTCGATTGCGTTGTCACCGGACGACCAAGTGAACGTTGGGGCAACGAAGTTGTAGCAATCGTGCATCTACGCGCCAATACTCACACTACTCATCAAGAACTCATTGAGGAAGCCGCCAAGCACGTCGCACGCTACAAACTCCCCAAAGAGTTCATCTACGTCGATCACATCGTGCGTTCGCCATCAGGCAAAGCCGATTATCGCTGGGCCAAGTCAATTGCCAATCCAGCGTAACCGCTGACCCAGTTGAACCGGTCTTCAAATCAGATCGGCAAGTCACCAGTTGCGGTACGGGTCGTACCGTGATCGGTGAAAGCCTTAATCGTATTTTCCGCGATACGCATCTGGTGAATTTCGTCGGCACCATCGGCAAATCGAGCCCATCGTGCATGTTGCATCATGTTGGCCAAAGGCGTATCTGTTGAATACCCAAGAGCTCCATGAACCTGAATTGCACGATCGATTATTCTGTTCAAACTGTTAGCAACAAAATGCTTAGCCATTGAAACTTCAGTGCGGAAATCATCGCCACGATCAATCTTGTATGCAGCGTGCAAAATCATCAACTTGCATTGGTAGATCTCCATTGCTGAATCGGCAATCATCCACTGGATACCTTGCTTTTCGGCCAAGAATGATCCATGGGAGTAACGCTTTAAAGAGCGATCAACCATCATGTCGAGAGCGGTTTCAGCTTGAGCGATCCAACGCATGCAGTGAGCCAACCGAGCCGGTCCGAGACGGTACTGTCCGAGACGATGTCCGTTTCCACGGCCACCCAAAATCTGCGAATCGTGTACTCGCAGATCTTCAATCACGATTTCACTATGACCTCCCGGGCCATGCATCGTTTCAACTTCGCGAACATTATTCCAACCAAGTTGAGGAAGATCGATGATGAACGCAGTGTTGGCACCACGTGACCCCTCGGGAACATCCATTTCGGTTCGTGCAATCAAGATCGCAAACTTCGCCCGATCGGCGCCAGAGATAAACCATTTGTGTCCGTTAATGATCCACTCATCGCCGTCCTTGATCGCGTTGGTACGAATCAACGTCGGGTCAGACCCAGCTACTTCTGGTTCGGTCATCGCGAAGCACGAAGATGACACCCCGTCACACAAGGGCTTGAGATACTTCTCTTTTTGCTCAGGTGTCGCCCAGTGCACGAGAGTGTGCATATTGCCTTCGTCGGGAGCCTGACAGTTAAAGACCCACGGACCGACTCGGGTTTTCGCGGCCTCGGCCTGAACCATTGCAAGAGCCACGTGACCAAGACCCATACCGCCCCATTCCTTGGGCATATGTGGCAGCCACAAACCTTCCTTCACCGCCAACTTGCGCAGCCGAATCAGCTCGCCAACATATGAACGATGCTTTTCGGGGTCCATTTCGTCGCGATGTCCGAATGGCTCAACCGCTGGTTTGATGTGATTATCGACGAAGTCCCGCACCTTCGTACGAATAACTTCGTGTTCTGGCGCCAAAGTGAAATCAATCATGTCGTACCCCCATTGTCGGTCAATAAACGGGACTGACACCAAAGCAACAATCCCCGTGTGTCCCCATCTTGCCCCATCGTGACCAAAGTCGGCGACTCCGAAATCCCCATCAAGCCGAAAAGCCGTTTAGCCTGACGTCGTGAACCTTGGATCTGACACACCCGATCAACCTTCTGGCCCGTCATGGGACACCGTGGCCCTACCTGAGGGTCAAGAAAAGGTTCGTGCCGTTCAAGAAATGTTTGACGCCATCGCACCGCGGTACGACCTCGTCAATCGCATCATGACCTTTCGCCTTGACACTCGCTGGAGACGCAAAGCGGTTCGTCAGCTCAACCTTCCAAAGGGAAGCATCGTGCTCGACCTCGCGAGTGGTACTGGCGACTTGTGCGTTGATTTGCAACGAGTAGGAATTCGACCAATCTCAATGGACCTGTCATTCGGAATGCTGGCCGCCGATCGATCGGGTTCGCCGCGATCGCAAGCCGACATTTTGAATCTTCCGATTGGCGACCAAAGTGTTGATGGCGCCACCTGCGGGTTCGCTTTACGCAACCTGGTTGACCTTCCGGCTTTCTTCAACGAATTAGGTCGCGTTGTGCGGCCTGGTGGTCGTATTGCGTTGCTTGATGTTGGGATTCCACACAACCGTCTTGTTCGTTTCGGCAATGGTATCTATTTCGGCAAAATCGTTCCCAAGATCGGTGGCTGGCTCTCTGATCCTGCGGCATACCGCTATTTACCAAAGAGCGTTGCCTACCTCCCGCCTCGTGACGAAATGCTTCGTAAGTTGCAAGCAGCCGGGTTTTCAAATGCCACTCACCATCAACTTTCTGGCGGCATCACGCAATTAATGCTTGGCACACGGGATCAATGATTCGTGATTGCCACAACCATTGAGTTTGATCCTTCAGTTGACCTGAATGATGTAGCAGCAAATGATGGTTACCTTTTCGTACGCAGCGGCGTTGGCTTCGCAGCCCGAGGAATCGCTGCAAACATCACATTCTCGGAAGTTCAAGAAACTCTGTCAGCAATCCAACATCACAATCTCACCAATCTAGAAGTCGGACCTATCGCGTTGGGAGTGCTTCCTTTCGACTGTGATACGGATGGAGTATTCCTGATTCCAAAACAGATAGTTGGCAAAGATGAACACGGCAATTGCTGGTTAACAACAATTGACGAAGCGTCCCAGGACATCGAGATCGCCAATAGGCCAGTCGCCAAGACCAACACCTTCTCGGTACGTCCGCTGACTCCAATTGATCATTATCTCCAGGCAGTATCAAAGGCCCGTGACGCTGTTCGTGATGGACACATCACCAAAGCGGTCATCGCCCGTGAAATAATCGTCGAGGCCGAACAACCAATAGATGTGCATGCGGTATTACATCGCTTGAGAGCGACATTTGGAAACAGTTACCGATATTCGATTGATGGATTCATCGGAGCTTCACCCGAGCTGCTGATTGAAGTACAAGGACAAACCATTCGTTCGCATCCTTTGGCGGGAACAACTCCTCGCACCGGCGATCCCGTTGCTGACACCGAGCTTGCACGCCAACTCGTCGCCAGTATGAAAGATCAAGTTGAACATCGAGTGGTCATTGATGTCATTCACGACATGTTGCTTCCGTTCTGTTCGTATCTTGACTGGGAACCCGAGCCGTCAGTTATTCAAGTAGCGAATGTTCAACATCTCGGAACCTTGATCGAAGGGCATCTTTCGCAAAATCACCCCCCAGTGCTCGAACTCGCACGTATGTTGTGCCCGACTCCAGCACTTGGCGGACACCCACGAGCGCAGGCACTTGAAATCATCAAGCAAGTAGAAGGCTTTGATCGCAAGAATTATGGCGGTGCGGTGGGTTGGGTCGACGCGCTCGGAAACGGAACTTGGGCTGTAGCAATTCGCTGTGCTGAACTTTCTGAAGATCGCAAGACCGCCCGCATTATCGCCGGTGGCGGAATTGTCGCTGCTTCTGATCCGAATGCCGAATTAGCTGAAACTCAAGCAAAGTTTCAAGCAATGCTTTCTGCGATTGTCCGACCGTAACAAAGGCTTCTAGGCAAGAATCGCCGACGACACCAATTCATGAAGCTGTTGATGAATTGCAACTTCTGACTTGCGATCAGTTCTCACCCTGATCACACAACTTCCCGGAGTCGATAAAGACTTCTGTAGTTGTTCAACCGAATCACATTCGAACGTAGCCAACCGATGAGCTTGCGCCATCTGCAGAAGATCTGTCTGGTGTGGCGTGCCAAACAACTTTTCAAATACTTGCTCCGATACAACTTCGGCTTGGGGAAGATAATGGAATATTCCTCCACCATCATTGTCGGTCACCACTATTTTAAGATCAACATCACGATCAGCAAGTGCCGTCAGGCTTGAAGAGTCGTGCAAAAAGGCGACGTCGCCGAGAAGGACCAGAGTTTTTTGCCGAGTAGCAATTGCGACTCCGATCGCCGACGCAATCACTCCGTCAATCCCATTGGCGCCTCGATTAGACCACACATGAAGTAATGAACAGTCGCCACCGAACCACTCGAGATCACGAACTGGCATCGAAGACGAGACAAATAGGTTGTCGCCCGTCGAGAGACTGGCGCGAGTAACAAAGGCAACCTGCGGAGCGTTCAATGCATTTTTAGAGGAGGCGAATTCTTTGGCGATGATCGCTCGCGCTTTTTGGTCGGCACTAACCCATTGACTGAGATGATTCGGGTCGCTGGCAGCCTTGATTAAACGAGAAATACCTTGACAAAAAGTAGTTGGATCACTGGAAATGTGCATTGACACCCGCGAATCAGCATCAAAGGCGTTCTCGAAAGCACTGACGTGAACTTGCAATGCCCCAGATTTCGTGACGTACTGGTTCAAAACTTTAGAACTCGGCGACTCACCGATACGCAAGACCACTTCTGGCGACTGATGTTCGATAAAAGCATGACACCGAATCAACGAATCGAAATGGACAACAGATTCGGGGATCCCTTGACATCCAGACCGAGAATCAGCAAGAACTGGCCAACCAAGAGATTCAGCTAGTTCTGAGACGGCCGAGCCATCGCCGCATCCACGTCCGGCGATGATGATTCCTTTTTGATTTTCAAACAACGCAGCCGCACGCTGAAGCTCCGGATCAGATAAGCCAATCGAACCAAGAATCTGAGTTCGAGTTAATCGCTCGCTTGAAAGATCAATAGCTTTTCCAGTTAACGGTTCACGGAAAGGCAAATTGAGATGCACTGGTCCGGGGTTCACGCCTACCGTTGACGCATAACTTTGGCGAGCGAGTGAACGCCACGAACCGCTCGCAGCTAAATCTGCTACGCCCGGATCATGAAACCAGCGAACGACATCGCCATAAAGTTTTGTCTGATCAATCGTCTGAGGAGCACCCACATCTTTAAGTTCGGGAGGACGATCGGCCGTAACCACGAGCATGGGGACATGCGAGAGACTTGACTCGATAACGGCAGCGTAAAAATGTGCCGCCGCAGTACCAGAGGTGCAAAGCAAAACGGCTGGTCGCCCAGCGGCAAGCCCGACACCAAGAGCAGCGAAAGCGGCCGAACGCTCGTCGTGAAAAACTTCGTGGCGTATTTCAGATCGGTTGGACAAAACCAACGCGAGAGGAGTTGATCGCGAACCAGGAGCGATGATTGCATGGCGTATCCCCTGCCGTATCCACTCATCAACGATCACCGCACAAAAGGTCGCCTGAACATCCTCAAAAGGCCGACCGGCCAAGCGCTCACTCAAAAGTTCGCTGTCCACGAGGCTTACGCTACGAGCAAATCCGCCCTGTGACCATCTAAGGTACAAACATGCAGATTGAAATCTGGTCCGACGTGGTGTGTCCATGGTGTTTCATCGGAAAGCGCCGATTCGAGGCGGCCTTGGAGAAAGTGACGACTGGCCCAGATGCCATCTCGCAGCCCATTGAGATCGTCTACCGCGCCTATCAGCTCGACCCCACCGCTCCTGCTAATTCCTCCGCTCCAGTACGCGAGGTTTATGCGAAAAAGTTTGGGGGCGCTGAACGAGCCGACAAGATTATTGCGCAGCTCACTGAGACTGCCGCCCAAGACGGCATCGAGTTTCGGATGGATTTCGGTCAGCGATCGAACACGATTCTCGCTCATCGGTTGATGTGGTGGACTGGCGTCAATCACAACTACGAAGTTCAATCACGGCTCAAAGAAGATCTATTGAACGCCTATTTCACTCACGGGGTCAACGTTGGTGATGCTGAAGAACTCATCTCTATCGGAGTGGGCTCGATTCCTCACGATTCGGACGACCTCGAGTTCGCTGAATACCTACGCGCGTTCTTCGCTAGCGATGCTGGAAAGGGTGAAGTTGCCGAAGAACTGGCAACAGCTATTTCTCACGGTATTACTGGCGTGCCCACTTATGTCATCAATGGACAGTGGTCAATACCTGGCGCACAAGATTCAGAGACATTTGAACGAGTACTACGACGAACCGCCGAACGAATGGCTACATGAACAGTTCACCAAAACGGAGTTGGTCCAGAGTTCCTGGTTCTCTATTCGCTGAACAATCAGGTGATCGTTCAACCGTGAGCCAAGTTTTACTCCATGGCTTCACTCAGACTTCTCGTTCGTGGGATCGCTATATAGATCTGTTGCAACCCGAGCAATCAATCATTCGCTTCGACGCTCCAGGTCACGCGAATTCCACGTCAGTGTCAGCCGACTTGCCGACCACCGCAACGATGGTCGCAGAGCAAGGAGCCAAAGCTGATTACATCGGCTATTCCATGGGCGCTCGTCTTGCTCTCCATGTCGCTTTATTGCATCCGGATTTTGTGCGTCGGTTGGTGTTGATCAGTGGATCACCTGGTTTGCGGTCACCAAGCGAGAGGTCAGCACGAGTTCAATCCGATGAAAAGCTTGCGCTGGAAATCCTACAGATCGGAGTCGAAAAATTCGTCGCCAAATGGTTGAGCGCCCCGATGTTCGCGGGTTTGATTTCAACCTCAGCCGACATTCAAGATCGACTTCGTAACACGGCCGAAGGCCTTGCCTCAAGCTTGCGCACAAGCGGCACTGGCTCCCAGCAGTCACTCTGGGAACGCCTTTCAGAGCTATCGATGCCAGTTCTACTGCTCGTCGGAAGTCAAGACGACAAATTCAGTCACATTGCTAGTGACATGAAATCCGCTATAGGAGCTAACGCGAGTCTGATGGCGATTGACAAAGCTGGGCACTCGGTGCATCTTGAGCAACCTGAACAATGCCAGACAGTCATTACAAACTTTCTAGGACGACCCGCCAAAAGCTAGAAGCAAAATTATTAAGGAAATCTCAATTGCGCCGAGAATCATCCCGGACTTGGCCATTCCAGCGCCCACCAAGAGACCTTGTGACGACTTGATATTTTTGCCAGATGTGTAGCCAAAACCTAGAGCGGCAACACCAAGAATCGGAACCAAAAGTCCGAGGATTCCGAACACCAAGGCAGCAATAGCCTTGCGATCCTTTATGGGGTTCAATGGGTTCTGACCTCCATTATCAAAACGGGGCATTTCGGGAGGAGGTAAAGAAGACACGGTACAAAACTAGTTGCTCAGTAGAAACGAGACCAGTGTTAGCGCACCAAAAACGATCTGCAACTGCCCGGTTGAACCTAAAACTGCAATGAGTTCACGACCAGACGCTCCCCCACGAACCAACGTCAATGGCCGAACAGCCGGGAACAAACACAACAACACAATCAACGACCAAGGTTGAGACACAGCCGCTGCGGTCCCGCAACCAATGCCCAGAAGAATCAATGTGATGAAAAGGATCCGTGTTCGCTGATCTCCTAGTCGCACCGCAAGAGTCCTCTTGCCCACCAATCGATCAGTGGGGATATCACGAAGATTGTTGATCACCAGCAACGCACACGCCAAACATCCCGTCGCAATCCCCTGCAGCCATGCCATAGCCGGAATCTTTTCCAGAATGACGTACGTTGTTCCGACCGTTGCGACCAAGCCGAAAAAAACGAAAACGAAAACCTCACCTAGCCCGATGTAGCCGTAAGGATTCTTACCTCCGGTGTAGAACCAACCTGCGAGTACGGAAGCGAGACCGACCGGAATCACCCATAACGAAGTCATCAGGGCCAACGCCAACCCCACTATTGCCGCTAAACCAAAGCACAAAAATGCGGCTAACTTCACCGATCGCGCACTGGCAAGTCCCGACCCAACGAGACGTTGCGGTCCAACGCGAACCTCGTCTGTTCCTCGAACACCGTCGCTGTAATCGTTGGCGTAATTCACTCCAACTTGCAGCAGAAGACTTACAACCAAGGCAAGGCCCGCTCGTGACCACTGAGCGCGTTCTACGCCGATTGCAACCGCCAGGCCGACAACAACCGGCACGACAGCAGCTGGCAATGTACGAGGACGTGCGCCCAGAATCCACTTGTTCACCATGATGACGCTAGTCGGTTGCACTAGGTTGAAGCAGGGAGAAGACGTGAGATTTTATGAAGGCCCTGATTGCACTCGACATTGAACCAAGCCAAAGGTTTGTTGATGAAATATCAAAAGCTTGGGACGAGGGCGACGCCGTACTTCCGATCGATCAACGTCTTCCCACCGAGGCAAAAAAGCAACTCATCGCCGAATTGAAACCAAGTTACATCGTCTCATCGAACGGACGGGCACCTCTTGAAGGCGGACTACCTGTCGAGAGTGACGATGCGCTCGTTGTTGCAACGAGTGGATCGACCGGAAATCCGAAGGGTGTTGTACTCACTCATGGCTCGGTACTTGCGTCGGCTCGAGCAAGTTCATCCGCACTCAATGTCGGAATCGACGATCATTGGTATTCGTGTCTTCCACTTGCCCATGTCGGAGGACTCAGCGTTGTCACTCGAGCACTGTTAATGGGTACACAACTCACTGTTGCGCCCCGCTTTGACCCACAAGATGTTGAGCAAGCCTCACATTCATGCACACTGATCTCACTGGTCTCAACGGCTTTACAACGGGTAGACGCTCGCCTATTTCGATCGATACTTCTTGGAGGCAGTAAGCCTCCGTCAACTAGACCAGCCAATGTCATTGCAACCTATGGTTTGACCGAAACTGGCTCTGGGGTCGTTTATGACGGATACCCATTGAACGGCGTCGACATACGTATCGCCGATGACGGTGAAATCTTGATCAACTCGCCCATGAATATGCGCTGCTACCGCGACGGCACAACGTCAATTGACTCAGATGGCTGGTTACACACCAACGACATCGGGGCACTTTCGGCTGATGGTCAACTTTCTGTTGACGGACGGCGTGGCGATGTCATTGTGACCGGGGCCGAAAAGGTTTGGCCCGAGGCAGTTGAAGCAGCTCTGAGTGCAATTATTGCAGCCGACCAATTCGCAATCGTTGGAGTTCCCGATCCTGAATGGGGCGAGCGAGTCGTCCTTGCAACCACCCAAAGCAATTTGTCTCTCGATCTGATTAAAGAACATCTCTTTCTCTCCATGCCTAATTTCTGTGCACCAAAAGAGATCCGCCAAGTTGCATCAATTCCCCGAACTGCAATCGGAAAAATTCGTCGACAAGAATTGCGTCAACAGTTATCCGCTGACAACTAGTCGTCAAAGAAGCGGTACATTTCGCCTATGGGAAAACTCACCGGAAAAATTGCTCTAGTCACAGGCGCCGCCTCAGGAATTGGGCGAGCAATCACCGAAAGATTCATCGCAGATGGTGCTCGCGTGATAGCCGGAGACATTGACCCTCATGGTTTAGAAAGCCTCGAAAAAGAATTCGGAACGGCGATAGTGACACAGTTGTGCGATGTCACTCAAGAAGACGATGTGGCGCAACTCTGCACATTCGGGAAGAGCGCGTTTGGCAAGATCGACGTTGTGGTGGCCAATGCAGGCGCCGGAACTTATGGTCTCATTACCGAACTTCCACTCTCTGAATGGAAACGAATTATTGATTTATGTTTGACAGGTGTCTTCTTGACACTCAAACATGGTGGAGCGGCCATTAGCGATGGTGGCTCAATCATTAACATCGCCTCGCTCAACGCAATTCAACCTTCGCGAGGCATGTCGGCCTATTGCGCCGCCAAGGCAGGCGTGTCAATGCTCACTCAGGTTTCAGCGATGGAACTAGGTCCACGCGGCATACGCGTCAACACAATTGCTCCAGGGTTGGTGGAAACAAACGCCACCAGCGGAATGTTTGCCGTACCAGTCGTTATTGAAGAATTCGTGGAGAATGCAACGTTGTCTCGTTTTGCTCAACCAACCGAAATAGCTTCAGTGGCCTCATTTTTGGCATCAGATGAATCGTCGTACATGAGTGCTTCATTTGTGTCTGTCGATGGTGGCGGTAACACCGGTCGCTATCCGAACCTTCCTCGAGCGTTCGGACAAATCAACTAAGAGTCAGGACAAAGTCTCAGTCGCCAAACCACTGATCAAGGCAATCTTGACCGTTCGGATTCGCCGACCATGAACTGCAACTACCGTAAATCTCCAACCATCAAAATCAATTGATTCGCCGACAGCGGGAACATGTTCAAGGGTTCCAAATACGAATCCACCAACGCTGTCCCATTCCTCGTCCGGAATATTGATATCTAACTTGTCATTCACATCTGAAACACTGGTCGATCCGTCAACCAAGTACTGACCGTCTGCAAGATGCTCAATATCTTCTTCGTGCTTGTCGTACTCGTCAACAATTTCACCGACGAGTTCTTCAAGACAGTCTTCAAGGGTGATCAGACCAGCGATACTTCCGTACTCGTCGGCAACAACAGCAAGGTGGAACTTTTGCTCTTGCATCTCGCGCATCAAACGGTTGACCGGTTTGTTTTCAGGGATAACTGTCACACCACGCATGTGAGCAGTGACTATCTCGGATCCATGGCCATTACGTTCTTGGCGAATGAGATCCTTGATGAAAGTGATTCCGACAACATCGTCATCATCATTCAAAATGGGGAGCCGCGAAAAGCCGTGTTCGATCGCCACATCAATGGCTTGCGTCAACGTGTATGACTGCGGAACCGTCACCATATCAGGCAATGGCACCATGACTTCTCGAGCAACGGTGTCTCCAAACTCAATGATCGATTCAATGAGATCGCGTTCTTCTTCTTCGATCACATCATCATTCATTGCTGCTTCAACGATTCCGAGAAGTTCTTGTTCGCTGACGAACGGACCCTGTTCGAGACCTTTGCCCTTCACAATGACGTTGGTCAAACTAATCAACCAACCTGACACCATGCGCAAGGGAGGGAATGACACCAAAATCTTTATTCCACGAGCCGTGCTCAATGCGGCCCGCTCTGGATAGAGCAGAGCGTAAGTCTTTGGCACTGCTTCGGCTAGCACGAAGAAGACAATCACGTTAAGCGCAACACCGACAACTACTCCTGGTGCTCCGAAGGCTCGCGAAGCAACAACACCAGTCAACGTTGCTTGGATTGTTTGACAAGCGTTGACCGACAACAGTAATGGGTTGACCCACTTCTCGGGTTCGCCGACTAACTGGTGCAGAGCTCGACCCTGCTTGACACCACCTTCGGCCATCGCCGCAGCCTTGGGCTTTGTCATGCGAGACAATCCCATTTCGGCCAATGAGAGAAAGATCAAAAAGAACAGGAGAAGCAGGATGACACCGAGCAACGCCCAGTCAAGTCCCCCAAAAGCCGCAACCATCGACAACATCATTCGTCCTCTTCTTGATCCTGATTGAAGTTCACCGGCACGTCTCCGTGCCAATGATGAGCCTGCAACAACTCGCGTTCACACGCGCGCATCGCAATTGTTTTCTCTGCCGTGTCATGATCCCATCCGAGAATATGCAAAATTCCGTGGACGACCAATAAAGCCATTTCGTCTTCAATTGTGCCCGCATGACCCGGCGCCTGAGCCACAGCAACTTCGGGACAAATCACGATGTCCCCGAGCAGTAGCGGTAAGTCGCCGCGATCGGGCGGAGGACGATCTGGACCACGAGTCGCTCCCGTCGGTCCATTAATCATTTCAAGCACTTCGCCGCCGTCGATGGGGAAAGCCAAAACGTCAGTCGGCCCTGACTTGCCCATGTGCTCGGTGTTCAGTTCAGCCATGTCGTGTTGTGAAACAAAAAAGAGACTCAACTCAGTTCCGCCTCTCACACCACGATCAGCAAGAACAGCGATCGCCAACTTCTGCCAACGTTCGAGATCGACGACAACTTCAGTTTGCTCATCGGCACAGAACACTTCAGCTTCGGTGTCTCCACCAACCTTCACTTTTTTACGAAATCTAGGAGGACCCTCAATCATGGGAGTTCTTCACCTGAGACTTCTGTCGTAAAGCGTCTTTAGCTTGGGTGTCTTTTTCATAAGCGGCAACGATGTCTCCCACAATACGATGCCGAACGACGTCAGACGTGTCTAAATGAACAAATTCGAGCCCCTCAATATCACCAAGAAGGCGCTGCAACCCCGACAAACCGCTTCGCCCATCAGGAACATCGACCTGAGTGGCATCGCCTGTGACGACCACTTTTGATCCGAAACCAATGCGTGTCAAAAACATCTTCATTTGTTCGGGCGTCGTATTTTGCGCTTCATCCAAGATGATGAAGCTGTTATTAAGAGTGCGTCCTCTCATGAATGCCAACGGAGCGACTTCTAAAGCCTGGCGTTCGTGAAGCTTCTGGACACCTTCGGCGTCGACCATGTCGTACATCGCGTCATATAAAGGACGGAGATAAGGATCAATTTTCGCCATCAGGTCACCCGGAAGAAAACCGAGTCGTTCACCGGCTTCAACTGCTGGGCGAGTCAAGATGATGCGCTGCACAGATTTTGTTTGCAAAGCGTGCACAGCCATCGCGACGGCCAACCAGCTTTTGCCTGTTCCTGCAGGACCGACTCCGAAGGTGATGACATTGTTGCGAATAGCATCGATGTAACGCTTTTGGCCCGCGGTCTTTGGGCGAATGGTTCGACCCTTTGCTCCACGAAGAATTTCGTCAGTTAAAACTGAACTTGGCTTCTCGTCGTCTCGAACCATCGAGATGCATCTTTTGACCACCGTGTCGTCGACCATCTCTCCGCGACGCAACAAAAGAACCAGTTCCTCGAAAAGACGGGACAGCGTCCCGGAAGATTCACCCAAAATTGAGATCTCGTTGCCGCGAACAATGATTTCGCAATCTGAAAAGGCAAGCTCGATCAGCCGCAAATGACTATCACGATGCCCGAGAAGACCTGCCATGAGGTGCGAACCTTGGACAACTATCGACGACGAAGGAGATTGCGAGACCGTAGACATGTGTTACTTGGAGATTAGTCACAAACGGGTCGCTTTAGGTAAGCGACCTCACATAGTTGGCGAAACGACATACCGGCCTGACACTTCTCCCGCCAAGATTGCGGTCAAAACCCGATCTAGGTCGTTCAATCCGATGGAATGTCCGATGCTTTCGAGGCCCGCTGGCTTCAGATCGGACGCAATTCGGCCCCACACGTTTCGGCGAACTTCCATGGGGGTCTGAACCGAGTCGATTCCCAGCAATGCGACTCCTCGGAGGATGAATGGCATCACACTCGTCGGAATTGCCGTGCCACCGGTCAATCCGCTCGCGGCAACGGCCGAACCGTAATTCAAACGCTTAAGAACATTAGCGAGGGTGTTTCCTCCGACGCAATCAACCGCAGCAGCGTAAGTAGTGGTTTGCAAAGGTCTCGGATCAGCAGCTGAGAGTTCGGTGCGATCAATCACTCGCGAAGCACCAAGACCAAGCAAAAATTCGTTCGCCGATGCCTTGCCGCTGCTTGCCACAACTTCGTATCCCCGCCCGGCCAACATCGACACTGCCATGCTGCCAACGCCACCAGTCGCACCAGTCACCAACACTGGGCCAGCTGATGGAGTGAGTCCCCATTTTTCAAGAGCGACAATCGACAAAGCTGACGTGAAACCACCCGTTCCAACCACCATCGCTTCGCGAGCTGTCAGGCCATCGGGAAGCTTCATGATCCATTCGGCTGGGACACGTACGAACTGGGCATAGCCACCGTGACGCGCAACTCCGATGTCGTAGCCATGAGCAATCACTTTTTGACCCACGACGAAATCGCTACCCGCGGTATCAACGACCGTTCCCGCAATATCAATCCCCGGAATCATCGGCTTCAACCGTGAGATCTTGCCGCTCGTCGTTGATGCAAGTCCGTCCTTGAAATTGACGCTCGACCATTCGACTTCAATCAACACACCATCAGGCGCAATCTGATCAAGTGAGACCTGTTCAACCGATCGGTGACTGTTGTCGGGATCGTTAGTGAACACAAAAGCGGGAAAAGTGGATGAACTCATAACGTCACCTTACGACAAGTTGTAGCTGCGTGATCAAACGTAGTTTTTGCCGACACACTCAATGACTTCGAGCGTTTGAGTCTCTGTTGTCGAAGAACCAGGGATACCAAGCCACGTGATTCCCGCAAGTCGGAGCATTTCAATTTGCTCGCGGTGGTATTCAATATTGTCGGTCTTTGATCCGATGCTGTGATCGGGATACGTCGTCAAGAATTCAAGAGACGCAGCGCGAACGCCAGCCAATTGCTTCACTTCAGAAATTTGTTCACCGAGCTTCTTGATATCGCCGATATTCGGTGTGCGAGTCGTGTTCGAAACTATTTCAGCGCTCAACATGGGCATCCAACCCTGCGCCGATGCAGCGACGCGGCGTTTAGTTAACTGCGAATTTCCGCCGATCCAAATCGGGATTGGCTGCTGAAGGGGCGCAGGTCGACAAATGATTTCACGCGCCTCGTAACCGTCTCCGATGAACGACACCGGCTCGCCAGACCAATACTTTGGCAAAACCTCGAGCGACTCATCAAAGAGCTCATTGCGGCGTTCGAAATCAACGCCAAGAGCTTTGAACTCACCTTTTTGATAACCAGCACCGACTCCGAGCGTGAATCGGCCGTTCGACAGCAAATCGACAGTTGCTGCGGACTTACCCAGCAAAAACGGATTGCGGTAGGCAATAACGGTCAAGTAGGTCACGAGTCGAATGCGTTCGGTGACTGCTGCGGCATGCCCAAGAGCCACGAATGGATCGAGGGTTTGGTGTCCCCCGGCATCTAGCCAACGCGAACCAGGTGCTGGATGCTCAGTGAAGGCCAGACCATGTAATCCGTGCGCTTCAACCGCCTTGGCGACCTCGGTGATCCGACCAGCTGCCATCATGTCGCCATCTCGCCCAGTGGCATCGGGGTATTGGTAGAGAAAACGCACATATGGAGAGTACCGTTTCTGACATGGTGTTCAAGATTTGCGGAAAAAGCTCAGCGACATGAAAATCGGCTACACAACAATGAACACTCCCGCAGACATCGCTCCTCGCGTTCTTGGACCGATGCTTGAGGACGCCGGGTTTGACTCGATCTGGATTGGTGAGCACAGCCACATCCCAGTCTCGCGAGCAACGCCCTATCCCACCGGCGGCGACATGCCCTGGCAATACACGACGATGATGGACCCCTTCATCAGCCTCACTCAAATCGGCGAACGCACCACCCATCTGCTTCTCGGTCTTGGCGTAGCCCTTCCTCTTGAACACGACGTTTTGGCGCTTGCCAAGACTGCCGCCACTTTGGATGTTCTCAGCAACGGTCGTTTGCAATTCGGCGTCGGCGTCGGCTGGAACCAAGAAGAACTTGCCAACCACAGTTCGGTCAAGTGGTCGATGCGCTATCGAGCTCTCGCCGAATGCGTAGGAGCGTTGCGATCGCTATGGGTTGATGACGAGTCGGAGTTTCATGGCGAATACTTCAACTTTGACAAAGTGTGGTCACGCCCGAAACCAATGCAAAATCCTCACCCGCCCATTTGGTTTGGTGCCGGAGGCAAACTCGGGTCGCAACACACGATTGCGTGGGCCGATGGCTGGATGCCGCTTGACGTTACTTTGGGGGACGTGACCAAACGCGTCAACAAGTTTCGCCAGTTATCGGTTGATGCTGGTCGACACGACATACCAATTTCAATGGTGGCCTTTGGTGATCCCACTCTCGACACATTGCTGATGTATCGCGATCTCGGTATTGAACGAGTGATTGTTGGTTCGGGACGAGACGGATGGGAAGATCCGTCAGGAGTGCCGGCATTTATTGATCGTTATGCAGAAATGCGCGATCAGTTGTTGTAACAATCGTCTTGTCAGCCCCATGCACCGATGACATCATCGGCCGAAGTGATCGTCGCCAACAGAGACAATGAGTTTTCAAGAACGGCATCTGCATATTCACGCGGCACGCCACACACACCATCTCGAACGATGACAACGTTGTAACCAAGATCGACGGCACTCATCACGGTTCCGAAAATTCCCATGTTGACCGAGACTCCAGTGACAACAAGAGTGCGAATCGAGAGGTTGCGCAAAATCTGATCTAGAGATGTTTGAGTAAACGGAGTGAGACCGTGAATACGCGACACGACAATGTCGCGTTCATCTGGACCTAATTCCGCAACAAGTTTGGCTCCGTCCGTACCTTGGTCAATCGGCGTTGAACCGGTTTCACGACGAAGGCGATGATTCATAGCAAAAACTTTGCAGTTATTAATTGCACCCCGACCATCGGCGCGATTCTCTGCTACACAATGCACAACCTGGATACCTCTATCTCGCGCTTCTGTACAGAGTCGCCCAGCGGTTGTTCGAACACCAACCCGATCAACCTCGTCAACCAAAGCCTTCATGAGAGCGCCCTCACCCACCACGCCATTTTGCAGTTCCATGGTCAGCACAGCAGTCGTCTCTGGAACTAGTAATCCGGCAAGCCGTTTCAATTGCTTCTCATCCATGTCCAAGATTGCCACATCGCACCCGCATATCTGCTAACTCTTAGGTATGACGAGTGAGCAATCTGCGAACAAACCGAGCGATATTCGTGGAGCCGCGCCTTGAGAGTATTGGAGAGCCTTTGAGGAGAAATGGACGTCGTTGTTGACGTACCGCTATTTGGGGCGCGAGTGGGGTTCACTCGACAACAATGTCGCTGAAGGGCATTTCATGACTTTGCGTCACGATATGCGCAACACCAGCGGCGGGATCATGGCTGCTCCATTGTGTGTCGCATCACCCGAGTGCGGAGGATTCAATGACAACGTCGTGGTTCCGAATCCGTTGATTGCATCAATGCAGATTCTTGACCCAGCTCGCGATGTCAAGAAATTGATGATCCTGCCTGACAATCTGCACACTGGACGACGACTTGGTTTCAGTCGAGCACTCGTCGTTGATGCCAACAACCCCGAGCGAGTGATCGCAATTTCAACCGGTGTCGGTCTTTCACTTGGTGACGTTCCGGAGGGTTATCAAAAGATCGACAATCCCCCCATCGACATTGTGGATTCTCCCGACTTGCCACCACTGCACCAAGTTTTTGGTGCAGAGCGAATGTCACATGGAGTGTGGCAACTACCGCTACTCACCGCCGAATTGGCGTCGCCTGATGCAGCACTTCACATCGGACCACAACATATTGCACTTGAAACTGCATCAACCGAATTAGCGCAAGCATTGAGTTCACAGCCGCAACAGATCAGCGATTGGTACGTCATGTTCGTGAATCGCGGAAAAATAGGTCCTTTTGTCACGCAAGGCGAAGTATTCGCGGGAGCCAACGGGAAAATAGGCACACGTATGAACTTGATTGACGAAGGCGACAACCATCGAGTCGTCAGCACCTCTGCCGCAACTTTTTTACCAGCTCACTCGTGATTCTGGCCCACTCGTGATTCTGGTGAGGATTTTTCTTCAAAATAAAGAAAATTCCTCACCAGAAACACAGGTTTAGAGGGGCATACCTGAGATCTTGCGGAGGTTGTCACGCAATGCCAGACGACGTTCGTCGGCGGTGAGACCAGCGAAGTCACCTACCCAGTCGCGAGGCGCTGCCAATCCTTCAGGGTGCGGCCAGTCGCTGCCCAAAAGAATTCGGTCAGCACCGATGAGGTCGCGCAAAATCGAGATGTCGTCTTCGTAGAACGGAGCGACCGAGACGTTGGAACAGAAGGTTTCTGCTGGATCACGCTTGTACAACTGCGGGGTCTTGCCGTACGAACGCTTCAATCGACGCAACAGGTCGGGGACCCAACCTGCTCCGAGTTCAACCGTGGCGATCTGCAACTTAGGAACACGATCAAACAAGCCGTGGCAAATCAACGATGCAACCAAGTCAAATACGGGGCGCTCAATATGAACACCCATCACTTCAGTCAACGTTGACATCTTCATGCCGGTGTACTTCAGGCTCTCGCCCCAACGCTCGAGGTAAATGCCATAACCAGAGTCGGCACCGTGGAACGCAATAGCAACTCCAGCGTCGGCAGCAATATTCCAGAAGCGGTCATACATCGGGTCAGCGAGTGATCGGAAGCGATCAGGTGCCTGCACGGGCGCCGGGCGGAAGGTCACAAAACGCGCACCTTTTGAAATCGCTAATTCAAGTTCTGCTTCCGCGCGAACTGGGTCGATCAAAGACATCAATGGACCAGTCAAAATTCGGCTATCGCGGTTGTAACCCCAGTCTTCGTCGAGCCACTGGTTGTAGCTATGGAAAACCGCATACAAAGCTTCAACATCGTTGGCGAGCATTTCTTCAAGACCAAGTCCGAGGCTCGGCAAAACCCATGCAAGGTCAACACCTTGTTCGATGAGTTTGGCAACACGGGCTTCACGCGAGCGAGCAGCGGGAGGAATTGGACCCATCTCGATGATGTCGCGAATCTCTTTGCCGCCGTGGTTCTGCGCACGGAAATACATTTCTAACGAACCAGGAACGCCGACTGGATCGTACGTAGGGTTCGGGATCAAGGTCAGCAAGCGATCATTAACGAGCAAAGTTTTCCGCCCATCAACTTCAACCCAGCGCACTGCCGTTTTATGGGCCTTGGGCAAGTGGCGCGTAACAGCATCTTCGGCTTCGTAATAGTGCTGATCAGCGTCTGATAGTCCGTAAGTCACGTCATCAAGAACTGGCCGAGATTCAAGAAGTGTCATGTTTTTCCCTTAGGTCAGGCGACAGCAGCAAATCTGACGCTCCGTCAGATTGTACGGTATGGAAGCGCCCAAAGATAGATCTTGCCCGTGTACGGTGACCAAGGTCCTAGTAATTGGGTCCCAAAGACAGGGACTTTGGTTCGCGGTCATCCAACATCGATCAAGGGGTTCTTATGGAGATTTGGCAGGTCATTGCTCGAGAGTCAATTCGCGACCTCGTCGCTCGTTACAACGCCAATGGCGACACTGGCCGGTTCGCCCAGGTACGAGAACTCTTTAGTCCTGAGGCCACCATGGATATTGGGGACGGCCAGGTCTATTCGGGTATCGAAGAGGTCATGACGATCTTCATAGGCACCAAAGAAACCACGGGAGCCGCTGCAGGGTTTACTCATGTACGACATTCAACGACTACACATCAAATTGATCTTGTGGACGAAACGCATGCGAACGGTCGCTTGTATTTCTTCGTCGTCACCGATATTGGCCTGGACCATTGGGGCCGTTACGTCGACTCTTATGTCTCACTTAACGGTCAATGGAAGTTCGCCTCGCGCAAAGTCACAGTTGACGGCTGGGCCGCAAACTCTCTTTTCCCTCACTAATCGAATTGCGGGACTAGGTCCTTTCGGGGCGGAACGCTGAACGCGGTCGCTGCACGAACTCAAACGGAACTCCGTCAGGATCATTCAAGAAGCAGATCCACATGTCGGGCACTGCCGTTCCTTCAAGTTCTACTTGTCGCGGCTCGCGTTCAAACTTCCAACCCTCGGCCAAGAAACGTTCATACGACTCAACGGTGTCATCGACTCCGACAGCGGTTCGAAACAAACCCGCATGATTCGCATCAGCAGGATGTTGACCGTGTGACTTTGGATTTGTCCAGTCGGTCAATACGATTTCTGCCGCTTCATCAGGCAACTTCATTCGACGAACTCGGCCAATAGCTGGCGAGCCATCAGCGGTATTCAAACCCACGAAGTCACCATTATCAAGCACGTGTTCAGCGACGTCGAGGAATCCCATTCCGCGATACCACAACAATGAATCGTCAATATCGGTCACGTTGATACGAAGGTGGCGCAAACGTGATTCGCCAACTGGGATTGTCTCGTCTTGCATCAGGTCGACCTGTGTACCGAAAGGATCGGTCAGAGTCGCCCAATTTTTCACCCACGGCGACGACGAGCGCGACACTAACTGTGAACCTGCCGCGACCATTCGATTAATCATCGCTTCAATATCTGGCACACCAAAGCCAACGGCTTGCATCCCAACACGCGAAGCATCCGTGATGGGAGCCCCAATCATCTTTGGACTCACCCACTCTTGAACCTCTAACGAAGCGCTTGTCCGGGGTCCGCGTTTGTCATAAACAAAAGCTGCTCCACTGACGATCTCGCCATCAATGCCCAGCAGTGACCCATCTGATGGATGAAGCGGATTGCGCATCACTTCTTTCATATCGAGAACATTCACGTAGAAATCAACCACCGAGTCGGTGTCCTCGCAGCAGTAACAAATATGCAAAAACCGGCGAGAGGGGGCTTCAAAGTCAATAATCACGAATGTGGACAGTACCTCATGACCCCCGACGACCTGACAGTATTGACTCTGTTCGGGAGGATTTATGCAAGAGAAAATTGATGGTCGTCGCCTTGAAGGCAAAACCGCTTTAGTTACTGGAGCAAGCCGAGGTATCGGCGCAGCAATCGCCCGGCGCCTGGCAGCCGAAGGAGCGACAGTCGCCTGCATGGCCCGCACACTTGACCCCGACCCGCGTTACGAAGGCACCTTGCGCGACACGGTCAACCTGATCACCGCATCAGGAGGAAAGGCCGCAGCGTTTAAAGCTGATCTATCCAGTTCGGAGGATCGCAAGAATCTCATCGACGAAGTGCATCAAGAACTCGGACCGATTGACATTTTGATCAACAACGCCGCAGTGACGTTCTTTTTGCCCATTGATTCATTTCCTGAAAAACGTTTCAAGTTGATGATGGAAACTCAAGTGTGGGGTGCCATTGATTTAGCTCAACAAGTCATTCCCGATATGCGATCACGTGGTGCGGGATGGATTTTGAACATCTCTTCTCGTGCCGCCGTCAAACCTGTGGGCCCGCCATTTGAAGCTTGGTTTGCAACTGGCAATTCATCGGTCTACGGCATGTGTAAAGCCGCTCTCGAGCGTGTTTCGTTAGGAATGGCCGCCGAACTTCACAGCTCGAATATCGCGGTCAACACTTTGGCGCCATGGGACAACGTTCCGACGCCTGGCGCCGGCAATCACGACTTGGTTGAGGATTTCAAGATTGAACGAGAGGAGGTCATAGCGCAGGCAGCACTTGAGTTATGTGCAGGTGACCCGCAACGTATGACTGGTCGAGTTGCATATAGCCAACCTTTGCTCGCAGAGATGAGCGTGGTCGCCAAAAGCCTGACCGGAGGACCTCTTTCGTGAGTTCAATACGACGCGGAACATGGACTAACTGGGCAGGAAATCAATCAATCAAACCCAAGTGGATCAATGAACCGGCGAGTGAATCTGATGTTGCTGACATCGTTGCACGTGCCGCCAAATCAAACCGAACGGTGAAAGCCGTTGGTGCCGGCCATAGCTTCACTTCAACTGCACTTACTTCCGGCCATCTCATCAACATGGGTCACCTCAACAAGATCGTGCACGTTGATCGAGAGAAGAATCAGGTCACAGTTGAGGCCGGAATTCACATTTCAGAGCTCAACGAACAGTTATTTGAGCTTGGTTATGCGATGCCCAACCTCGGGGATATCGCCTATCAGACAATTAGCGGAGCGATTTCCACATCAACTCATGGTACGGGTTCACGGCTTACTGGCATAGCTGGCCAAGTAGCGGGTTTACGGCTCGTCAATGGTCACGGCGAAGTTATTGACATCAATGCTCAACAAAATCCCGAACTCCTCGACGTCGCTCGAGTTGGAGTTGGAGCTCTTGGAATCGTGACGCAGGTAACTCTCAATGTTGTTCCCGCTTTTCGTCTGCGCGCAGTTGAGGGTGCACAAAAACTTGGCGCGCTCATTGAGAACCTTGATGAACTTGTCAACTCGAATGAGCATTTCGAATTCTTCTGGATTCCTCACACCAAATGGGCTCTCACGAAGTGCAACAACCGAACGACTGATCCCGTACATATTCCGAGTCGTGCAAAGCAGTGGTACAGCAAAACCTTTTTAGAAAACTATGCGTTCGGTGCGGTGTGCGCCCTCGGACGCCTCAAACCGAGCCTCATTCCTCGTCTTGCGACGGCCCTACCATCAAGTGGTCAAACCGAAATCGTTGATGAAAGTTTTCGCATCTTCGCTAGTGAGCGCATCGTCAAGTTCGTCGAAATGGAATACGCCATTCCGCGTCAGTATTGCGGTGAGGCTCTTCAACGAATTCGTTCAATGATTGACGCCAAGGGACATCTCATTTCATTTCCCGTTGAGGTTCGATTCACCGCCAAAGACAACATCGCTCTCTCAACTGCATCCGGACGAGATTCGGCATACATCGCCGTTCATATGTACAAAGGCATGGCTCATGAGCCCTATTTCCGCGATGTGGCTGACATTATGTCTGATTACGAGGGTCGACCCCATTGGGGAAAAATGCACTTTTTGAACGACAACGATTTGTCACAGTTGTATCCACGTTGGAACGAGTTCATAACTGCTCGAGAAACCCTCGATCCACATCGCACTTATGCCAACGCCTATACCGAGAAGGTTTTCGGCAAGTAACAATTGGTTGGAAATCTTGTCGCAAGCGCCACCAAGAAGTTAAGACAACGAATTGATAGTGATCGTTCCAGTTGAACCATTCACAGTGATGTTGGCTCCATCGGGAATCTTCTTAGTCGCGTCGGCAACAGATGCAACACATGGAATACCCAGCTCACGACTCACGATGCTGGCATGAGATCCCACAGCTCCAAGATTCACCACGACCGCTCCAGAGGCCAAGAACAACGGTGTCCACGAAGGATCGGTGTTGAGCGTCACCAAAATGTCACCAGCCTCAAGTCCACTCGGATCAAAGGGATCAAGAATGATTCGAGCGGTTCCGGTGTACTCACCTGCAGAACACGCGACACCTTTCAAGACATCGCCAACCTTAACAACGTCGGTACTCGCAACATCTCGTCGCGACCACTTTGAAAGCGGTGGCACATCAGGTCCGACAATGTACGGCGGATCAAGTAAAGCCAATGCTTGGTGATCAAGAAACCGATCGGCAAGTGTTTTCTTGAACGAGGCCGGATCATTCAGATACTCCTCGAGTTCTGACTCAAGCAACATGTAGATCTGCTCAGTTGCTTGTAGATGACCCGCAGCGACCATACGACTACCAATTTCATCGAAGCACACTCGAACTTCGTGAATTGCCGCGATGTTGTTGCTCTTGCAACGCTCGCGAGTCGCTTGCCAGACTCCCGATGACGCATACGACGCGGCAAACGCTCCGCTCGTTTCGGGATCACCACTGAGTAGCTCCATGAATTCGTTGTACAGACGTTCGCGCTCTGCTGAATTACGCGCGTGGGCTTTGTGTGGATCTGCCGAATCATCTTGGTGGCGCAGGCGGTCAATCTGAATGAAGGCCAATGCTGGCTTTGATTCGTAACTTGATGCTGCGGGATCCCATTCATTCGGAGCACGACCACCGTGATCAATCATGAAAGTTTGCAAAGCTGAAGCGAATTTGGTTCCAACGACCCTGCTCAACATCTCACTAGCGGTATCTGAATTGATTGTCCCACTGGAGAAACTCGCATCGAACAATGTCGTGAGAGAAGCATCAGAGCGGACGATCCGCGACAAGTCCCACAATTGGGTTGCGATATTTGCCGAGTCAACGTTGCCAACAGCACCGATCATCCGCACACCGTCTTCGGCACGCCCGAGAGCCTCAGCGATTGCCAAAATTCCACCGGGTCCGAAGGAAGCACCAAGGCTGGCCCAAGCGTGTTGTTCAAACATCGCGACAAGATGCGGCTGCATTGTTCGAGCACGGGCCACGAGTTCTTCATTTGACAACTTAGAAAGGTCGGGACGGTTGCGGCGAATCTCAAGAGCAATCGCATGTTGATCTTCAACCGGCTGATGAGTGACTGCACTCATGATGTAGGCCTGAGTCTCAGCCAACTTCTCGGCATGTCGAGGTGAATCGTGCCAAGGCTCGGGAACATACGGAGGCACATCAGGTCGATCGTCAAAGTACGCAGCATCAATGGCTTCGGGACTGGCGCCTGGCATGCGCACACCCATTAAGCGAGCTTGCATCAGCGAGTTGTAGAAGTAGCCACCAAAGCAACCGAAGGTCTCAGGTGGAGTTCCGTAGTCGTCTGCATCAAAAACTCCGAATGTCACGAACCCGTCGCGGCAACCAAGAACGATTCCTGATTCCCAACAAAACGTCCACCCCAATGGGCTGACCGGATCAGCAAGAACGTCAGCAGCATTCCCCCGTGTATAGAACGGAAATCGTGTTGTCGGCGTACGGTCGATAATCCACTTATCTGACAACATCTGTCCCCCTCAGAACATCTACGCATGAGCGTGTGAACAAACTCTAATAAGAATGAACCAAAGTCCCGAGAATCGGAGAAGGGGTCGCAGATCTCCCCTGTTAAAATTCTCCACATCGGACCGCAGAAGATCATCCTCTTTTACAAATTCACGCCACTTGCTGATCCTGAAGCGATCCGCTTGTGGCAGCGGACTCTGTGCGAAGCAAACGCCCTTCGGGGTCGCATCTTGATCTCGAAAGACGGCATCAACGGGACTGTCGGAGGGTCGCTCAACCAGGTCAAGCGATACATCCGAGTCATGAAAGATTTCGCTCCCTTCAAAGACATGCAATACAAATGGTCCGAAGGCAACGGAGACGAGTTTCCTCGTCTGCAGGTACGAGTGCGAGACGAAATCGTGACCTTTGGTGTTCCTGAAGAAATTGTCGTTGACGAAAATGGAATCGTTGGTGGTGGAGTACACCTGTCTCCAGCCGAAGTCAATGAACTTGTGGCATCGCGCGGAGACGACGTGGTCTTCTTCGACGGACGCAACGAATACGAGGCAGCGATCGGCAAATTCAAGAACGCCGTAGTCCCTCCAATTGAAACAACTCCCGAATTTGTCAAAGTGCTCGAAAGCGGCGCTTACGACCACCTGAAAGACAAGCCCATTGTCACCTACTGCACCGGTGGAATTCGTTGCGAAGTTCTTTCACTCATCATGAAAAATCGTGGCTTCAAAGAGGTGTACCAAATTGATGGTGGCATCGTTCGGTATGCCGAGAAGTTCAAAGACTCTGGGCTGTGGGAAGGTTCGCTCTACGTTTTTGATCGTCGCTTCAAATTGGATTACAGCAAGGACACCAAGGTATTAAGCACTTGTCATATGTGCGACACGCCCACGAGCGAGTACCACAATTGTTCAGATTTGCTGTGCCGCCGCCGAACCTTGGTCTGTCCCGACTGCGACGCAAAAGTGCCCGAAGTCTTCTGCCACGACTGCGTCTCAGACGACGGTTGAACAGAACTCTCTGCCCCTCGTAAGAGAGGCGACGCTGGGAATCGAACCCAGGTAGAGGGCTTTGCAGGCCCTTGCCTAAACCACTCGGCCACGTCGCCAACCGATCTGGCGGACCAAATCGGAATGGTAAGCCTACCTGCGAACCTCAATTGTTGCCCTGTCGAGTTTGATTGCCCTCAACTTCTAGATCAATAGCGCTCTATGGAAGGCTCACGGGCATGTCATTACGTCGCTCCTTCGTTATCTCCAGCCTGGTCGCCGCTATTGCTTTTTCTGCCTGTGGCGGAGGTGACTCAACCTCAACTGCATCTGATGCTCCGACAACAGAGTCATCAACGACAGAGACTCCGGCGACCGAGGCTCCACCCACAACTCTCGATCTTGCCGTTGAAGCGATGATGTATACCGAAGCCGGCCCATACCCCGTCGGTGTCACCACGCTCGAGCTCGCTGCAGGCAACAAAGTCGAAGTCTGGTATCCCGCAGTTGAAGGAACCACCGGAGCCGAGTTTTACGACACCCGAGACTTCGTACCTCCGGCCATCAAAGCTCTTCTGACCGCTGACGTGCCAGCCCGCTATGACTACACAGCCGGACGCGACGCAGTCGTTGCTGACGGACAGTTTCCCGTCGTGTTATTTAGCCACGGCTACAGCGGCATACGTTTCCAGAGCACTTTCCTGACAGCCCATCTTGCAAGTTGGGGCATGGTCGTTGCTGCTCCCGACCATTGGTCACGCGATCTTTTCCACGTACTTAGCGCTCCCGTCGGAGATCGCGAGTCGGCAACTGGCGAACTATTGGGATCGCTCGATTTGGTCATTTCTGGTAACGACGATCCAGCATCGCTCCTTCAAGGCCACGTTGATGTGTCTCGTGTGATTGCCCTTGGCCACTCGGCTGGCGGCGGAACAATTGTGAGCGCTGCAAAAGACGATCGCATCGACGGTTACATCTCGATGGCCTCTGGGGTTCTCGGTATGGGCGGATCAGATGCAACAACCATTGCTCCGCCAACATTCGTGAACAAGCCATCGTTCTTTATCGCTGGCGCACTTGACGCAATCATCTCTGCCGAAGAATCAACTCGTCCTTCATTTGAGGCTGTGCCTGGCCCGAGTCGTTTGTGGATCATTGACGGTGTGGGCCACAACGGCTTCGACGATTTCTGCACCTTCGGAAACGGATCAGGCATTATCGGCGTTGCTCTCGCATCGGGTCTTGGACCCTTGCTCGACGCTCAGCCGCAATTGAAAACCTTGGGGCAAGACGGATGTATCCCACCCGCCGAGCCAGTTGAACTTGGCTTCCCCATCATCAAACACGCGGTGACCGCTCAATTGCGTTTCTGGTTTGGCGACGATGCAACTCCAGTTGGTCTTGATAGCTCAGTGAGCGATCAATACGAACTCGCCGTCTCAATCGACTCCAAAGACTGATCACTGAACAGGTACAGCCCGAAGCCCATGTGAAACACTGTGACCATGGGGAAAACAACAGTCATCAAGAACGGTTTAATAGTCGACGGAACAGGTAATCCTGGCTTCCTCGCCGATGTTCTGATCGAAGGCGATCGCGTCACCGAAATCGGATCCAACTTGCAAGGTGACATCGTCATTGATGCAAGTGGTCGCGTTGTGGCCCCTGGTTTCATTGACATCCATACCCATTACGACGCACAAGCATTTTGGGATCCCGCACTCACACCGTCGTGCTATCACGGCGTCACCACTGTGGTCGCTGGAAACTGCGGCTTTTCAATTGCTCCCACAAGGCCGCAGGATCGAGCATTGATCGCCAACACCATGGAAAAAGTTGAAGATATGGATCCAGCGACCCTCAACGCCGGAATCCCTTGGGACTTTGAATCTTTCCCTGAATACCTTGCCTCAATTGAACAACACGGCACATTGTTGAACTTTGCGGCATACGTCGGCCACACACCACTGCGCATCTTTGTGATGGGTGATCAATCAGTTGGCCGAGCCGCCACAGCAGATGAAATCTCTCGAATGGCTGATCTGGTTTCTGAGGCCATGGAGTCTGGTGCCGCGGGATTCGCTACCAGCTTTGCTGTCACTCACCGTGGTGCAGATGGACAACCGATTCCCAGTCGTTGGGCAGCCGCTGATGAGATTGAAGCGCTGTGCAAAGCGGTTGGAGATTCTGGTCGCGGGGTGATTGGGGTGAATGGTGGCGAAAACTTAAGTTTCGCTGACTGCTACGTGCTGCAGCCCAAAGTTGGTGCACCAATTACCTTCACCGCCTTGCTGACAACATCTCAAGGAACGCATCTGGCCGCAGTTGAAGTACACAAAGAAGGGTTACGACAAGGGGTTGATGTTTGGCCACAAGTGTCATGTCGCCCGCTGTCTTTCTCGATGACAATGGTTGAACCATTCACCCTTAACACCAGCCCTATTTTTGCCGAGTTGATGCCCAAGTCAATTGACGCGCGTCGTGAAGCGTTTGCGAGTCATGAATGGCGCAACCGCGTGCGAGTCGGTTGGGAAAACAAACAAGGTCTCATTCCTCGTTGGGACAGCTACGAAATCATGGATGCTCCGTCATCACCAGAATTAGTGGGACGCCGCCTCACCGATATCGCCAACGAAACAGGCGCCGATCCGTTTGATCTGTTGCTTGAACTTGCGTTGCTTGAACCAGATCTCAAACTCCGCGTGAAAGCCATGTTGGCCAATGATGATGCCGATGGTGTCGCGATGCTGTTGAACACCGAGGGCTGCACCCTTGGTTTGTCTGATGCGGGCGCCCACGTGGGTCAACTATGTGACGCAGTTTTGTCAACCGACTTACTCGGATCCTGGGTCCGCGACAAGAAGGTGCTGACGTTAGAAAACGCAGTACACAAACTCACTCAGGTTCAGGCAGATTTGTTTGGCTTCACCGACCGTGGTGTCTTACGAGTTGGGGCATTGGCCGACATCGTTGTCTTTGATGCGGCGACCGTGTCCCCCGGACCCGTTCGTCGAGTCGTCGACTTTCCTGCCAATGGCGAGCGCCTCACTGCCGATCAACCAACTGGCATGCATCACTTGTTCGTGAACGGTGTCGAAGTACAGCGCGACGGCAAACTGTTGCAACCAGCCCTTGATTCTTTGCCAGGCCGCCTCGTTAAACCAAGCCTCCGTTGATTTTCTGGTGAGAGTTTTTACTTATTTCGAGTAATTATCCTCACCAGAATCACAAAGGTTTATGCGGTCATTGTGTATTTGATCGGCAGGGTCTTCAGACCGCCGACGAAGATGGTCTTCATCCACTTTGGCTCGCCTGCGAGTTCGATGCTTTCAAGTCGTGGCAGCAAAGCCTTCAAGAATGCTTTGATTTCCATACGGGCCAACATTGCACCGAGGCAATAGTGCACTCCAAAGCCGAAAGATAAGTGCTTATTTGGTGAGCGGCCAATATCGAACTTGTCGGGATCGACGAAAGCTTCAGTGTCTCGGTTACCCGATGGATACGACAGCAACACCGAGTCTCCAGCCTTGATGACCTTGCCACCCAAGGGGAAATCTTCGGTTGCCGTGCGCATGAAGTGCTTCACCGGTGTCACCCAGCGAATGATTTCATCAGCCGCCGTATTCAACAGGCTCATGTCATTCTTCAAGCGCGCCAACTGATCGGGGTTTTCAATCAACGCATGCATTCCGCCAGCGATTGCCGATGCGGTGGTGTCGTGACCCGCCGTCGCTGTAATGACATAATAGGAAATTGTCTGAATCAACGTGAGTTCTTCGCCGTTGATTCGTGCATTCGCAACAACAGATGCCATGTCATCGGTGGGGTTCGCTCGGCGTTCTTCCGTGAGTTTTGTGAAGTAAGCAAAGAAATCTTGAATGACGGCAATGATGTCAATTGGATCTGAACCACGTTGCATATCTTCATCTTGTGCACCAAACAACTCTTGGGTCAGAGTCAACATACGGCCGTAATCACTTTCGGGTAATCCCAAAATCGACAAGATCACATTGAGCGGAAACATCATCGCGATGTCTTTTGCAAAATCGCATTGACCACCCAATGAATACATCTTGTCGACGTAGCGATTCGCGTACATATCGAGCATGCCCTCTAACTTGGCCAGGTTCTTCGGCAAGAACCACTCCGATGTCACGCCACGCAATTCGCGATGCTCGGGGTCGTCCACATGAATCAGGGTGCGCAACATGTCGCCGTCCTCGGCGCGACGACGGTCAGATTCCAAGTCGCTTAAAACTGGGCGTGGTTCATTGAGAAAAATCTTGTTGCGAGCCTCAATGTCAAAGATGTCAGCAGATCTAGTGATCGCCCAAAACGAGTTGAAGCCAAGCCCTTCGCCGTTTACCCAATGGACTGGGTCTTGCTCGCGCAACATGGCGCAGGCACGGTAGAAGAATTCTTCATCGGCATACGAATCAGGGATCACAAAGGCATATCCGGCTTCTTCGACGTTGGCTGGCTGACGATCTGACATAACTACCCCCTTGATCACTGACCTGAACCTATTGTGCCTGATTGGGCTCGCCGAAATAGCAGGGACCTAAGCCTGCAATCGGCAGGACTCTTTTCGGGTAGAGTTTCTGACGACCCGTCAGAAACTCGGATCCTTGGGGGATTTATGCAATCGACTACTGCTCACTCCGACATCATCGCCGTCAAGGACCCGAGCGCGTACATCACCAAGGATCGTCAGACCCTTCGTGGCAAAAGAGTCGGCCCAATTCTGCACCTCGCTGATGAGCGGGCTCGCCTGGCCCAATTGACCTGGAACCACTTCGACATCAAGCGCCTCGGAGCGACCATCGGCGCCGAAATCAGCGGTGTTGATCTCACGACCAATCTCCCCCAACCCGTCATCGATGACATCCGCCAGGCCTTGCACGAATACAAGGTCATCTTCTTTCGCAATCAACCAGTGACCACGCAACAGCATGTTGACTTTGCTGCCCGCTTTGGTGAACTAGAAATTCACCCATTCATTCCTTCAAATACCGGTCAGCCCGAACTCGTTCGATTTGAAAAGTCATTTGATGTGAAGGGTTATGAAAACACGTGGCACCAAGACGTCACGTGGCGAGAATGCCCAAGTCTCGGTGCCGTACTACATGCCATTCACGTTCCCGAATCTGGTGGCGACACTTTGTTCTGCGATATGTATGCCGCGTACGAAGGTCTCACCGATGAGCAACGCGAATTTGTTGATACGCACGATGCTGAACACGATTTTGTACAGTCATTCGGTAAACAAGTTGCCCCCGACCAAATGGAAGCAATGCGGGCAAAGTACCCAGTCGTCGTCCACCCTCTTGCACCAACCCACGCGGCGACTGGTCGCAAGTACCTGTACTGCAATCCCGTTTTCTTGAGCCGCATCATCGGAGTTGACGAGGCTGAAAGCGATCGCTGGCTGACCGAATTGTGGCGCGAGAGCGACAATGTTGAGTACCAGTGTCGCTTCCATTGGGAGCCGGATTCAATCGCGTTTTGGGACAATCGTGCCTGCCAGCACTATGCAAGCAGCGATTACTGGCCCGAGATCCGCATCATGGAGCGCGCCAGCATCGTCGGCGGTCGACCGACTCGCTAGTTTCTAGCGATGGGCAATAACGAGCCAGACTTCACTCTCGATCCAGAACTCGACTTCACGGTCACGCTTGGCGGAGGTCGCGGACCCGCCGGCCATCCAACTCGTGATGACATCAGATTGTTGTCCCCCGACTTCTACGCCAATTTCGATGAGCTCACGCAATGGATGCGCAACGAAGCTCCTTTGTATTGGGATGACAAGACCGGAATTTGGGGAGCAACGAGCCATGAACTTGTCTCAATGATGAGCCGCGAGTGGCACACGTTTTCATCTGGTCAAGGATCCCGCCCAGAAAGTTCAGTGCCATCAATGATCAACTTCGACGCACCCGAACACACCAAGCGTCGTCGGTTGGTTGGGAACGGATTCACTCCGCGTCGCGTCGCCAATCATGAACCGTTTTTACGCGACCGAATCAATCAGCTCATTGATTCGGTGATCGATCAAGGTTCATGTGATTTCGTTGCCGATATCGCCACCCCGTTGCCGATGTTGATGATCGGCGAACTGATGGGGCTTCCCGAATCTGATTACGACAAGCTTCTTCACTGGTCAGATCTCTTTGCGACTGGTGGCGAAGAGATTCGCTCCGAAGTCGAACATGCAGTATTCGCCTGGAATGAGTACATCATGGCCAAGGTGAATGAACGTCGTGGTGGAGACGGCGACGACTTGGTCAGTCTGATCACTAACGCCGAATGGGAAGGCGAAAGACTCTCTGACCTCGACATCATGTTTGAGACCATGCTGGTACTTGTCGGTGGCGATGAGACAACACGTCATGTGATCTCGGCTGGAATTGCTGCGTTGTTACAGAATCAAGATCAACTAGAGATGTTAAAGAATGATCTCTCACTGTTGCCCAATGCGATTGAAGAGATGTTGCGTTGGGCCACACCCGTTCGCAACATGAATCGCACCGCCACCAAAGATGTTGTGGTCAATGGCTTCACGATCCACAAAGGCGATCGAATTCTCTTGTTATACCCATCGGCCAACCGCGACGAAAAAATCTTTAGCGATCCGTTCAAGTTTGATATCACCCGCACGCCGAACGATCATGTGGCTTTCGGCGCATACGGACGACATCATTGCCTTGGCGCCCCTCTGGCTCGGCTCGAGTTACGCGTTCTCTTTGAAGAAATTCTGCGACGATTCGACACAATGCAACTTGCAACTGACGGACCGCTGCCGTGGCGACGTGGAAACTTTGTTTTGGGACTCAACGAAGTACCGGTGACCTTCACCGCCAAATAGTTGTCGACAGATTTAGGCGAGGAACGACTTACCCATGCGATCGGTTTGAATCTTGGCCACGACTGTCATCACTTCGCCACCAGCTTCACGCGGTGTGACGACTGGAATGTCATCTGACCAAGTCATCGTGAGGTCATCCCACTTGCGTCCATCACCGACGATGGTTCCTTCGACTGCCAGGCGCGCCTGATGGTTTGATGCTTCACCCTGTTGTGGTGCTGCTGTTAATTCAAAAGTGCAATATATCGAACGGTCAATCGCCTGATGCTCACCACGCGGCAATGTGCCCATCACGATCGTGTACAACATGCCAGCTTCTTTGTGCACATGCTTTTCTTTGAAGTCTGGACGGTTCTGCATTTCCATAAACGAAACACGACTTGCGTACTTCACTATGGCCATACGGTCCCACTCGCCCTCGGTGCCTTGCGCAACGACTTCGCCGAAGAAAACTGGTTGCGCACCAATCTTGGAAAGAACGTCTGAGGGGTTGTACAAGTTGTCGGCTTCAACTCCGGAGATTCCAGGCTTGGCCGACTTCTCGGCTCCCTCGACACCGTCGTATCCAGCGACATCGCGATACTTCATGAAGTTCACCATGTAGATCGGACCGTCGTTCTCAGGTGTGCGACCAGCAAGGTCGAGGGCGTAATCGAAGTCAATTTTTCCGTAGCGCATTCAGCCAACTTAGCAACCCCATCATCATCAAGTGGCATTGAGAATGACACAATATGAAATTGAGTGCTACGGTGTCACCAGTTCGTACCTCGGAGGATCAATGTCAAACCAGCTCATTCTTGACTCACTACAACGCCGCATGAAGGCCCTCTTCAGCCTGTATGACGATGCCATTGACTCAATGGATCTTGAACACGTCAACCACTTCGAGCGCGAAGGCGTGGTTCCTATCGCTTTTTGTCTCTTCCATTACGCCAATGTGCATGATGCGTCTTTCATGCTGCTCTCGGGCCAACAGCCCCTTTGGAATGACGAATGGCAAGCACGGGTGGGTCTGACGATCAACGACCATGGCAAGCATCGCACCGTCGATGAGATGGTCCATCAACGAATCGGCGACCTCGACGCATTCGCCGAGTACATGCGAGCGGTGTATGCACGAACATCGGCCTGGCTTGAGCAGCTTGATCCATCCGAACTCGAGCGTGTCGTCATACCTCGCCCATTCCCTCCACAGATTGCTACGACCTTCAGCGCCCGAGTAGCCGGCGAACAAGGCGTCACCGTGTTAGATGGTGTTGAGTGTTGGCTATATCAACATGGCTTACGGCATATGGGCGAAATCGAAATGGCTCGTGGTCTCGTGGGTCTTGGTGGAATGACGTCGTAATTCGTTCACATCGCGAACAGAGTATTTGGATTCATCATTCCTTGCGGATCGATCGCACCTTTAATGGCCTTCATCATCGCAATCTCATTGTGCGAACGGCTCAAAGATAACCACTTCTTCTTCGCACTGCCGATGCCATGTTCGGCGCTGATGCTGCCCTTGAATTCAGCAACCACCTGAAGAACAACTTCATCAACGAGTTCATCGGTCGCCGATGGACCCAATACATTGACGTGCATATTTCCATCAGCCGCATGACCAAAGATAAAGACCTTCCAATCTGCGTTTGTCTCAGAGATCCGTTGACGAGTTTTTTCAATGAACTCCGGCAAATCAGACACCGCAACCGTGACATCAAACTTATGTGGCACGCCGTGCGTTGAAATCGCCGCAGTGTGTTCTTCACGTAGGCGCCACAGCCTGGCTCGACCTAGTTCATCTTGAGCAACGGCACTCAAACCAACAAAGTTTGACTCGGCAAGGTGTCTTTCAATGTCCGAGGCGAGATCAACATCGGCCGAGAATTCCAAGAGCAAATAGACCGGAGCAACAAAAGGAATCGCCACATTGAACGCTTTAGCGACAAGGTTTGCTCCATCTGCATAAAACAACTCTGCGGCATCTAGAGAATCAAACTGTTGGCGAATTCCTTGAACAACATGCACAACTTCTTCAGTTGAGTCACAGCCCAACAAAACCGTGGTCCGAGATGTGTGCAACGGCAGTAAACGCAGGCGAGCAGCCGTGACAATTCCGAGAGTTCCTTCGCTCCCACACAAGAGTGATGCGATGTCATAGCCGGTGTTGTCCTTGATCAATCCAGCCATATGTTCAATCACATCACCATTAGGAAGAACTGCTTCGATCCCAACTACTTGATGTCGCGTTGAACCGAATCGCAGAACATTGATACCCCCAGCATTGGTCGCGATCGTCCCACCGATTGTCGCTGATCCTCGAGCCCCAAAATCAACGGCATACCGCAAGCCAAACTGCTTGGCGGCTTCTTGAACCTGTTCAACAGTTGCTCCGGCACCTACCGAAATCTGCTGACTCACCGCATCGACAGGCCCGAGCGAATTGAGCCGCCGAGTCGAGACAATCACGTGTCCTTCAGACGCCAAGGTTCCACCCACCAATCCGGTATTTCCACCTTGGGGCACGACTGCAACATTGTGCTGCGAGCACAAATGCATGACTTGACTCACTTCGCTCGTTGACCCAGGGCGAAGCACAAGAGATGGACTTCCGATGAATCGACCGGTCCAATCAGTGCCGTAGCTGGCAAGATCATCAGTCAGGACGTGGGCATCACCAACCACTTGTTGCAGAGATTCAACGAACTCTGAGTTCAGCGTCTGCGGTCGACTAGTCACGTCATCAAGGTACCGCGAATTACCTCTTCCCAAGCCAACCGCGGCAACCTATGCTCACCCTTGGGGAGGTGACGCCATGGGGGGCACACCGACAGTTTTAGGGGATATTTCCACCGAATGGTTGAGCGAGGTTCTTCACACTCGAGTCACCGGATTCAGTCTTCAAGTCATCGGAGCTGGCGAAGGGTTCATGGGCCAACTCGCCCGCGTTTCACTCGTTGGCGACAATGTCCCAGCAAGCGTGATTGTCAAATTTCCGACATCCGACCCCGGTGGTCAGGTGATGGGCGAAATGATGGGCGTTTGGAACCGCGAGCATCGGTTTTACACCGAAGTCGCTTCACAGATTCAGGGAATCAAACTCGCTCGTTGTCTGCACAGTTCGGTTGATCCTTATGCCCTCGTTCTTGAAGACTTAAGCCCAGCGCGATCCGGCGATCAAGTCGCGGGTCCCACACCCGACCAAGCTCGAATAGCGATTGATGTTGCCGCAACATTGCATAGTGCATGGTTTGACAAGCCCGAACTTCAAACTCTCGATTGGATGCCCAGCATCAGCGACCCGATGACCGCAACTATCGGAACCCTCTTCCCCATCGGATGGCCGATATTTCTTGAGCGTTATCAAGATTCGCTTCCCCCTCGAGTTCTGAAGTGGTGCGAAACATTTGCTCCGATGATCGAAACCTGGATGCAGAAGTATTTTGATTGGCCCTGCACGCTGACTCACGGAGACTTTCGGCTCGACAACATGTTCTTTCACGATGATGGCACGATGACACTCATTGATTGGCAATTATCAATGCGTTCCCCGAGCACTTCTGACCTCGTCTACTTCTTGGGTACAAACATGACAACCGAGATGCGCCGATCGATGCAAGAAGAATTGATTCATCGTTATTGCGACAAGATGCGCGCTGGCGGAGTTCCCGATCAATGGGCCGACTACGAAACCATCATGCAGGGTTATGCCGAAGGCGTGTTGTTCTATTGCACATCATTCGCCGCCAGCATTCTTTCGCTCGATACTGCAAATGAACGCGGCGCGGCACTGATGGACTCGCTGGTGCGCCGCGCATTCTCTGCTGCCGACGATTTAGACGCCGGCGGCCGTCTCGGTATTTAACTCAAAAGTTTTTGTTCACTGTTGCGAACCCAATAGATGTCAACTGATTGACGGCCCTCGTTAATTCCGCGTCGTTCAAAAACGGTTTCAATACGCCAATCTGGGCGAGAGAATTCTGGGTCGTCAAATGATTCATTCGCCGCAACGACAGTGATCGACTTACGCCAATAATCCTCAATGTCGGTTGCCAGCCGTAAGACTCCACCCACTTTGAGGACCCGAGCGAGCTCAAGAACGACATCGGGTCGTATTAACCGACGGCGTTGCTCTCGTGGCTTGGGCCACGGGTCAGGAAAGAAGACCCACACTTCAGTTAAGGATGCATCAGCAAAACGTTTGAGCAGAACCAACACATCACCCTCAACAACTCTTGTGTTCGTGAGCGACTGTTTTTCAATTCCCTGCAAAATGTTGGCGGTACCCCGAGTATGAATATCTATTGCGATGAGATTGAAATCAAGATGAGTTGGGCCAAACGAAACTGCCAAGTCCCCGCGACCACATCCGATTTCTAAACACACCGAATTACCGTTGCCGAATACTTCACTCAAGTCGAGCTTCGGACCGTGCTCTGCAATACTCCAATCGTCCTTCAGCCGTTCGTAAACCTTCGACAATTCGGGCCCGAGTTTGCGACGACGAGGACGAAATGTCCGAACAAGTCGGTTCTCTGAATCTCCGCGTAACACGGCGCAGACGGTAACGCCGATTAACCTCAACTAGACCTGATCAGTAAGTGATCGTGATCAGTTTGAGCATTTTTCGGAGCCTGTTGTGACAATTCAGATGCAAGTTGTTCTCGCCGACTACGCAGTCACTCACGACGGCAAAGTCATGATGGCTGGCGCTGGCTGGAGCCAAGTTGGATCTGGACCATTCGCCAGTGCCTTGGCCTTCATTGTGAAAGTTCCGTGGGATATGGCCAATCAGCAAATCGCAATCCACGCTGAACTTGTCGACGAAGATGGGCGACCCGTGCTCGTGAATCAGGCCCCATTGGCTCTTGATATTGGATTCAGTGTCGGCCGCCCCGACGGATTACGACCCGGTAGTGATATCGACCAGAACTTGGCCGTTCAAATTCCGCCGATCGCGCTCGCCCCGGGCCGAAGCTATGAATGGCGCATTTCAGTTGACGGCGAGCATCGCCAAGACTGGAACCGTGGTTTCTTTGTGCGGACTCCCAAGACTTCCTGACTCGAGCAATGCAAAAGGCCCCAAGACTGAGTCTCAGGGCCTTTTGAACTGGAGCGGATGACGAGATTCGAACTCGCGACCCTCACCT
>SXGQ01093796.1_pt1 | contig 37296 bp, 30 predicted proteins | sample 3178371 | NCBI WGS metagenome assembly SXGQ01 (sample SAMN11356859, study PRJNA531348) | freshwater metagenome | isolation source: freshwater sample F1-20 | place: China: Fuxian Lake, Yuxi | collected 2017-12-25 | reverse complement strand
CGCCAATTTGATTGCAGTACTTGATGATGCAACAAATTCATTAGCTAATGGTGAATCATTTAATGTATCTGTTCAGTTTAGAAGTTTGACAACCGGAAATACGGTTGATTATGGATTAATCACCATTGAACCTGGCATTGGCATTCGTGTGAAAGGATACAGTAATGTTTCAACCGCTGGTATTCTTTTACCTGGCGATATTTCTCAAAATGTTGGTAACTCTACTCATAGACCACTCATCAACGAATTCAATGGCCCATATGCTATTTTGGATCCTGCGGCTACTGGCACCGAAAAGTGGACATTTAGAAATCTAAGTGCTAATTCTCTTAATATTGTAAGTGTAATTGAAACTACAAATTCATTGAGTACTAGTAGTAACACTCACATGAATGTTCAGTTGTATCAAGCGAACACTCCAAATGTTCTGAATGTAAATGATTCTGTTTTGTGGTATGCAAATGTGAAGCCGTTAATTGAGTTCCCAAATGTTTCAACATTTTTGGTAACAACAGCTGACGGCCAACAAAGAACTATTACGATTGGAATCGACCGTGGTTTAGTTGATGATTCCAACACATACAATGAGGTTGTCAATAGTAACCCGGACATTATTGTGACCAACTCACCATTTGATATTCGTGTCTTTGGTGCTAAACCAAATACCGCCTACACATATTCTGGACCTAATATTTCAGGTACAGGATTTGTTTTGGCTAACGGATATTCGTTGGTTGCTAACACTACAATTACAAATACTGGTTCATACACTTACACAATTGATTTTGGCGGAACAAACCATAGAAGAACATTGACAAAGGTTATTACTTCTTAAAGCGGCATAAATAGACGATGGCCACAGTTACTACAAATATCGCTCGTCAATTTAAAGACCTGGATCTAAATTTTACGATACATCCACTCAAAAAGGATATCAATAAGAATTTAGACCAGATTGCTGTAATCAATGCAATTAAGAACTTGGTTCTTACAAGTCACTATGAAAAACCTTTCAATCCAGACTATGGATCAAATGTTCGCAAGCTTTTGTTTGAAACTGTAGACATTGTTACTGCTTCTGCAATTGAAAGAGAAATACAACAGACAATAACAAATTTTGAACCAAGAGTTAATGTAATTAGTGTTTCTGTTATACCAGATCAAGACAACAATGGTTTTAGTGTTCAGATGTATTTTTATATTGTCAATCAAACAGAACCAGTTTCGATAAGTTTTTTACTAGAGAGAACACGATAAATGGCAACAAATCGTTTAACGGTCACGGACCTAGATTTCGATACAATCAAAACAAATCTGAAAGCCTATTTACAGGCTCAGTCGGAGTTTACTGATTATGATTTTGAAGCCTCCGGTTTAAGTGTTCTTTTAGATATTTTGGCATATAATACACATTACAATGCTTACTATTTGAATATGGTTGCCAATGAAGCTTTTTTAGATACTGCTGTTCTTCGTAGTTCGGTTGTATCACATGCTAAAACATTAGGTTATACACCACAATCTTCTACTGCGCCAAGAGCAATTATTGATTTAACGATACCTTCTGGTTCAAATACTTCAGGTTCTCTGACTATACCTAGGGGTTTTAATTTTAGAACTAATTTATTGGAAAACACAGTTTATAATTATACGGTGCTTGACGATGTAACTGTAGCTAAAGTTGGTTCAGATTTTGTTTACAGAAATTTAAACATTTATGAAGGTGATTTAATCAGTTATGATTACACTTATAATTCAACAACAAATCCAAAAGCCGTTTTTCCAATACCAGATGCAAATGTAGATACTTCTACTATAGTTGTTGAGGTTCAAGTGTCATCAAGTAATTTAACATCAGATACTTATACACTAGCAACTGATGTTTTAGAAGTATCTTCAAATTCAAAAGTTTTCTTTTTACAAGAAAGTCAAAACGGAAAATTTGAGATTTATTTTGGTGATGATTATCTTGGTAAAAAATTAACAAATGGCAATATTGTCAATATGAGTTATTTGGTGACAAATGGTTCAGTTTCCAATAAGTCAAATAATTTTACTGCAACAACATCTATATCACCTTATACAACATATACTGTTTCTGTTGTTTCACAGTCAGCCGGTGGTTCCGAAAAAGAAACTGCTGACAGTATTAAATTAAACTCTACATTACAATACGCTACACAGAATCGTTTAGTGACAACAAAAGACTATGAGAGTTATATTAAAAAGGTTTATGGTGCTGTAGATTCTATTTCAGTTTGGGGTGGCCAAGAAGAAATACCTCCAGTTTACGGTAAAGTTTTTATCTCAATTAAACCAAAAACAAATTATTACTTGACTGAAGCAGAAAAAACACGAATCATTGATGAAATTGTGAAACCAAAATCAATTGTTGCTGTAGACGCCGAAATTCGTGATCCGGAATATCTGTATTTGAAAGTTGTCAATAAAGTTTTATTAGATCGTAAAAAGACCACACTTAATGATGAACAAATAAAAAATCTTATTCGAACAGCTATTTTTGGTTATTCTGATTCCAACTTAAACAAATTTGATTCTACTTTTGTTTTATCGAAAATGCAAGATAAAATTGATGCTGTAGATTTAAATGCGATTATTGGTTCCGAAACTATACTACGACTTGAGAAAAGGTTCGAACCCGATTTAAACAATGCAAAAACTTATGAAATTAAGTTTAATGCTAAGTTGCATCGTGGCACAATTTTAAATCGTTTAGTTTCTTCTGAATTTACAATGAATGATTCTTTAGGTACAACAAGAACTGCGATTATTGAAGAAGTCCCAGAATCTTATACTGGTGTTTCAACAATTGAAGTAACAAACGCTGGTTATGGTTATACTTCTGCACCAACTGTAACAATTACTGGTGATGGTGTTGGTGCAACCGGTGTAGCAACAATTGTAAATGGCAAAGTAACTTCTGTGACAGTTACAAATCGAGGAATTAATTATACAAAGGCAGTCATTACATTTACTGGCGGTAATGGTTATGGTGCTGCAGCGGTAGCAGTTTTAGATGGTCGTTTTGGTACTCTGAGAACAGTTTATTTCAATACGCTGGCTGAAAGACAAGTAATTAATTCAAATGCTGGTACAATTGATTATGATACCGGTGTTGTTACCATTAATGATTTGAGAATATTATCTGTTTCAACTGCGGATAGTTTAATACGAATTGACATAGAATCTGAAGATGGTATTATTTCTTCTATACGAAATACTATTATAACAATGGATCAAACAGATTCAACAGTAGTTTCAACAGATATAACTTCTGTATAAAATGGACAAAAAAACTTCTATTTTAGTTAGTGGTCAAGTACCTGAGTTTGTTCGGGAAGAATACCCTTTGTTTGTTACTTTTCTGGAAGCTTATTATGAGTTTCTAGAAAATAAACAAGGAACAAAACAAAATGATTTACTTACTGAAGCAAAAAAATTAAAAACAATTTTTGATGTTGATGAATCAATAGATGAATTCGAACAGTATTTTTTTAACACATATGCTTCATTGATTCCAGTTGATGTTCAAGGTAACAAAGAACTATTGATTAAAAACATTTTGCCTTTATATCAGGCAAAAGGATCTGAAAATTCTTTTAAATTATTATTTCGTTTTTTATTTGCTGAAGAACCAACCATAACTTATCCTAGAGATAATATTCTTCGTGCTTCTGATGGTAAATGGAAAATTGATAAATCAATCAAAGTAACAACAAACATATCATCATTTTATACAGCAAACGGAAGCACTAAAGAATTTAAAATTATTTCACAATTAGATTCAACTGGTCTTGATGTTTATTTGAACGATGTTCTAACAACGACCGGTTTTAAAGTTTTAAAAGAATATAATACTATTGTATTTGATAGTAATTTGGCCGCAAATACAAATTTAGAAATATTTTACGATTCCGTTGAACGAACACTTTTTAATAATCGAAAAGTAACAGGAAAAACATCTGGTGCTACAACAGTTGTTGAAAATGGATTTAGAATAAATTTAAATAATAGAGAAATTTTAGAGTTATTTGTTGATGATAAAACAACTGTTGGTGAATTCAATATTGGTGAAATATTAGAAACTGATGTTTTTGTTGGAGAAACTCTTGTTGATGTTAGACTAAGAACTATATCTGAATTAAGTTCAATTACTGTTACGAATTCGGGTAGTAATTATAATGTTGGTGATCCAGTTATTATCACCGCACCAAGATCAACAAGAACGCCTCAAGCTATTGTTACAAGTGTTTTCAAAGGCAGTATTGATTCAATGACCATCGTGAAAGGTGGTGCTGGTTTTAAAATTAATTCTCCAATAAGTGCTGATGGTTTTGGTAAACCATACGTTGATATTGACATTAATTCAGTTTTACTTACATCTGACAGCACAGCCAACACATTCAGAATTTTTTCTGACATTATTTCTGATATTGATCCTGCAAATACTTATATTAATGCTGCATCTTATGGCTTGAGTGGCAATACAGGCAATTCTAACAGTATCATAAGGCATACTTTTTCGAATACTGCCTACACAAATATTGGTGAAATTATTGGTGTTCAAATTAATTCAACACAAATATCTTTTTCAGCTCAACCAAATTTTGATGCTGAGTCTGCTAATTTAGTTGTTGCAAATATAGGATCAACTTTATCCAATACAACAGTTTACATTAAAAGTTTTGGTTCTTTAGGAAAAACTGTAATACACAGTGGCGGCACTGGCTATGCTATTGGTGATGAATTGAATTTTACGAACCCAACGGGTAGTTATGGTCTTGGCGCAGCAGCTGAAGTCCGAAAAGTTGACGCCAATGGTTCAATACAAAAAATAGATTTTGTTCCTTCAAAAATAATTGGAACAGCGAATGTGTTTACAACAAATGCAAATGTAATAGGAACAGGCACTTCTTTTGTTACACAACTTTTAGTTGGCGACCAAATAATGGTCAATGGTGAAATAAAAACAGTTAATACGATCACCTCAAATACTTTGTTTTCTGTGAACACGGCGTTTTCTGCCAATTCAACTGTTAAACCAGTTCGTGTTTATGGCATTTATCTTGTTGGCGGCCAAGGTTATGAACAAAATAAGTTGCCCACTGTTACAATCACTTCGACTGGTGGATCAAATGCTAATGTTGAAGTGATTGCAGTTATGGGAGATGGTGAACAATTCACTGCTTCTTTAGGAAATAACAATCCTGGCGGCATTGAAACAATTACAATTTTAGATGCTGGCCTTGGTTTACAATCTGTTCCCGAAATTAGTTTGTCTGGTTATGGTGATGGTACCGCCACTGCTGAAGCAGTTTTAGTGCCAACAGTGGAAACTTCTCCAGGAAGATGGCAAAATCAAGATGGTTTGATTTCATCTTCATATATGAAACTACAAGGAAAAGATTACTACATCGATTATTCATATGTAATTTCTTCTTCAATTGAGTTTTCAAAATACAAACAAGTTTTAAAAGAACTTTTACATCCAGCTGGAAGTATAGCTTACGCAGAAGTAACTAGATTAGATGAACTACTAGAACGTAAAGTAAAAGTGGAATCACATATTGTTCAAGAGGCAGCATAAATAATAGACTATGGCGATAACATATACAAGAAAAACATCAAATTATACCGCTGTTAACGGCGATGCTATAATTGCTGACACTACAACTGGATCGTTTACAGTCACTCTTCCTGCTTCACCAACTGTTGGTGCTAGCGTAATTATTGTTGATGGAAACGATTGGTCACAAAATAATTTAACCGTCAATAGAAACGGTTCTTTAATTGAAGATTTAACGCAAGATTTACTTCTTGATCTTCGTGGCGTAAAAGTTGAATTTATTTACGATGGCACTACTTGGGAAATTTATGTTTCTGAGGCCCCATTGGAACCAGAGGGTAGAGCATATACTTCTACAAAAATACGATTCAATAATGCTGAACAGTTTAAAGAAGCTTTTTCTGAGACTGATGCCTCTGTTGGTTATGTTTTTATTTCCAAACATCTTCCTTGGGCAAACGAAGCTGCTCCGGATATAATTACAGATACAGTCGCAAACGAAAAATTTATTTGGAAAAACATGATTGCGGCTAAAAAAATAACAGGTAATGATGTTGAACTTGTGATACCAAAAAAAGAATGGGCGGCTAATGTAAAATATACTCAATATGATGATACTATAACATTAGAAACTTTACTATCTTCCAATACCAGTGCAAATGTATATCAGATGTATGTGATTAATTCTGAAAGAAATGTTTATAAGTGTTTATCGAACAATTTAAGTGCAAATTCAACTGTCGAACCTCTTGGTTCAAATTTGGGTTCTAAAGGTATTATTCAAACCGCCGATGGTTATTTGTGGAAATATCTGTATAACATTGAAGCCACAAATAAATTTTTTGCAAATAATTGGTTGCCGGCACCGGTTTCAATATTACAATTAGATTATGACGGAAGTGCAAATGCTGCTATTGATGGTGAAATTACTACAATTGTGGTAACTGACAATGGCAGTGGTTATTTTAATAGCAATATTAATGTAAGTGCCTTTGCAACTTCATGTACAGTTTTAACTGTTGATGCAGCTGTAGATATGGCAAGCCTTATAGCTGTTAACATGGGTATTTCTGGAAATGGAATTGTTGGAGATACATATATTACAGCTGTTGATTTGATAAACAGAAAAATTAATTTGTCATATGCAACATCTTCATCTGGCGGCGGCACTGCTAACACTCTAACAGTATCAACAAGAGCTAAAGTTTCTGGCGACGGCACAGGAGCTGTTACTTCAGTTACCCTTTCCGGTAATACAATACAAAAAATTACTTTAACTAGCTATGGTTCTGGTTATTCATATGCTAATGTTGACATATATGGTACAGCAACAGGTGCCGGAGAAGCTGCAGCTCGAGCAATTATTTCGCCAAAATATGGCCACGGTTACAATTCTGCAAAAGAATTGGGTGGTTATAATGTAATGATTAATGTTAAAATTGGTGATAATGATACAACCGAAGGAAACTTAATTTCCGCAAACACATCTTTTAGAACATATGGGCTTCTTCGCAATCCACATAAATATGGAGCAAATACTCCAGTGACATATGCTAATTCTAATTCTGTTGTTCAATTGACCACAAGTGTAACACTAATTGCTGGTACTGCTTATAATGTAGATGAGTTGGTATATCAAGGATCTTTAAGTTCTCCAACTTTTAGTGGATATGTTGAATCTTCCAATGGTAACACAATAGAATTAACAAATGTTCAAGGAACAATAGTGGTTGGTTCGGTGCTTAAAGGCTCAAACACTAATCCAACAGGAAGAACTGTGACAAGTATTTCTTATCCGGAATTTGAACCCTATACCGGTGATATTCTTTATGGTGAAAATATTACACCGATTACACGTTCGCCAGGCCAAGCTGAAAACATTAGATTTGTTGTTAAATTTTAGAGGAATTCATGGCTCTCAATACTAATTTTAATGTAAATCCATATTATGATGATTTTGACGAAACAAAAAAGTATCTTCGTTTACTTTTTAAGCCAGGCTATGCTGTTCAGGCTCGTGAATTAACTCAGTTACAAACAATTCTTCAAAAACAAGTAGAGCGTTTTGGCGATCATATTTTTAAAAATGGTTCAGTTGTTACTGGCGGACAATTCTTTTTACAAGATGCCACTTATTTAAAACTTGATGCTTCATACAATGCTGTCGATGTAAGTTCTAACAGCTTTGTTGGTATGACAATTTTATCTAGTGACGAAACAAAACGAGCTGAAGTTATTAAGGTTTTTGCAGCTGATGTGGGTACCGGTGATCCAATTACATTGATGGTAAAACAAGTATACGGATCTGCTTTCACATCATCTGAAACAATTAAAACAAAAGAAGCTTCTCCAGTATTTGCAAATGTTTCCACTTCTGGTGTTGGCACGGGCCAAATATTTTCTGTGAATGAAGGTGTGTTCTATTATGATGGTTTTTTCATTCAAAATGATGCACAAACTGTTGCTGTATCAAAATACAGTAGTACTACAGCTAATGCTCGTATTGGTTTTGAAATTACAGAATCTGTTGTAACCAATAATTCTGATACAACTCTACTTGATCCTGCACAAAATGCTTCAAATTATCAAGCTCCAGGTTCAGATCGTTACAAAATTAATTTAGTTTTAGCAACAAGAAGTTTATCGTCCACTGACGATACACAGTTTATTGAATTAGCAACAGTTGAAAATGGTGTAATTGTTAAAGAGAACAAGTATCCAATTTATTCAGTACTTGAAGATACATTAGCACGCAGAACATATGATGAATCTGGCAATTATACGGTTCGTGATTTTAGAATTTCTTTAGACACAAATACATCAAATACTGCACAGACTGATATTACTTTGTCTCCCGGTAAAGCGTATGTTTATGGGTACGAATTCGAAACAAACGGACCAACAACATTAACCATCGACAAACCAAGAACAACTGCAAATGTAACAAACAAAAGAATTACAGCTGACTATGGTAATTATATTTTTACCACAAATCACTACGGTTCTTTTCCAATAAACAGTTTACAAACAGTTGATATTCATTGTGTTAATGTTGTTTCAATTAATACAACATCTACTGCCTCAATTTCTAATACAAAAATTGGTACTCTTCGTGTTAAATCGATTGCATATGAGTCTGCCTCTAATACTTCAAATGCAAACACATACATTTTTAAAGACTTTGTTTTTGATGTAAATGTTGGTTCAATTACAGGTACAGTTAATTCTGCAACATCAACTACATTAACACTTGCTAATTCTGTAGCTGGCAATGTCTTTTCTACTATTAATGATGCCTATACTGGCGCTAAACTTAGAATTACAAGTGGAGCTGGTTCTGATGAAGCACCTAAAGTAATTACCGATTTTGTCGGTTCAACTCAAACAATTACTGTAAGTCCTGCTTTCACTACGACACCAAATAATGCATCAGTATTTTCAATTGATTTTGAATTTAATGATGCTGAATCTTTAGCAAATTTTAGTACAACTACAAAAGTTGCTGCTGCGGATATTTCAAGTCGTTCAAAAGATTTATCTACAACTTATGAAGATGTTTTCTTAACTGATGGTGCGTATGAACCATTGATTTTCCGTCTTGGTGAAGAATATGTAGCTCAAAATACAATTGCTGACTTTTCATTCTCCTATCGTAGATTATACGCTTCTCAAGCATTTACCGCAAACGATTCACCAGCACTATCACTAGGAACTGGTGAAGCTATCGCAGCTGCGGCATCAACTTCAGCAAGAGCTGCAAATTATTATGTTGTCGTAACTGCTGCTGGTACTTCTAGTTATTTGGTTGGCCAAGTTATTCCTGCCGATAAATTCACAGTCAGTACAGGCACAAATAAGATTACAGTTACAGATGGTCAAAACATGACCGCTAATATCATTGCTACGATTGATGTTTCAACAGCTTCAAAGAAGCAAAAGACTTATGTAGCTGCAAACACCACAATTCAAACTTCTGGTGGTGTTGATGTGTTTGGTAATGCTGCAGTTACAATTTATCCAGCAAATGGCCAGTGCCATATTGCTAAAGCTTATGTAAATAAAGTGCCAAATCAAATTCAATCATTGTTCATGTCGGACATTATTGAAATTACCAATATTTTAGATTTTGGCAGCAATGGCATTTCTGTTGCAAATTCAACATATGCATCAAATGTAACAACAAAATATACATTTGACAATGGTCAAAAAGATTCTTATTATGACCACTCGTTAATTAAATTGAAGCCTGGCCAGACAGCACCAACTGGTAATGTTGTGGTGTTTTTCAATAGATTTACATCTTCTGGTCCAGGATTCTTTACAGTAGATTCGTATTCTGATATTGCTTACGGTAGTATTCCATCATACTCATCACCGACAAATAATTCTCTTTATAATTTGAGAGACTGTTTAGACTTTAGACCGGTTCGTTCTGACGCTACAACTTCTGGCGGCAGTGCCGTTGTTTTTGATGTAACTTCAACAACAACTGGTCCTAAGATTCCAGAAAATGGTTCTGATATTCTTCTCGATTATCAGTACTATTTGCCAAGAATTGACAAAGTTGTTTTAGATAAAACAAAGAAATTTGAAATTATTAAAGGTATACCGTCTTTAACTCCTTATCCGCCAAATGATTCTTCAACAGGCATGACTTTGTTTGTATTGACTTATATTCCATATTTGTCAGATACAAAAGACACAACTCTACAACAAATTAATCATCGCCGTTATACGATGCGTGATATTGGTAAAATTGAAGCTCGTGTTGAAAATTTGGAATACTACACATCATTAAGTTTCCTTGAACAAGATGCTTTAACTAAACAAGATTTAACAATATTGGATAGCCAGAATGTCGAAAGATTTAAAAATGGCGTTATTGTAGATTCGTTTAAAGGACACTCTGTAGCCGATGTTTCAAATAGTGATTATGCTGCTTCGATTGATACGGTTAACAAGTATTTAAGACCATCGTTTAATATTTCTGCACATACTTTAAATTTTGATTCGGCTAATTCATCAAACTTTACAAGAACTGGCTCTTTAATAACTGCCAATTCTTCTTCAACCACATTTATTGATCAATCAAGAGCTTCTAAAGCAGTCAATGTAAATCCATTTAATGTGGTGAATTATCTTGGTAAGCTAAAACTAAGTCCACCATCTGATACATGGATTGACACAAACGAAAGACCTGATGTTCTTGTTAATCTTGGTGGGGATCGTGATGCTTGGCAGTTAATTACAAACAGACTGCCTTCAACTTTGGAATGGAATTCTTGGCAGACGATTTGGACTGGAACAGAATCATTTAGTTTTTCTGGCGCAGAAGTGGATTGGGCAAATCGTAGAACAAATCTTGTTGAAGGCACAATGCAGGTTGTGACACAAAATCAAACAAGAAGCGGTATTATTTCTCAAGTTGCGCCACAAACAATAACACAATCTTTAGGTGATAGAATTGTTGATGTTTCGATTGTGCCGTTTATGAGAAACATCAATGTTCTTTTTGTTGGTACTGATTTTAAACCAAATACAACATTATATCCATTCTTCGATGAAGTTTCTGTTGATAATTATGTCGGAGACCGTGTCAACAAATATTATTTGACATCCAATAATATTGGTTTTAATGTTAACTATAGTAATCCTGAAGTTGTAAATATCAGAGACAAGAGTGCTGGTGTTAATGTGGCTAATGCTGTGGTTGTGCTCACATCAAACAATATTGTTTATGTGACTAATATGGCAATTAATACATCATTTAATTTTGCAACTGCGAATGCTGCAAATCTACAACTAATTGGCCAACAAACTGGTTTAACATATAATGTAGCAACATACGAACATAATGGAGGTATTGTAAATACGGCAACTTCAAGTAGTGTTACACTTCGCATTGATGCACAAAACGCAAGTAATCAAAACACCATTAATGGTTCAGTCATTTTTATTACACAAGGCACAGGTGCTGGTCAAAATGCTACAATCTCATCATACAATACATCTACAAGAGTTGCTACAATTTCTAGCACATGGACAACAACACCTGATACAACATCTCACTATGGTATTGGTAGGCTCACTTCAGACCAAGCTGGATCTGTGGCTGGCATTTTCTCTATACCAACTGGAACTTTCCGAGTTGGTGAGAAACAGTTTAGATTAACTGACACTTCAACTGGTGATATTCCAAGTTCTGCTACAAACGGCGATGCATCATTCTTCGCTCAAGGTATTTTGCAAACTAAACAAGAAACAATTCTTTCTACAATTCAACCAGTTATTCAAAGAACAGCTGTATCTGATAATAGAGTTGTTACGAGTAGTGGAATAACCAATCAACGAGTTGTTGGAACAGTAAATTGGGCAGATCCTCTGGCACAAACATTTTTGATTAGTCCACAACAATACCCACAAGGTATGTTTTTATCAAAAATAAGACTTTGCTTTAAAACAAAAGATGATACTGTACCTATAACTCTACAACTTCGTCCAACAGTCAATGGATTCCCATCAAGTTCTGTTGTTTATCCATTCTCAACTGTTTCATTAACACCAGATAAAGTAAAAACTTCAACAAGTCCAAGTATGGATAGTTCTAGTACATATACAGATTTTATTTTTGATTCTCCTGTTTATCTTCAACCAGGCGAACATTCGTTTGTTCTTCTTGCAAATTCAAACAAATATGAAGTTTATGTTGCTGAAATTGGTAAATTGGATATTGTTGCTGGTCGTCAAATTTCAGAACAACCATATGGTGGTTCTCTATTCTTATCACAAAATGGTTCAACTTGGACAGCTGATCAAACTTCTGACATGATGTTCCGTATGTTCCGTAATAGTTATACAACGAATACGGTTACTGCACAATTTACGATTAATACTCCATCAACTGTGGTTCCATATGAAGTTGTTGATTTAATTACTTCAGATATTACTGTAGCAAATACTTCATTATCTTATCAGTTTAATAGTGAGAAAGCCGATGGTTCTGGTTTTGCTGGTTTAACTTCAATTACACCATTACAAAATTTAGAAATTACTGACGGTGTTGGCAGAAAACTAAGTAATACCACTGGAAACATAACATTTACTCTTGTTGGTACAATGGCAACATTAAGTAATGAAGTTTCTCCAGTTATTGATGTGTCTCGCATGGCAATTTTAGCTATTGAAAATGAAATTAATAATTTGGGACTATCAAACTCTGGTGTTGTAATTGCTAATACGGGTTCTGGTTATGCTAACTCCGCAGATATAACAGTTACGATTTCTGGTGGCGGTGGTTCTGGCGCTACAGCTGTGGCAAATGTTGTTGCAAACACAATTGACGCTGTTTATATCACATCTTCTGGTTCTGGTTATACAAGTTCACCAACAATCACTATCACGCCTGGTTCAGGTGGCGGCGCAAATGCAAATGTAACATACATTGGTGAAACTGAAAAATCTGGCGGCAATGCAACAGCACGCTATCAAACTCGCCGTGTAACTCTTGCTGATGGTTTTGATTCTGGTGATTTGCGTGTTTATTTAAATGCTAACAAACCATCTGGTACAAATGTTTATGTGTACTACAAGATTCTTTCTGCTTCAGATCCTGAAGTGTTTAATGATAAGAAGTGGCAGTTAATGACAGAACTTGGTAACTCAAACTTTGTTTCATTAAATGATACTGATTATCGTGAATTAGTTTTTGCTCCAGGTGTTAATGGTATTGCTAATAACTCTGTTTCTTATACTGCTGGAAGCACAGCCTTTACAACATTCAGAAGTTTTGCAATTAAAATTGTAATGACAAGTGATGACACAGGAATTGTTCCTAAAGTTAGAGATTTCAGAGCAATTGCTTTACCATCAGGATAATATGAAACAAGTACAAATACCAGACACTCCTTTTGTTCGGGATATTCATTCTAAGGCAATTCTAAATACCGATAAAAAAGGATTGAATGAATATCTGTTGAAGAGGGACATTGCTAAAAAGCAAAAAATGGAACAAAACGAATCAAAAGATCGTTTAGATAAGTTAGAAAAAGATATACAAGAAATCAAAGAATTACTTCTAAAGATGAGTCGATAAATGGCAATTAATCAATTAAGTACAGCTAATACATTTGAGCAGTGGTTAATTGCCACTCAATCACTTATTGCGTTTGCAAATTCAATTACGGATGCCTCTGGTGGTACATTTACTTCTAATACCGCAGAATATGTAATCACAGGTAATTTAACAGTTGGTAATACAGTTACTTGTGTTACTATGAATACTGATGTAATTATTTTTAACGATGGTACTCGATTAGATTCAAATGTTCAAATTGTAAATGCATATGCACACTCAAATGCTGCATTCAATAAAGCTAACGCAGCTAATGTTTTAGCACAACAAGCTTATGATTATGCAAATACAATATCATTAACTGGTGAAATTGTCGGAGATAATGTTCAGGTTTTATACGCTGTCGTTGGCAACACAGTTAATGCTAATATTTCTATGTCAACGGCCAACATTACAGTCACAAATAATGTTACCACAAGTAATATTGTGGCATCTAATGATATTACAGTAGTAAAAAATGTTTCAACCGGTAATATTTCTGTAACTAATTTATTAACAACGACAAATCTTACCGCTACTTTGATTACAGCTACTGATGTAAATACAACTTCTGATGTTGCATTAAAAAATAACATTGAACAAATTGAAAATCCATTAGATGTATTAGAAAAAATTACTGGTTATTCTTTTAATTGGAAATCTGATGGTAGTAAATCTTATGGTTTCACCGCACAAGACATTGAAAAAATATTACCAGAAATAGTAAAAACAAGAGATGATGGCTTTAAAGGCATCAATTATTTGAATTTAATAGCATTTTTAGTTGAAGCGATAAAAGAATTGAGAAAAGAAATCAAAGAAAAACAATAATCGAACTCAATTTTATTATAAATATAGTGCCGAGTTCTTAGAAAAGGAGCGAAGATGGCAATCAAAGTAGCGGGCACTACAGTCATTGATGACAGTAGAGTCCTTCAAAATTTAGGTTCTGCACTCACCGTAGGTAATGGTGGTACAGGCGCAACATCACTAACAGCAAACAGTTTTTTATACGGTGCCGGCACTAGTGCTATCACCGCTACCACTCTATTGGCTAGGGCACATGCAGTCACAACTGGTGATTACGTTCGTGCTATTGGTTTTGCAGACACGGTTGTAGCTTTAGGCAACACTGGCACGGCAATAAACCTTGACATTTATAGCGGCGGTGTTTTTACAGCAACTTTAACTGGAAATGCCACTATTACTTTACGATATCCTGTAGCAACTGGTGCAGCATCATTTACATTAATTTTAACAAATGATGGAACTTCTAGTAGAACAGTGGCCTGGTCTGGCGGCTCGTTTAAATTTCCCGGCGGCGCAGCAACACTATCAAGAACAACAGCAGCCAACGGCGTAGACATTTGGGTGTTTTTTACTCCAGATGGCGGTACTACATACTATGGTAATATTGCGATGAAAGATGTGAAGGCTTAATATCAAAACATATATAGATTTATAAAGAAAAGGAAATAAAAATGGCTCTCACCACTGAACAACAAGCTCAACTTGAAATTCAAACACAATTCGAAAATGTTCGACATGCCAATCAAATGGCATTTGAAGCACAACGTGCAAAGATGGAATCGGTGCGCTTAGCAAAAGAAGTTTTGATTGAAAACTCTCGCAGCAAGCCAGTAGATAGTCGTGATGTATCAGCTGTTGATATTACTACTTTTGCTCAGTCATTGGCTAATTATATTAATGGTTAATGGATGCTTTTTCGTATTTTCCGACTATCGTCTACCGAGATGAACGACCAGATTTGGTTCAAAAAGTTTTGCCAACATGCGTTCAATATTTAGATCAAGTTCACGATCAATCGGTATTTCGTCAGTCCGAGTATCTTGGCAATCATCCAATGTTACAGGAGTTAGTGAACTATCTTCTTTCATCCACAATAGACCTTTTGAAAAGTCAAGGATACGCAGTCCATCGGTACGATTTTTATCTATCCGGTCTATGGGCTCAAGAGGTAAATCGTGGACCTGGCACCAACGTGCATGTTCACAAAAACAGTCAAATGTGCGGATGGTTTTTTCTGGAGACGCCGCAAAACGGAGCATATCCAATTTATCACGATACTCGTATGAACAAGTCTATGATCGAATTAGACTTTGTGCAAGAAAAAGAAATCACCGTGGCCACCAATACTATTCATTTCAACAACATGGTACCAGGAACGGCCATGTTTTCAAATTCGTGGATGCAACATCAACTTACCGGCAGCAACGCCGACTCTCCAACACGATGTATTCATTTCATCGTGTCACACAAGGAACGCTCATGCAACATGTGATAACGCCTTATGGCAATTTTGTCGAACCTTTTGTTTGGTGGGAAAATGGTTTTACTGAACAAGAACTGAATTTGCTTCAAGAACAGGCTATTAAAGCTGATCAACAAGCTCAGATTGGTGGTAATTCAGTGGGTGATGATCTTGCTAAAGTGCGCCGTTCTAAAGTTTCTTGGTTGGAAAAAAATCAAGAAACTGCTTGGGTGTTTAACCGTTTAGGACATATTGCATCATCACTCAATGCACAATATTATCGATTTGATTTGACTGGATTTGGTGAAGCATTGCAATTAACGAATTATGATCAATCAGAACAAGGTATGTACGGGTGGCATGTGGACTATGGCGGTAAAATATCTCCAAGTCGAAAACTTAGTTTAGTTCTTCAATTGACAGACCCTAGCCAATATGAGGGTGGAAACCTTCAAATAGTAACAGGTGGAGAACCACAGACTGTTCGTAAACAAAGAGGATTAGTTGCAGCGTTTCCGTCCTATACATTACATCAAGTGACACCTGTGACTAGTGGCAGTCGCCAGTCACTTGTGGCATGGATTACAGGACCATCATTTAAATGAGCATAGAATACAAAGATTTTATTGGCTTATATAAAGGTGCTTTTCCGGAAGGATATTGCCATCATCTTATTAAAGAGTTTGAGCGATTAGTTCAGTCTGGTGCTGGTTCAAATCGCCAGCGCACAGACGGTGCATTCAAACATAGTAAAAATGATATGCAGTTAGGTCTTAACTTTGGTGTACAGAATGTAAAAAGCTTTAATAATAGAAGCTCTGTTGATATATTTTTTGATGGTCTTCAACAAGCTTATGATCAATACACCGATCAATTCTCTATTCTTAGAGATGCAAAAATAACTGGCACTGCTATGAAAATGCAACGCACTGATCCCGGCGGCGGGTATCATGTTTGGCATTGTGAGCAAGGTAATGGAAATCATGCAGAAAGAGTTCTTGTTTACATGTTGTATCTGAATACATTAGGTGAAAATGAGGGTGGAGAAACTGAATTTTTATATCAACGCACTCGTATTCGCCCAGAAGAAAATTTGATGGTACTTTGGCCTTCTGCATTTACTCATGCACATCGTGGCAACACTGTTTTAGGCAACACCAGTAAGTACATTGTGACTGGCTGGTTCTACTACGAATAAGGTAATATATGGCTGCTGGAACACCAAAAATTGCTAGACTTGGAGGAATATCCTTAACTCCAGGCGGAACGCAAACATTTAACTCAAGTGGTACTTTTACTGCTCCTGTTGGAATATCTAAAGTAAATCTCAACATGCGAGGGGGCTCAGGAAATCCGGGCCAACCGGGAAATCCTGGTCAACCCGGTGGCGGCGGCCGCGGCGGGTGCGGCGGCCTCGTACTACAATATCGTTGGCAGATTGGATGGACGGCCACCGCTTATGGCGGCGGCGGCGGATGCGGCGGCGGCGGTTCAGGATATGCTGGTAATCCTGGTAGTGCTGGAAATACCGGCACCGCCACTTCAGCATTGACTTTTACTGCTAATGGTGGAAATGGAGGCACCGGCGGCACCGGCGGAACTGGAGGTTCTGGTGCAGGAAATCCAGGAGCAGGGGGTAATAACGGCCTGGATGTTACTTGTTGTTATCCGTTTAGTAATCTTGGTCCTCGTTATTACAGTGGCAGCGGCGGCTCCGGCGGAAATCCTGGTCCAGGTACGTATGGGACCGGCACCGACGGCGGCCCAGGAGCAAATCCTGGCGGCGGCGGAGGCGGTGGATTACAGTCGCCCGGAAGCCCAGGCAGTCCCTACGGCGGTGGCGGAGGCGGCGGTTCATCTTACGATTATGGCCTCTACGGCGGCGGTGGCGGTGGCGGTGGTTATGGCAACGGCGGGCCCGGCAATGGTGGTAATCCTGGAAATTCAGGAAATCCAGGATGTACTGCGCCTGCTCGAAACTGTTTAACCGTTACTGGAGGGTCTAACTATCCAATAACTGTTGGTTCTGGTGGTTTTGTAACTATAAATTGGGCTCCACAATAAATTCGAGAATTTATATGACAGATAATAATACTAATGAAAAGCCAATAATCTCTGAAGAAGAGATGCAAGAAGTGCTTCGCCGAGCAAATTTTGAACGCCAACGAAAATTGCAATTACAACAGATTGCTAATGAACTGGATGCTGTGAATAATCGTGCTAGAAGTGTTTCAGTGGGTACTGCTTTTGGTGGAGCTATTGACTTAACTATGCGTAGACCTGATGGAGTTTGCACTTATGCAATAATACAACCAGTTGAGGCAATTGAGTTATTACATTCATTAGCCGCTGCAGTTGGTTGTCACTTACATTTACAACCACGAAAAGACTTTTCAAGTTGGAGAATTTGGAAAGATGTTGAACCTGAAACATCTAATGTTAAAACACCAAATGTTGAAACAAACAATACTCAAACACAATTATTAGACAGTCATCCTCCTCATCCTAATTATGTTTTTGAAAATAGATATAAAGGCCGTGAAATGCCAATACCTAGAGAGCAACCTGGACTTAATCCCTCAACTATGAGTGAAGAACAAAAAGTCTAATTACTATATTAACCACAGGATTTTTGTCGATAGTGATGGCCTAGTGGGATATATAAAATAAACAAACTAATTTAACGGCTAAGGAGACAAAAATGAACAACTTGTGGCAACTAAAAAAGCTATCAACTGGTGAAGCTTTAAGTGAACCGCAAAAACTGCCTGAAAACTGGGGACCAATATTTGGACTTCATGGCTTTGTTGACAAGATTGGTGATTTGAGTTGGCTGGGTGATGCTTATAATGACATGGGCTGGGTCATTGTTGGTGATGCATCGGCCGATCCAGTGACCATGACTAAGGCTGAATTGGAATGGGAAAATGTTAAACATCGTTTGCGTGAATCCGACTGGTCAGTTTTATCTGATGTTCCAATGACTTCTGGTGATAGAGCTTTGTGGATTGAGTATCGCCAAGCATTGCGTAATATTCGTTTGCAACCTGGTTTTCCAGATACTATTCAGTGGCCTAATCCACCAAGAAATATTTAAATGATTCAACCTAAAATTTGTCGTACTATGGCTTTTGAGGAAACCGGCGACATAAAATTAGGATACCATCACAACTCTGTTTGATTCATCCTATTAAATGTTTGCGTGGCAGGATGAACAAATACACAATTCGATTTAATAAGAGCCGTGGCCAAGCAGGAAGAGGATCTATTCTTCATGCTTGGCGTGTATTCGAAAATGGTCGAGAAATTCTTGCCAAAAATGTGCAAATTGAAACACGATCATGGACTGAACTAGATGCCAATGGACAAGATTATAATATTGCTTGTTGTGGTAGAATGATGTTTTTTGATGATACAGACACCGTAGTGATAGTTGAATAATGTTCAAATGAAGCTCCTCATCTAGAATCTTTTTACTACAACTGCAAATTTATAGTTCCCTTTTTGACTAAATACCGTCTAAAGAGGAGATTATGCTTTGGCAGAATTCGTAGAACTCGACATTGAGGCTGGCGCTACATTCACATTAGAAGTAACAATAAAAAACGATAATGGCACTGGTAGAAATTTAACCAGCCATACCGTCACATCTCAACTTCGTAAATCTTATTACTCTTCTACTGCTACAGATTTTACCATTTCAGTTTTAGATACTGCAAATGGTAAAATTTCTATGGCTCTTTCTTCAGCCAACACTGCAAATCTTCGGGCTGGTCGTTATGTATTTGATGTTGAACTAAATGATACAGCAAACAATACAATCACTAGGATATTTGAGGGAACTGCAACAGTTCTACCGAATGTAACAAGATAATTCTATGAAAATAGAAATAAAAAAAACAAGTTCTTCGGTTAGTGCTGTAACTGGTTCTAGCCAACTATCAGCAACAGTATCAACTGGTGTTCAAGGTGAATCTGGTCGCTCTGGTTATTCTGGTTATTCTGGTCAAGATGGTATATTAGGTACCTCTGGTGCCTCTGGTTATTCTGGTTATTCCGGTGGTTCATTTTTAGGATCGTCTGGATTCTCAGGCATTTCAGGTTATTCTGGATACTCAGGTATCTCCGGTTACTCTGGTTATTCTGGCATTTCCGGTTACTCTGGCGCCAGTGGTTACTCAGGTATTTCCGGTTATTCTGGATTTAGTGGAATCTCAGGTTATTCTGGTATTTCTGGATTCTCAGGCACATCTGGTAACTCAGGTTATTCTGGACATTCTGGATATTCCGGATTCTCAGGCATATCTGGTCACTCAGGCATCTCCGGTTTCTCTGGTTTCTCAGGCATTTCTGGTTACTCCGGTTTCTCAGGCATATCCGGCTATTCTGGTTTTTCTGGTATTTCCGGTTATTCTGGCGATAGCACTTCAGGTTATTCTGGATTCTCCGGTACATCCGGTTTTTCTGGTATTTCCGGTTATTCTGGCATATCAGGATATTCTGGCATCTCTGGTTATTCTGGCGTTTCGGGATTTAGTGGTTATTCTGGAACATCTGGTTTTTCTGGCCGTGATGGCCAATTTGGCGGCGCATCGTTCTACTATTTGTTTTCAACATCAACCGCCAACACTGATCCAGGCCAAAGTTATTTAAGATTCAATAACGCTACACTATCGTCAGCAACAAATCTTATCATACATGATGATGATAGATTTGCTTCGAACATAAGTTCGTTCTTACAAACAATTGATGATTCTTCTTCATCGATTAAAGGCCAAGCAAAAGTTACAGAAGAAGCTAACTCGCTTAACTTTGTAATTTTTGCTATCACTGGTAATCACACCGATCAACCCCAATACTTTGAAGTACCAGTTTCTTATCTTTCGGGCACTACTTCTTCTTTTACAAATAGTTCAAATGTAATCATTACTTTTGTGACAACTGGTGATAAAGGAGATACAGGTATTTCCGGTTACTCTGGTATATCTGGTTATAGTGGTTTCTCTGGTATATCTGGTTACTCTGGATTCAGCGGTATTTCCGGTTATTCTGGCATCTCAGGATATTCCGGTTTCTCAGGTATCTCTGGTTATTCTGGCATCTCTGGTTATTCCGGCATTTCTGGTTATTCAGGTATATCTGGCTATTCTGGCATCAGCGGTATTTCTGGTTACTCTGGATTCTCAGGTATCTCCGGTTTTTCCGGTTTTTCCGGTTACTCTGGCCAATCAGGTTTTAGTGGTTATTCTGGAATATCTGGATTCAGTGGTCAATCAGGTTTTAGTGGTTATTCTGGAATATCTGGATTCAGTGGTTTTTCTGGCCAATCAGGTTATTCCGGCATCAGTGGTTTTTCTGGTATCAGTGGTTACTCAGGTTATTCTGGTATTTCTGGATTCTCAGGATTTTCCGGTATATCTGGATTCTCAGGCATTTCCGGTTATTCTGGTTTCAGTGGCATATCTGGTTACTCTGGTATCAGTGGTTATTCTGGTATTTCTGGTTATTCTGGATTCTCAGGCATTTCCGGTTATTCTGGTTTCAGTGGCATATCCGGTTATTCCGGTTTTAGTGGCACTTCTGGTTATTCTGGTGTATCCGGTTATTCTGGTTACACACCGTTGGGTGCTTTAAATTACGCTCAGACTTCAGCAGCGCAAATTATAGCTTATAGCTCCAACACTTATCCATTTACGATTGCAAGTGTTACAATTACAACAATTGGAAATCCAGTTCAAATTATAGCAACAGGTGATGCAAATCCGCTGTCTTCAGGAAGTTGGGGCCAATTACAGTTATATCGTGGCACTACTGCAATTGGTGGCGTAGTTCAGTTTGAAGGTTCTGGCGCTAATGAAAATAATCCATACGCTTTACAATTCATTGATAATCCTGCAGCTGGTACATACACTTATAATCTAAAAGTAAATCAAACCGCTGGCGGAAATGTACAATTTGGTGAAGCCTCTGGTCCAGTTATCTCAGTTGTTGAATTACAAAACGTTCAAGGCACCTCAGGTTACTCCGGCATATCCGGTTATTCTGGCACCTCTGGTTACTCTGGTACTAGTGGCTATTCCGGTTTCTCAGGAATTTCTGGTTTCTCCGGTATCTCTGGTTATTCTGGTCAATCTGGTTACTCGGGTTTTAGTGGAGTTTCTGGTTACTCCGGTTACTCAGGTATATCCGGTTTCTCTGGATTCTCTGGTATATCCGGTTTCTCTGGATTCTCTGGTATATCTGGTTATTCCGGTTTCTCAGGAATTTCTGGTTTCTCCGGTATCTCTGGTTATTCTGGTCAATCTGGTTACTCAGGTATATCAGGTTATTCTGGTGACAGCACCTCAGGTTATTCTGGATTTAGTGGTATATCCGGTTTCTCAGGTACGTCCGGTTATTCTGGATTTAGTGGTATATCCGGTTTCTCAGGTACGTCCGGTTATTCTGGATTTAGTGGTATATCCGGTTTCTCAGGAATTTCTGGTTTCTCCGGTATCTCTGGTTATTCTGGTCAATCTGGTTACTCAGGTATATCAGGTTATTCTGGTGACAGCACCTCAGGTTATTCTGGTGTTTCTGGTTATTCTGGTGCTTCCGGCGCCTTTACTACACCTGGTGATGGAGGCACAGCCTCCGATTCGGCATTTGTTTGGGTCAATCTTAGAGGCGGAAACGCCAGCGGCGTTTAAAAAGGAGAATTAAAAAATGCCAGCGCTAATACAATTTAGAAGAGACACAGCATCTAATTGGACTTCAGTTAATCCGACATTAGCTGAAGGTGAGATGGGTCTCGAAACCGATACTGGTAAATTTAAAATTGGTAATGGGTATACTAACTGGAATTCATTAGCTTATGGTGGTCTTGGTATAAGTGGTTATTCCGGTTATTCTGGATACTCTGGCATTTCCGGATACTCTGGCATATCTGGTTATTCCGGTACTTCTGGTTACTCTGGTATATCTGGAAGAGATGGCAACTTTGGTGGTGCATCTTTCGATTATACATTTGACAGTAGTACAACTGCTTCAGATCCAGGCACAGGCAAACTTAGATTCAATAACGCTACTTTATCTAGCGCAATTGCTTTGTACATTGATGCATCTAATGATGCCAGTACTAATTTGTCGTCATTCTTAAACACGATTGATGATTCAACATCAACAATCAAAGGTCACTTCAGAGTATCTAAGAAATTTGATGATTCTGTTTTTGCTTTGTTTACAATATCATCATTAACTGACAACACTGGATGGTTTACAGTTAATTGTGCATATGTGTCAGGCAACGGCTCATTCTCAAATAGTGATGATATTGTAATCACTTTTGCTAGAACTGGCGACAAAGGTGATACTGGTATTTCTGGTTACTCTGGTATTTCTGGTTACTCTGGTGACAGCACTTCCGGTTACTCTGGTTTCTCAGGCATATCAGGTTACTCTGGTTATTCTGGCATATCGGGATTCTCTGGTTATTCTGGCATATCTGGATTCAGCGGTTTCTCTGGCATATCAGGATTTTCTGGTATCTCTGGTTATTCAGGTATATCTGGTTACTCCGGTTTCTCAGGCATTTCGGGTTATTCTGGCTTCTCGGGCATCTCAGGTTATTCCGGTGATTCTGGCATCTCTGGTTTTTCTGGTATCTCCGGCTATTCCGGTTTTTCGGGCATCTCAGGTTTCTCAGGCATCTCTGGTTACTCTGGCTTCTCAGGCGAGTCTGGCTATTCCGGTTTTAGTGGCATATCTGGTTACTCTGGCATCTCAGGTTACTCGGGAATAAGTGGTTACTCAGGTTTCTCGGGACAATCTGGTTTTTCTGGATTCAGCGGTTTCTCAGGTATCTCTGGTTACTCTGGATTCTCTGGTATTTCTGGTTATTCTGGTTACTCAGGATTTTCCGGCATCTCCGGTTTCTCAGGATATTCTGGTCAATCTGGTTTCTCAGGTACTTCAGGCATGTCTGGTTTCTCTGGTCGTGACGGACAGTTTGGTGGCGCATCATTCTACTATCAGTTTGACACAAGAACATTAACAACAGATCCCGGTCAAGGTCGCTTAAATGTTAATAATGCTACACTATCTGCTGCAACATCTCTTGTAATCCACGATGATGACCGATTCCTTTCGAACATTACTTCGTTCTTACAGACAATCGATGACTCATCAAGTTCGATTAAGGGTTATACAAAGATTACAGAAGAAGCCAATACAGTTAATTTTGTAATCTACGCTATCGTTGGAACACATACTGATAATCCTTCACACTTTGTTGTGCCAATTTCATATGTGTCTGGTGTAACAACGCCTTTCTCTAACAGTACAAATGTGGTCATCACCTTTACTGTAACTGGTGATAAAGGTGACCAAGGTATTTCTGGTTTCTCAGGTATAAGTGGTTACTCTGGATTCTCAGGTATTTCTGGTTTCTCAGGTATATCAGGCTATTCCGGTTTTTCAGGTATCTCAGGCTTTAGCGGATTCTCTGGCATCTCAGGGTTCTCAGGGTTCTCAGGTATCTCAGGATTCAGTGGTTTCTCTGGTTATTCTGGCATATCAGGTTATTCTGGTGACAGCACATCCGGTTTCAGTGGATTCTCTGGCATATCCGGTTTCAGTGGATTCTCAGGTATATCAGGTTTCAGTGGATTCTCAGGTATATCCGGTTTCTCTGGCATCTCAGGTTACTCTGGATTCTCAGGTATAAGTGGATTCTCTGGTAATAGTACATCGGGCTTTAGTGGTTTCTCAGGTATATCAGGTTACTCTGGATTCTCAGGTATATCGGGCTTCAGTGGTTTCTCCGGTTATTCTGGCATATCAGGTTACTCTGGATTCTCAGGTATATCGGGCTTCAGTGGTTTCTCCGGTTATTCTGGCATATCAGGTTACTCTGGATTCTCAGGTATATCAGGTTACTCTGGATTCTCTGGCATATCCGGTTACTCTGGATTCTCAGGTATATCCGGTTACTCTGGATTCTCAGGTATATCAGGTTACTCAGGTAGATCCGGTTACTCCGGTTACTCTGGTATCTCCGGTTATTCTGGTGCTTCTGGTCCTTCAACTACAATTAATGCGACAGACGATACAACAACGGCCGCAGATCACTATCCAGTATTTGTTGCAGCTGTTGGTTCAAATCAAACAGCTGAAACATCGTCTTCTAAACTTTATTTTAGACCTTCAACAGGCCAATTAAGTGCCACCGATTTCAACACACTTTCTGATTTAACTTATAAAGAAGATATTCAACCAATCCAAAATGCTCTAAATAAGATATTGGATATTCGTGGTGTTTCTTACAAGATGAAAGATTCAAAAGAACAATCGATGGGTGTTATAGCGCAAGAGATTGAGAAAATTTTACCTGATGCTGTTTCTGAAAACAGCAATGGTTCAAAAACTGTTGCCTATAACAGAATTATTGCTGTACTCATTGAAGCGATTAAAGAGCAACAAGAAATAATCAACGACATTTATAAGAAACTAAAATGAGCGTAACACTAAGTAGTTTATTAGGCTTTGGTATATCCGGTTTTTCTGGATTTTCCGGCATTTCCGGTTACTCAGGTATTTCGGGTTATTCAGGTCGTTCTGGATTTAGTGGTTTCTCTGGTATATCCGGTTACTCTGGTATATCCGGTTACTCTGGCATTTCAGGCTATTCTGGTATATCCGGTTATTCTGGTTACTCAGGTATTTCGGGTTATTCTGGCTATTCTGGCATTTCCGGGTATTCTGGTATATCAGGTTACTCAGGTATATCCGGTTACTCAGGAATTTCTGGTTATTCTGGTGTATCCGGGTATTCTGGTTTAAATGGTGATGCTGCTGAAAGCGGCTTCAGCGGCGTATCTGGTTTCTCAGGTTTTTCTGGTTTCGGTGGACTTATAGGTGCTTCCGGTTACTCTGGCATTTCAGGTTATTCTGGTATCAGTGGTTATTCTGGTATTTCTGGTTATTCAGGCATTTCAGGCTACATTGGTGCTCGTTCATATACTGTGACCAATAGCGGCGCAAGTGCTTATACAATAGATGGTTCTAGTAATCCAACATTAACTTTATTGCGTGGATTCACTTATACATTTAGCGTTAACGCATCCGGTCATCCATTTTGGATTCAAAGTGTTTCTGGCGCTTATAGTTCTGGAAATGTCTACAACACGGGTGTCACAAATAACGGCACCCAATCTGGAACAATAACATTTGCTGTTCCATACAATGCGCCAAGTACATTGTATTATGTTTGTCAATATCACTCAGCAATGGCTGGTACAATTTCAATTAATGATCTCGGTCCAAGCGGCTATTCTGGTATCAGTGGTTATTCTGGTATTTCTGGTTATTCTGGATTCTCAGGCATTTCCGGTTATTCTGGTATATCAGGTTACTCTGGTGCTGCAGGTCCATCAACCACAATCAACGCTACAAATGATACATCAACAGCTTCTGATTTTTATCCTGTGTTTGTTGCGGCTACTGGATCTAATCAAACAGCAACAGCTTCATCTACAAAACTTTATTTTAGACCGTCAACTGGTGAATTGAGTGCTACAGATTATAATACATTATCAGACGCAACTTACAAAGAAGATATTCAACCAATTTACAATGCATTAAACAAAATACTTGACATTCGTGGAGTTTCATATATAATGAAAGACTCTAAGAAAAAACATCTTGGTGTTATTGCTCAAGAAGTTGAATCAATTATACCAGAAGTTGTTTCTGAAAATTCTAACGGCGCTAAATCAGTTTCTTATAACAACATCATTGCGGTTCTTATCGAAGCCGTAAAAGAATTAAAAGAAGAAGTTGATAGATTGAAAAAATAAAATTTTGGAGTTATTATGAAATGTAGTGTGGTGATACCGACATATAATCATTGTGATGATTTTCTTAAACCCTGTATTGATTCAATTGTTCAATATACCCATTTAGAAGATATAGAAATAATTGTATCTGCTAATGGGTGTATTGACAACACCAAACAATATCTAGAAACTCTCAAAACAATTATACCAAACTTAAAAGTTGTTTGGTCAGACCAACCTTTGGGTTTTGCAAAAGCCACAAATCTTGGTATTCAAGCTGCAACCGGTGATAAGATTGTTCTTTTAAACAATGACACTAAATTTTTAAACCAAGAAAAAAATACTTGGTTAAATATGTTGTCTGCGCCTTTTGAAAATGAAAAGTGTGGCATCACATGTGTTGTTAAAGAATATTCAAAAGTGATGCAGAGGGAGTTTGCAGTATTCTTTTGTGTAATGATTGACCGTAAAGTATTTGATACGATTGGTTTACTTAACGAAGAATATGGTACAGGTTCTGGTGAAGATATGGAGTTTTGTATTCTTGCTGAAGCTGCAGGATTTGAAGTTGAAGAAGTTTCACCTAAAACAAAACTAAACAAAAAATATTTTACAGGCATTTTTCCAATATATCATTTTGGAGAAGGCACAGTTCACGATAAAGAACTTGTGCCCAATTGGAAAGCGATTTTTTTAAAGAATGCACTTAAAGTTGCAGATAAGTATAATGAAGATTGGAAAAGAGAGAAGACTATGAATCATCCGAAAATTGGTGTTATAACGCCTGTATATAATGACATTGAACACATTTTTCACGCAATCAGTTCGGTGAAATCTCAAAATATGGGCAATGTTGTACATTTCATTTACGATGATTGTTCAACTGATGGCATTGAAGAGGGATTGAAAGATATTTTATTTTTAAATGCATCTGTTGTATACATCAAGGGAACAGAAAATAAAGGTCAATCATACGGAAGAAATAGAGCAATTGAGTCAGCTCTTGGTGTTGGTTGTGACTATATTGCATTTTTGGATTCTGATGACGTTTGGTATCCAAACCATTTGCAGAGGTCTATTGAAGCACTTCGTACACAAAATTGTAATGTTGTCTATTCAACACCGCAGTTTGCTGATGAAGCCGGAAATTTACTTTTTCCAGCAGGCATACCAGTTCCACACACATTTATTGGCAAACAGCTAAGACATAATAATTTTATTTGGATTTCAAGTGTGGTTGCTAATGCTCGTTGTTTTGTTGATGAAAAATTTGATAGTGATTTAAATAGTGTTGAAGACTGGGACATGTGGCTAAGATTGCACGAAAAAGGCCATGTATTTCACAAAGATTCAGAAATTACAGTTCGTTATCTTGTTAGAGAAGGTTCAGAGGCATCTAAAGGTGGTTCTAAGATGCCTTTGTTTTGGCAAAAGCACCAACAATTACCAAAATTAAAATTACATTTGGCTTGCGGCCATGATTACAATGAAGATTATATTAATATTGATTTGTATGCACCTGAAGATGCTAAATGTGATGTGCGCTTTGATGTTGCAAAATTGCCATATGATGATAATACAGTAGACGAAATCAAGGCTTTTCACATCATTGAACACTTTCACTTTTTTGAAATACAAGAAGTTCTTAAAGAATGGTATCGTGTATTAAAACCAGGTGGTAAATTGTATCTCGAAACGCCCGATTTTTTAGAAACTTGTCGTTCATTTGTTGAAGGTAATCCAGCGACTGGTATGGACATTGAACAGTGGCGAATTCTTTTATACGGACATTTTTTTGCTCACGCATGGATACCAGGACAAACACACAAGTTTTTATTTACTGAAACTCAACTCAGAACAAATCTTGGTTGGGCAGGATTTAAAACGGTTAATCGTGTTCGACCGGCATCTAAGTATGTGATGAACGAAACACACCATTTGTTTTTGACGGTGGAAGCTTTTAAATGACCAAAATATTGTGTTCTATTTCAACCAGAGGCCGATACGACACAACATTACCAATGGCTATTCAATCTGTTATAACACAGACACTGAAACCAAATAAGTTGGTAATTTTTGATGATAATGATGAGCCGAAAGACACCAGAGAAATTCAACACTATGAATATCTTTTTCGTATGTTGGATGAAAAAGGCATTGAATGGCAAGTTATCTTTGGTCAGAAAAAAGGTCAACATTTTAACCATCAAATGGCCAACACCATGGGTTACGAATGGGTGTGGCGTTTAGATGATGATACTGTTGCAGAGCCCAACGTACTAGAAAATCTCTACAAACACACTGGTGATGACATTGGTGCTGTTGGTGGTTCCGTATTAACGCCGCCTTTTATTAGAGGATTAACTTCTACTGGTAAAATTGATGATATTGAAGAACAAAGTATTCAGTGGGATCACATCAAAGAACTAAAAGAAGTTGACCATTTACATTGTTCTTTTTTGTATCGTGCAGGAATTCACGATTATAATTTGGGTCTTTCACAAGTGGCTCATCGTGAAGAAACTTTATTTACTTTTGGTTTAAAACAAAAAGGTTATAAAATTCTCGTTGTACCAGACACTATAACTTGGCATTTAAAAAATCGTAAAGGTGGTATTCGAACTTTTCAAAAAGAAATGTTTGAACATGATGAGTATATTTTTAGAAATTATTTGAAGTATAGAGACAAGACTATTGTTGTATTAAATTGTGGCATGGGTGACCATTTAGTTTTTGCTAAAGTTTTACCACTCATAAAAAATCCAGAAGTTTTCACTTGTTATGAGGACATAGTGCCTGGAAGAAGTTTAGATGATGCTGCTAATTTATTTGGTGACTTAGATTGTTTTAGTATCTATAGAAAAATGGACGAATGGAATTGGAAAGATTCGTTAGAAAATGCTTTTAAAAAACTGTATAATGTAAAATGATTATTATCGCTCCATTCTCAAAACCACTTAGAAACGGTTTGAACAATCCAAAAAATTATCCATATTGGAAAGAATTGATTCCCCTCATTAAAGAGCCAATTATACAAGTTGGTGTTGATGGTGAAGAACAATTGGTTGAAGATTTTCGTAAGAATTTATCATTAGGTGAGTTGCGAAAACTTATCAATGAATGTCGAACATGGATTTCTGTTGACAGTTTTTTTCAACATTTGGCTTGGGATTGTGATAAACCAGGAATCGTACTTTTCGGCCAATCGGATCCAAAAATATTTGGTCATCCAGAAAATATCAATTTACTTAAAGATCGTTTTTATCTGCGAGAAAAACAATTTTGGTGGTGGGAACAGTGTGTTTATAGGGAGGATGCTTTTGTAAAACCGGCAGAAGTTCTAAAGTATTTGTGAGATAAATACACAATAAACAGAGGACTTTTATGGCTGCTCCATCAACAAGATTACAATTTAAAGACTATTGTCTTAGAAGATTAGGTTGGCCAGTCATCGATATTAATGTTGACGATGACCAAGTAGACGATAGAATTGATGATGCTTTGAGTTTTTTCTATGATTACCACTATGATGGTACAGAAAAACTCTACATGAAACATCAAATTACACAAACTGATATTGATCGCCGTTGGATTTATTGTCCCGATGCGGTTCTTTTTGTTACTGGTGTTTTGCCTTTTGACGATTCAAATTCATCAATCAATATGTTTGATCTTAGATACCAACTAAGATTACACGATCTTTACGATTTTACCTCTGTGTCATATGTGTCGTATGAAATTACTATGCAACACATACAGACATTAAATCTTTTATTTTCTGGCACTCCTCAATTTAGATTTAATCGTGTGCAAAACAAAGTATTTTTAGATATTGATTGGACAAGAGATGTTGAAGTTGGTGATTATGTAATTATTGAATGTTATCGTAAAATGGCTCCAGAAACAATTGATTTGACCGGCACCGCAAATTTGGTATCCGGCAATACAACTGTTGAAGGAACTGGAACCAAGTTTGACCAAGAAATAGTTGAAAATGATTTTGTTGTATTTGGTGGTCAAACACTTCAAGTAAGTAAAATCAATTCACCAACAAATATCACACTTACTTCGGCACCAGCATCATCAAATGCTACTGCTACAATGACCATATCCGGACTTACTGATGTTTGGGATAACCGTTTTTTGAAAGCTTATGCTACTGCTAAAATCAAAATGCAATGGGGTTCCAATCTTAAAAAGTTTGCTGGTATACAAATGCCTGGTGGCGTGACGCTTAACGGCCAACAAATTTACGATGAAGCTATTGAAGAAATTAAAAATCTAGAAGAACAAATGTATAACTCAACTAGCATGCCTAGTGAAATCTTCATAGGGTAATTTGTGCCTACCAATTTTTATTTCAATAATTTTCCTCAAAATCAAATAACACAAGAACAACTTCTTGTTGAAGATTTGGTTATTGAAGCTTTAAAAATTTATGGCATGGATGTTTATTACTTGCCAAGAACTGTACGAACTGGTAATGAAATAGATTACATTTACGGTGAAGATACACTTAAAGAATATTTGACCGCACATCCAATTGAAATGTATCTTGAGAATGTGACAGGTATGGATGGTGAAGGTGATTTCATTTCTAAATTTGGTTTAGAAATTCGTGATGAAATAACTGTGTTAGTATCACGCCGAAGATTTCAATACGTTACAAAAGTTTCAAATTTAATTAGACCAAGAGAAGGTGATTTAATTTATGTACCATTATTGAAGAATTTTTTTGAAATTACTTTTGTTGAACATGAGAATGACCAAGCAATGTTTTATACCCTTGGTCGTGGTCGTGGAGGTAATGTGTATGTTTATGCTCTTAAATTAAAACAATTTGTTTTTTCTAATGAAATTGTCGAAACTGGTTTTCAAGAGATTGATGAACAAATTCGTGATAATTACAGTCGAACAAAAATTACATTAACAACTGGTTCTGGTTACTATGCAAATGGAGAAATAGTTTATCAAGGCGCATCTCTTGCTGCGGCCAATGCACAAGCTATTGTACAAAGTTCCGATGTTATTAATACAAGTAAATACTTGAATGTAATTCGTGTTCAAGGTACATTTACAACTGCTAATGTTATTGGTGCAAATTCAGGTGCTGTTTGGATGGCAAATGTTGTGTCTGATACCGCAACAATGGACAATGCCTTCGAAGATATTGTTGATAATAATCGTATTGAAACAGAAGCTGATGGCATACTTGATTGGACTGAAACTAACCCATTTGGTGAGGCATAATGTTAGGTAACGCATTTTTCAGTCATCGCACAATACGAAAAGTTGTAGTGGCTTTTGGTACAATGTTTAATGACCTTATAGTTACAAGAACTACACAAAGTGGAACACAAAAAGAACATTTCAAAGTGCCATTGTCTTATGGTGCAAAAGAAAAATATCTGACAAGAATCACATCTGATCCAACTTTAACAAAATCAATCGCTACTCTAGTACCAAGAATATCTTTTAATTTAGATGGTTTGTCTTACGATCCAACTCGTAAACAAATGTCAACTCTTCAAAATTTTTCTGCTAATACTTCAACCTCTCTAAAAACACAGTATGCACCAATACCATACAATTATGAGTTTTCTTTGTCGATTTATGTAAGAAACACCGAAGACGGCACACAAATACTTGAACAGATATTGCCATTTTTTACACCTGATTTTACGGTGACAGTTGATTTTATTCCTGGTATGGACCAAAAATATGACTTACCTGTTATATTGAATTCAGTAACATCAACTGTAGATTATGAAGGAGACATGTTAAGTACAAGACTTGTAATGTGGGATTTATCATTTACAGTCAAGGGTTTTATTTGGCCTCCAATTAAGTCTGGTGAAGTTATTCGCCAAGCAAATACCAATATTTTTGTTCAACCACAAAGTCTAGATGGTCAAGTTGTATATGTTGATTTTGCTAATGGCACAAGTCAATATTTACTTTCTGAAACAATTCGTGTTGAAGATCGTGATGTAAAAGGTACTGTTCTTTATTTCAGTAATAGTAATACGGGTACATTAATTGTTGGTGGGTTAAACAAATATCTTGAGGTTGGAGATAAAGTTGTTGGTGATGTAAGTAATGCGTCATTTGTAATTTCTACACTTGAAACTACACCTCTACAACAAACTAAAATTGTCACTACACCTAATCCAAGTAATGCTGATCCAGACGATAACTTTGGTTTTAATGAGACAATAACAAACTGGCCTAATATAACATGAAAAAAATAAATGAAAAGTTATCAGAAATTTTTGATGTAGAACCAATTAAGGTAGAAACAGTCAAACAAGAAGTTGTATTGGTAGATGACAACAATCCAGTTGAAGCAGATTCAGAATTTGCTCGTAAAAATATTCGTGATTTAATTAGTAAAGGCAATCATGCTATTGATGATTTGTTACAAGTTGCAAAACATTCTGAATCTCCAAGAGCCTACGAAGTTGCCGCTAATTTAATAAAGAATCTATCGGATCTAAATAAAGATTTGTTAGAAGTACAAAAAAGAAAAAAAGATTTGGTGGTAGAAAAGTCTTCGAATGGTGTCAATGTGGACAAAGCTGTTTTTGTTGGTTCTACCGCAGAGTTAATGAAATTAATCAAAGCAAACAAATAGGTCTAAAATGGAAACACTCGTTGAAATCATGCGTAAGGTTTTGGCAGATACTTTTGCCATGTATCTCAAGGCTCACAATTATCATTGGAATGTGGAAGGGCCAAATTTTCCACAATACCACGATTTCTTTGGTAAACTATATGAAGAACTTCATGGCGCAGTTGATCCTATTGCAGAAGAAATTCGTTCATTAGACGCATACGCACCAGGTTCATTTACAAGATTTTTAGAACTTACCGAAATTGAAGACGAAACAAATATACCAATGGCTAGAGAAATGGCAATTAAATTACTTCGTGACAATGATACAGTTCTTAATACTTTAAATGTAGCCTTTAAATTAGCCGACCAGTTTGACCGACAAGGCCTTGCTGATTTTATAGCTGGTCGTATTGATGTTCACAATAAACACGGATGGATGCTTCGTAGCATTATCAAGTAATGTCTGATAATTATCTTGGTAACGCTAATCTCAAAAAGATTGGCGTTACTATACCATTTTCCGAAGAGAATATTCTTGAGTACACAAAATGTGCTGACGATCCAATCTATTTTATTGACAATTATTGTTATATCGTAACACTTGACCATGGTATTCAGAAGTTCAAACTGTATGATTGTCAAAAGGAAAAAATAGATTTAATACATAAAGAACGCCGTGTTATCATTATGGAATCACGGCAGGCAGGTAAAACTACTACATCAGCTGCATATATTCTCTGGTATACTTTATTTCAAGGTGATAAGAATGTTGCTATTCTTGCCAACAAAGATAAAACTGCTCGTGAAATTTTATCACGCTATCAGTTGATGTATGAAAATCTTCCACTTTGGATGCAACAAGGCGTAAAGACTTGGAACAAAGGTGATATAGAATTAGAAAACGGTTCTAAAGTTTTTACTGCCGCAACAACTACTGCTGGTATTCGTTCTAAGTCTGTAAACTTATTGTACATTGACGAAGCTGCGATTATTCCAAACAACATTGCTGATCAATTTTTCACATCAGTTTATCCTGTTGTTTCTGCTGGTCAAACCACAAAGATTCTGATTACTTCTACGCCACTTGGTTATAACCATTTTTGGAAGTTTTGGAATGATGCAGAAAATGGTCGAAATGGTTTTAAACCACTATTCATTCCATATTGGAAAATACCCGGCCGTAATGAGAAATGGGCAGATGAACAACGCCGAGTTCTTGGTGATGTTAAGTATAATCAAGAAGTACTTTGTAAGTTTCTTGGTTCTGCTCTCACACTTATTCGTGCGGATGTTATCGAACAAATGTCTTATAATGAACCAGTCTATCAAAAAGAAGGCTTGGATATTTTTGAAATGCCAGAAAAAGGACATAGTTATGTTATTGTAGCTGATACTGCTAAAGGTGTTGGTGGTGATTATTCTGCGTTTGTAATTGTTGATATTACTGAAGTGCCGTATAAAGTGGTTGGTAAATATAGAGACAATCAAATAGCACCAATGTTATATCCGTCTGTTATATACAGAGCAGCAACAGATTATAACAATGCTTTCGTTCTTATTGAGGTAAATTCTTCAGAACAAGTGGCACATATTTTATATCAAGAGTATGAATACGAAAATATCATGTTTGTTCAAAGAGACTCAAAAGGTCAAAGAATTTCTGGTGGTTTTGCTGGTGCTGGCAAAACACAACTTGGAGTTTCAACAGACAAAAAAGTTAAACGAATTGGTTGTTTTAATTTCAAGTCTTTACTAGAAGAGAAAAAATTATTAGTTTTTGATGCAGATATTATTTCTGAAATCTCCACATTTATTGAATCTAAAGGTTCATATGCTGCAGATGAGGGTTACCATGATGATTTAGTGATGCCGTTGGTTCTTTTTGGATGGTTAACAACAAATCCATACTTTAGAGAAATAACGGATGTGAATCTTCGTAAGGCAGTCTACGAACAACGAATCAAACAAATCGAAGAAGACATGTTACCTGTTGGTTTCATCAATGACGGGCAACAAGAAGAAGTTATAATCGATGGAAATGATGTGTGGGGAAGTTTTGATCCACAAGAAAAATCACCGCCGGCGGGTTACTTACCTTCTAGGTTGTGAAAATACTAAATAGAGAATCAAGAAATTGATTCATACTTATAACAAAAGGAGAAATCCATGGCGTTTCAGCTTTCACCTGGCGTAAATGTATCAGAAGTTGATCTGACTACAGTTGTGCCTTCAGTCGCCACATCAATTGGCGCATTTGCCGGAATTTTTGCCTGGGGTCCAGTAAATGAAGTCGTTACGATTTCTGATGAAGTCCGTTTGGCGGATACATTCGGAAAACCAGACGATAATAATTATGAACATTGGTTCTCAGCTGCAAACTTCTTGGCGTACTCAAATAATCTCCGAGTTGTTCGTGCGGCCAACTCTACAACTACACTAAACGCCACTTCTGCTGGTGCTGGCGTTCTTATTGAAAATGAAGGTGACTATCTAGATAACCACACAGGTGGTGCAAACACATATGGTCGTTTCGCTGCTAAATGGCCTGGTGATTTGGGTAATTCTCTTCGTGTTGAAGTTGCTGATGCTAACACATATACTGGTTGGGCTCACGCATCTTCTTTCACATCAACACCAAATACTTCGACATATGTTTTAAATGCTCGTGGCACTTATGCTAATGATGAAATGCATATTATTGTTCTTGACGAAGACGGTAAGTTTACTGGTACTGCAAATACAGTTCTTGAAAAGTTTGCATTTGTTTCTAAAGCATCTGACGCTAAGAGTTTTGATGGTTCTACACTATACTATAAAGATGTTCTTGCACAAAAGTCCAAGTACATTTGGTGGTTGTCACACCCAGATTCAACAAACTGGGGTACAGTAAATTCAGCATACACACTATTAGCAACAAGAATTTCTTCTTCTCTTGCTAACGGCGCAGTTGGTGCTGTAACTGCTGGCAATATTCAGTCTGCATTGAATAAAGTTGCTAATCCAGATTCTGAAGATGTATCACTCATTATTACTGGTCCTGCTGTTGAAGCAACTGTTGAAAATGCAATCACTCTTGCTGAAACACGCAAAGATTGTGTTGTATTCGTATCACCAGAAAAAGCAGATGTTGTTGACAATTCAGGTTCTGAAACAACTGATGTTCTTGCTTTCCGTAATACACTACCAGCATCTTCGTATGTTGTGATGGATTCTGGTTGGAAGTATCAATACGACAAATACAACGATGTTTATCGCTGGGTACCCTTAAATGGCGACATTGCTGGTCTCTGTGCTCGTACAGACCTTGAGCGTGACCCTTGGTTCTCACCTGCTGGTACAAATCGTGGTGTAATCCGTAATGTTATCAAACTCGCATGGAATCCAACTAAGGCAAATCGTGACTCACTTTACAATGCCGGTGTAAACCCTGTTGTAACATTCCAAGGCGAAGGCACAGTATTGTTTGGCGATAAGACAATGTTGGATCGTCCATCAGCGTTTGACAGAATCAATGTTCGCCGCTTGTTTATTACTCTTGAGAAAGCAATTGCTCGTGCTGCTCGTTCTTCGTTGTTTGAATTCAATGATCAATTTACAAGAGCACAGTTTGTTAATTTAGTTGAGCCATATCTCCGTGATGTACAAGGTCGCCGTGGTATTACCGATTTCCGTGTTGTATGTGACGAAACAAACAATACAGCTCAAGTAATTGATGCTAATGAGTTTGTTGGTGACATTTACATCAAACCATCTCGTTCAGTTAACTTTATTCAATTGAATTTTGTTGCTGTAAGAAGTGGCGTGGTATTTGAAGAAATCGTTGGTCGTGCAGTCTAAATAGAGAAAACAGGAGAAAAATAACATGGCATTTTCAGTAACTCAGTTTAGATCCCAAAT
>SXGQ01628434.1_pt1 | contig 37324 bp, 26 predicted proteins | sample 3178371 | NCBI WGS metagenome assembly SXGQ01 (sample SAMN11356859, study PRJNA531348) | freshwater metagenome | isolation source: freshwater sample F1-20 | place: China: Fuxian Lake, Yuxi | collected 2017-12-25 | reverse complement strand
GCTGGAACGGGCTCATGGTCCCGGGATCGACATTCAGGTAGGGATCAAATTTCTGGAGCGTGACCTTCAGTCCGCGGTTCTCGAGGAGGGTCCCCAATGCCGCCGCGGTGAGCCCCTTGCCGAGGGAGCTCACGACACCGCCTGTCACGAAGATGTACTTCATGGGCTGTCAGGCTCCAGTGGCCGACCGGGGCGTGGCAAAGCAAAAGTGAAACGACCTGCGGACCCGGACTCCGACGGGACTTGATGGATCGAATTAAACCCCCGAATGCCGATGTTCCGGAGACACCCAGCCCAGAACCGTGGATCTGTTTTGCCATGGAAAAACCTAAACCCATCGACGAATGTCGGATCATGGATTCCCGAAGAATGGCTTGGATCGCGGCACTCGGCCTCGCGTGCTTCTCCAAGGCCTTCCCGGTCGCAGGAGCCACTCCAGCTACCAGTGATGGCGCACGACGGGAGCACTGGGCTTGGAAGGCACCGATTCCGCCCGCGATCCCACAGGTGCGCCCAGCGACCTCCAATCCGATCGACGCCTTCATCCGGGACCGTCTCCGAAAGGAAGGCCTGAAGCCCTCCCCTCCGGCGGACAGGGTCACCCTGCTCCGGCGGCTGCATCTCGACCTGACAGGACTTCCCCCAACCCCCGACGAAGTCGACGCCTTCCTGAAGGAACGCCCGGCGGTCGCCTACACGAGGAAGGTCGAGGAACTGCTCGACTCGCCACACTACGGGGAACGTTGGGGTCGGCACTGGCTGGATGCGGCGCGGTACGCGGACTCCGACGGCTTCGAGAAGGACAAACCCCGCTTCGTCTGGGCCTACCGAGACTGGGTCGTCAACGCGCTGAACCGGGACCTGCCGTACGACCAGTTCATCATCGAGCAGCTCGCCGGGGACCTGCTGCCCGGGGCCACGGACGACCAGCGGGTCGCGACGGGCTTCCTCCGGAACTCGATGCTCAATGAGGAGGGCGGTGTGGACCCGGAACAGTTCCGGACCGACGGACTCATCGACCGCATGGATGCGATCGGGAAATCCGTCCTCGGGATCACGATCCAATGTGCCCAGTGCCATGACCACAAATACGATCCGATGTCGCAGGAGGAGTACTTCCGGCTCTTCGCGTTCCTCAACAACGACCATGAATCCAGCCGGGTCTACTACACGCCCGAACAGCAGAGACTCGCGACCGATCTGACGCGTCGGATCCGCGATCTCGAGGCGGACCTGCAACATCGGACCCCGGACTGGCAGGAACGGATGGCGACCTGGGAGGCATCGGTCACGAAACCAGGCCCCTCGTGGGAGGTGGTGGAGACGCGGCACACCGGGGACAACGGCGAGCGCTTCTATCACTACTCGGACGGATCAGTCCGCGCGGCGAGCTACGCACCGACCTTCTGGACCGCCGAGTTCCTCGGCACGAACGCGTTGCCCCGCATCGGAGCCTTCCGTCTGGAACAACTGCCCGACCCAAATCTACCAAGCGGGGGACCCGGACGGTCCATCAAGGGGATGTCGGCCCTCAGCGAGTTCGGTGTCGAAGCCACCGATGCGGCCAATCCCACCAATAAGGTTGTGGTGAAATTCATCCGGGCGACCGCCGACTTCTCCAACGAGGAGCGCCCCCTCGAACCGGAGTTCCAGTCGGAGAGCCGCAACCTCAAGGACGGCGACAAGCGGACCTACGGACCCGTGGCCCATGCGATCGACGGCAAGGATGATACGGCCTGGGGAATCGATGCCGGTCCTGGACGCCGCAACGTGGCCCGCCAGGCGGTGTTCATCCCGGAGAAGCCGATCGCCTTTCCGAAGGGAGCGATCCTGAAGTTCGCCCTCCACCAGAAACACGGGGGCGACAATTCCGACGACAACCAGAACCACAACCTCGGACGCTGGCGACTGAGCGTGTCGACCGACACGAATGCGGTGGCCGATCCCATGCCGGCACGGGTCCGGGAGGTCCTGGACCTTCCGGGGGCCCGACGCAGTCCATCCCAGATCGCGACACTGTTCAGTCATTGGAGGACGACCGTCCCGGAGTTCCGGGAGGTAAATGGGCAGATCGAGGCACTGTGGCGCCAATGGCCGGAGGGCACACCCACCCTCGTGTTGGCGATGCGAGCCGGAACGGGTCCCGGGGAGGAACCCCGGCCGAACCGTGTCTTCCAGCGGGGCGACTGGTTGAAGCCCGGCAAGGAGGTCGCCTTCGGCATGCCGTCATTCCTGAACCCCCTGCCCACCAAAGCCGATGGGTCGCGCCTCACCCTGGCCCGATGGCTCACCGACCGGCGATCACCCACCACCGCAAGGGTCGCCGTGAACCGGGTCTGGCAGGCCTACTTCGGCACAGGGCTCGTCGAGACACCTGAGGACTTCGGACTCCAGTCCCCACGCCCCTCGCATCCGGAGCTCCTCGACTGGCTGGCCTGCGATTTCATGGAGAACGGCTGGAGTCTCAAGAGGCTCCACCGGCTGATCGTCGCCTCCGAGACCTACCAACAATCCTCGCGGGTGACGCCACACGGCCTCGAGCGGGACCCCTACAACCGTCTCCTGGCCCGCGCGCCAAGGGTGCGGGTGGAGGCCGAGATCGTCCGGGACATCGCCCTCTCGGTGAGCGGCCTGCTGAATCCTGAGCTGGGTGGCCGGGCCGTCTACCCTCCCGCTCCAGAATTCCTCTTCCGGCCTCCTGCCAGCTACGGCCCCAAGGTCTGGACGGAGGAGAAGGGCAAGGACCGGTTCCGTCGCAGCATCTATACGTTCCGGTTCCGGAGCGTGCCGTATCCCATGTTCATGAACTTCGACGCGCCCAATGGCGATTTCTCCTGCGTCCGGCGGACACGGTCCAACACCCCGCTGCAGGCGCTGACCACCCTCAACGAGACCCAGTTCATGGAGGCGGCACGGGCGCTGGCCGCCCGGACGCTCCGTGACGGCGGTGCCACCGACGACCAGCGCATCACCTACGCCTTCCGTCAGGTCCTCGCCCGCAGTCCGCAGCCCGCCGAGAAGGCGGAACTGCAGGCGCTGCTGAAACGTCAGAACCGTCGACTTGCCGAGGGCTGGCTGAACGCCGCCGACCTGGCGACCGGCTCGGACGAGGTTCCCGAACTCCCCAAGGGCACGACCCCCTCACAACTGGCAGCCCTCACTGCGGTGAGCCGCGTGCTGCTCAACCTCGACGAAACCATCACCCGGGAATAGCCATGAACCGCCTGAGCCCACACCAACACGCCTCGAGATCCCGCCAGCACCAGATGACCCGCCGCTGGTTCTTCAAGGACTGCGGAGTCGGCCTCGGTACCATCGCCCTGCACGGGCTGCTCGCCGACAGGGCAGCGGCGGCAGGATCACCCGGGGGCCGGGTCCGGCCTCCCCACCACACCCCGAAGGCCAAGCGGGTGATCTACCTCTTCATGGCCGGTGCACCCAGCCACCTGGAACTGTTCGACTACAAACCCCAGCTGGAGAGGTTCAACGGTACCCTGCCCCCCGCCGGGCTGCTCAAGGGCTATCGGACAGCCTTCATCAATCCGAGCAGCACGCTGCTGGGACCCAGGTTCAAGTTCGCACGCCACGGCAACAGCGGGATGGAGATCTCGGAGCTGCTTCCGAACCTCGCCCGGGTCACCGACGACATCACGCTGATCCGTTCGATGCAGACCGATGCGTTCAACCACGCACCGGCCCAGATCTTCATGAACACCGGGTCCCAGCAGTTCGGGCGCCCCAGCCTCGGGGCATGGACCAGCTACGGGCTGGGATCCGAAAGTTCCGACCTGCCCTCCTACGTCGTCTTCAGCACCGGCGACAAGGGCACCAGCGGGGGTGCCTCCAACTGGGGCTGTGGCTTCCTGCCCACGGTCCACAACGGCACCCTATTTCGCACCGGTGGCGATCCCGTCCTGTACCTGTCGAACCCGAAGGGCGTCGACGGCCCGCTCCAACGGGACACGGTGGAAACCGTGAACCGGTTGAACAGCCTCCAACTCGGCCGGGTTGGGGACCCGGAGATTGCCGCGCGGATCGACGCCTTCGAGATGGCCTATCGGATGCAGGGGGTGGCCCCGGAGATCATGGATCTCCACAGGGAACCCCTGTCCGTCCGCGAGGCCTACGGGGCCGAACCCGGCAAGCCCACCTTCGCCAACGCCTGCCTCCTGGCACGCCGTCTGGTCGAGCGCGGCGTCCGGTTCGTCCAGATCTTCCATGAATCGTGGGACCAGCACGGCAACCTGTCGGCCGACCTCAAGCGCAACTGCGCCGCCACGGACCGGGCCAGCGCCGCACTCGTCGCCGACCTCAAGCAGAGAGGACTCCTGGAGGATACGATCGTGATCTGGGGTGGAGAATTCGGCCGGACCCCCATGGTCCAGGGTGGCAACGATGGACGGGATCATCACCCCAATGGGTTCAGCTACTGGGTCGCCGGCGGTGGGTTCCGTCCGGGTCTGACCTGGGGCGAGACCGACGACCTCGGCTTCAACGCGGTCAAGGACCGGGTACATGTCCATGACTTCCATGCCACGCTCCTGCATCAGCTGGGATTCGACCACGAGAAGTTGACCTATCGCTTCCAGGGCCGGGACTTTCGATTGACGGACGTCGAGGGTGAAGTGGTCCGAGGACTCTTGGCCTAGATCGGCAAACGGACGCCCAATCGCAGGCCCTGCAGCGGCCGTCCGATCCCAAGGGCCCGGGTGGACCCAAGACCCTCATCCCCCAGCATTTAACCCTTGACCACCCCAACGCCGGGCTTGTTTAATCCGGCTAGATTTAAGTCGATAAATCGAGTCACAAACCCAAAATACCATCTGAAAATGAACGCGCTGAACCGCACCACGCTTGCCGTTGTCGCCTCCGTCGTGGCGATCGCCTCCGCTTCCGCGGACACGATCTACTACGTGGCACCCGGGGCCAACAACTTCTACAACAGCACCTCCGGAAACGAGTACGGAAACCAGGTGACCTTCCCTTCCAATCCCTCCGGAAATTGGACGATCCAATCCCTCACGGTTCCCTACTACTCGAACTACGGGTTGAACGGTGGGATGTCCTTGAAGATCTACTCGAATGATGGAGCCGCCGGAGCTCCTGGAACCACTCTCTGGGCGAGCGGTCCTCTGGACATCCTGAACGGTGGCGGCAGCGTCACGGTTCCCTTTCCGTACTCCGCAGACAACCAGATCCCGAACACCTTGACCTACACGGTCTCCTTCGCCGGGTCCTCGGTGGCTGGCAACCAGGCGGGTCTGTATCTTCCGGGTAACGGTCCGGCTGTGGGTTCGGCCCAAGGCATCTGGTCCGGTGCGGCCGGCATCTGGGAGAAGCGCGCCATCGACGGCGGTGTCGTTCCGGTCTTCCAGGCTACGATCACTGCCGTTCCTGAGCCGAGCACCTGGGCTCTCGCCGGTGTCGGACTCGTCGGCCTGATCGCCGCGGCCTCCCGCTCCCGCAAGGGCTGATCGAAATCCCTGAACTCTCCAAAGTGCGCCTGACGGCGCACTTTTTTTTTGCCCGAACCCCTGCGGGATGGCCGACCGCCTTGCGTCCGCATCCCCTTCACGGCAACTCTCCAAGGATTGGATCCACGGATGAAACTGCTGGTCTTCGCCCATGTCCCACCTCCTCACCATGGGCAGAGCCAGATGGTGGAGTACATCGTGGAGGGACTGCGTCGACGCCAGGACCTGGGCATCGAGATCCACCATGTGGATGCCCGACTCTCGGGCGATCTTCAGGACGTCGGAACCGCCCGCGGCGGCAAGATCCCTCGCCTCATCCGCCACTGCAGGGAGGCCCGACGGTTGGCTCGGGAAGTTGGAATCCAATCCCTCTACTACGTTCCCAGTCCGCCAAGACGCGTACCCCTCTATCGGGACTGGATCGCCCTCACCCTGCTCCGTGGCCCGTTCCCGAACCTGATCTATCACTGGCACTCGGCAGGACTCGGCGACTGGATCGAGTCCAAGGCAACACCCCCCGAGCGGGCTGTCTCACGGCGTCTCCTGGGCTGCCCGGAGCTGTCGCTCGTGCTCGCAGAGGTGCTCCGCAAGGATGCTCTCCAGCTCGCATCCAAGCGGGTGGAGGTGGTCAACAATGCCGTCCTCGATCCGTGTCCAAACTTCCACACCCGGGATTGGGAACGTCGCCGTGACCGGCTCAACCGACTGCTGTCCCAGGGGGGCACCGTGGAGGTCCTCTTCCTCGCCCTGTGCTCGGAGGACAAGGGTCTCTTCGACGCCGTGGAGGCGGTCCGTCTGGCCAATGCTGAATCCCAGACCAACGGGTCCACATTGCGGTTCCGACTGAGCGTCGCCGGTGGATTTCCCGATCCTGGAACCCAGCGCCGGTTCGAGGACCTGGTCACCTCACCCAAACACGCCGGATGCGTGCGGTATGTCGGATTCCTGAAGGGCCCGGCCAAGCATGCAGCGATGATCGGCTCAGATGTCCTCCTCTTCCCGAGCTACTACGCCTTCGAGACCCATCCCCTGAGCCTTGTCGAGGCCATGGCCCATGGGATGCAGATCGTGACCACCCGCTGGCGCGGGATACCAGAGATGCTGCCCGGTGGACTCGCCCATCTGGTGGAGCCCAGAGATCCTGAGGGACTCGCACGAGGTCTGGTGAAGTCCATTTCTCAGGACCTGGGGAAGCAGCTCCGAAACCGGTACGAGAAACGGTACACCTTGGACAGGTTCCTCGAACGGTTTGCAGAGGCCCTCAGGACCGTTGATCCGGTGATCCCAGTGCCTCGCCGCTCCACCTCCCACGTCCAACACCGGCAACCGGGCACCCATGGGCAGTGACGCCCAACCCGACTTGGATGCGACACCCTCGGGATCCAAATCCGGAATCCAAGAAGGGCGAGCCGGAATCCGGATTTGCCCAGAGGATGCCGACTTGATAGTTCCTCGATGCATCACAGGCCGCCGGAAACCTCCGGGGGTGCTGTCCCACGCAGCCTCTTTCCGAGCGCCATGATCCATGACCTGTACCGGCTTGCCTTCAGGCTCTGGCGCGTGCGCCGGTTCCAATGGTTCCTGGAAGTGGTGAAGCCTGGACCAATCTGCTCGGTCGTCGATGTCGGAGGCTACTGGTGGAACTGGTACGAACGTGCCCCCGCCTTCGGAAGCGTCCTGTGCATCAACCCGGGCGAGGCCGGTGACATCGACAGGTCGGGCCTGCCCAATGTCAGCCAGGTCGTGGGCGATGGATGCACACTGCCCTACCCGGACGGTTCCTTCGACGTCGCGTTCTCGAACTCGGTCATTGAACACGTCGGAGGCCCCTCAAAACAGGCTGCCTTCGCGGCCGAGGTCCGACGGGTCGGAAAGAAGGTATGGGTCCAGACTCCCGCGCTTGAATGTCCATTCGAACCCCACCTGCTCTGCCTGGGCCTCCACTGGATTCCGGGCCGCCTGGGATACCTGGCCCGGAAGCACCTGTCCCCAAGGGCCTGGATCGACGGCCCAAACTCGCCGTCCATGCAGGACATCCTCGACAACACCCGTCTCCTGTCCCATCGGGAATTCGGATCCCTCTTCCCGGACTGCAGGATCCTCACGGAACGCATCCTCTGGATAATCCCGAAGTCCTACATCGCCGTCCGGGAATGATGGGATGCACCGAGGCCGCCGGCGGATGAGGTTCCCTTCAGGATTGCCCTCAAGGCGCACCTTCCCCGAATTTCACGACCGTACGGGTCCGCCCGCGTGACCATGAGAATCGTTTTCGTCTGCAACGAGCTGCCCCCGGCGAGCGCTGGAGGGATTGGTCCCGCCGTAGCGACCCTGGCACGAGGACTTGCCCGCGAAGGCCATACGGTAACCGTGGTCGGTGTCTATGATGAGGACCACCGCTGGAGCCTCCCAGGCGTGGAGGTGCGCCCCCTCACCCGTGCCTATTCGGTCTGGTTCCGCCCCTTTTTCCGGAAACACGACCTCAGACGCCTCGCCATCCACCGGGAACTCCGCCGCCTGAAGGCTGGCCCCGGGATCGACGTCGTGGAATGGCCCGACTACGAGGGCCTCTTCTGGAAGCCAATCCCGGGTGTCGTCGACGTCGTCAGGAACCACGGCCCCCGGATCAGCCACCGGCTCCATGGCCTTGCCAAACACTATCCCCACTGGGAGAAACTCGAATTCCGGATCCTCCGGAGCATCCCGAACTGGATCGGCGTCTCCAAATGGTTCATGGACGAGTGGCTCCAGATCACCGGCGCCCGCCCGGAGCGCGCCACCGTCGTCTACAATCCCGTCGACCTGTCCCTGTTCCACCCTGAGGCAGAACCGGACCGGGTGGACCCCAATCGGGTCTTCTACGCAGGGACCCTGATGCAGCGGAAGGGGATCCTGAGCCTCCTGAAGGCCGCAAATCTGTTCCTTCGGGAATGCCCGGAGGCGCGACTCCACGTGACCGGCAGGGAATTCGAGAAGATCCCGGATCTCGAGGCGATCCTGGACGATGCCGTCCGGGATCGGGTCGTGCTGGCCTATCCCATGCCGCAAGCCCGTCTAGCCCGGTTGATGCGGCGCTCGGCGCTATTCGCGATGCCCAGCGTACTCGAGTCCTTCGGCAATGTGTGGGCCGAGGCCATGGCCTCGGGAATCCCGGTCGTCGGCAGTCGCCTCACCTGTGGTCCGGAGATCGTGCCCTCGGATGTCGCAGGCCTCCTGGCCGACCCGGCACACCCCGAGGAGATCGCAAGACAGGTCGTCCGACTGCTCCGGGATCCGGAGCTGAGACGACGGATGGGGCGTTCAGGAAGGCAGATTGCCGAGACCCGCCTCTCGCTCGAGGTCGGCGTGGCACGTACCCTTGAGTTCTACCGATGCTGCCTCGAGAGACGCCCCCTGACCGAGCATCTGACCCGTCTCCCCGGCGAGGCTTGAGCCACTCCAGGCCGGACCCACCGCGTGGACTCTACCTCCGAACCAGGGTGAATCCCTTCACCGCGAGATAGAAGGGGACCAGCGGCTTGGGCTTCCGTCCGAAGATCGGCTTGATGAGGTTCTGCTTCGCCAGAAACCGATACTTGTCGAGCCCCGTCCGCACCGGCCACGGGTAGGGACCATCCTGTGTCTTCAGGATGTCGGCCGGGTGGGTGCAGACCTCGGGAAGTCCCAGGGTGAAATGCCGATCCAACTCCCTCAGCAGACGCTGGTACGGTTCCACCCCGATCTCCTGATCGCCTCGAAGGTCGAGGTCCAGGGTCAACACCAGCATCCCACCCGGACGGAGCACCCTTACGATCTCCCGGACGGTGCCGGCCAGATCCGGGATGTGCTCCAGCACGCTGACGCAGAAGACCAGGTCGAGCTCGCCGTCGGCGACGGGAAGTCGCGACCCCTCGATGAGACGGAACTCCACCCTGCCGCGCCCTGCACCGACCAGCGGGATGGCCCTCGAGAGATCGGTCCGGCAGATCGGGTCGGTGTCGACGCAGACCACATCGTACCCTAGGCGGGCTGCAGCGAACGGGAAGAAGGTCACGCCACTGCCCAAGTCTGCGGCCTTCAGGCGGGCATCCGGCGAGGACTCCGACCGGAACCGGGCCAACTGCCGGTGGACGTACGGGTATTCCCAACACCGGCTCCAGTTGTGCAGGGGATCCCTGGGCCACGCATACTCCGGACTCCGAAACGCAGTCTCATGGCCGAGGAATTCCTTTTGAACCTGTTCAAGGCCCGAGAAAATCTCGCGCCATTCCGGGTGATTCAGATCGGAGATGGCGGCCAATCCGCACCGATCGAACGGGTGGCCGTCCACGTAGCCGATCGGCATCATGCGTGAGGGGTTCTGTGGCATCTCGAATCCGGGTTCCCCGGGGCGTGTCGACGCTGGCCGCACGGATGCACCGAGGCAAGCCCCAACCCTTTCCCCAGCCCTTCCCAGCGGCCGATGGAAGGCGGACGCCTCGCCGGATCATTTAGGCGCATAGGGTCCGGAAGCCGATGCCGTTCGCAAAACGCTTTGATCTGATGACGGGAAGTGGATCGAATGAGCCCTGCCCTTCGCCGCCCTGCGGTCCGGATACCGCCGGGTGATGTGGACTCACACTCCGATCCAGAGAACCGATGCCCTCGCACATCAGGACGCACCCATGAACGGGATCTCGATCGTGATCCGGACCAAGAACTCGTCAGCGACACTGCCGCTGGTGCTTTCCAGGCTCCGCAGGGCTGATGGAGATGAATTGATCGTGGTCGACTCCGGATCCACCGACGACACCGTTCGGATCGCCGAGCAGGCCGGAGCCCGGATTGTCCACATCGCCAGCGGGGAGTTCACCTACGGGAGATCCCTGAACCGGGGGTTCTCGGTGGCACGGAACGACTGGATCCTGTCCCTGAGCTCCCACTGCATCCCCGGTCCAGACGATCTCCTGGGCGTCTACAGGCGGGCCATCGCGAGGTTTCCGGAGGACCTGGCGGCTGCGGCGGGTCCCATGCTCTATTCGGACCTCGATGCGGCCATGGGCGCCGGGGTCACCCTCTTCCATGGCGAGGAGTTCTCGGGCGGATTCGGTATCGGGGCGGGCAATCCAAACTGCATCTACCGCAGAAGTGTCTGGTCGACCCGCCCCTTCGACGAATTGGCCGAGGCCTCCGAGGACTATGAGTGGTATGTCTGGGCGATCCGATCGGGATGGATGCTCGCCATCGTGCATGCGGCCACGGTGTATTACCGATCACGGCGCGGCGCGGCCTACTTCTTCAACAAGGGGCGCATCGACTATCGGGCCGGCCGGAAGCTGATTGTCCTGCCTCGTCCCCGGATTTCAGTGGTCTGCAGCCACTCGGCCAAGCTCCTGCTCCACGCCCTACTCGGAAAGATGCCCTATCCCTGCTTCATCGCCTCGTTCTGGCACTACATCGGCACCTATTACGAGTCGCGCTGGCCTCTTGAACCATCCCATGCTCCGTCGGCCTGATCGGCGAACGGAACACGATCCCGGCACCGACAGGCCCCAGACCGCCTCCTCATGAAACGCGACCACATCCGCCACCTTGTGTGTCCCACGTGCCGGCTGCCCCTCGATTGGGATCCCGCCTCCACACCGGTGCCCGACACGGTCGTCGAGGGTCGCCTCGTCTGTGGCGGTTGCAGGTCGGACTATCCCGTGCGGGGAGGAGTGCCGCGGTTTGTGCCGGTCAACAACTACGCGACCGGATTCGGCCTCCAGTGGAACCGTCATGCGGCGACGCAGCTGGACAGCCACACGGGGATTCCCCTGACCGAGGAACGCTTCTTCCGCGCCACAGGCTGGCCCCGGAATCTGACCGGTAAGACAATACTGGAGGTGGGGTGTGGCGCAGGTCGGTTTACCGAGCAGGCCGCCAAGACCGGGGCCATGGTCCTGTCCCTCGACTACAGCTCGGCGGTTGACGCGAACCACGCCTCGAACGGTCATCGGGAGAACGTCCTGATCGTCCAGGGGGATGCCTACGCTATGCCGTTCGCCCACAAGAGCTTCGATCGGGTGTTCTGCCTCGGGGTTCTCCAGCACACCCCGGATGTCCGGAGGACCTTCCTCGAGCTGCCGAAATACCTGACACCCGGAGGGTACCTCGCAGTCGACGTCTACAAGAGGTTTCCATGGTGGAAACAGTGGACGATCACCAAGTACTGGGCCCGTCCGTTCACCCGAAAGATGGATCCAAGGAAGCTCTATAACCGGGTCGAGGCCTACATCCGGTTCATGTGGCCCATCTGCCGCTGGATCAACCTGCTGCCGAAGGGCAGGAACCTGAACTGGAAGCTGCTGGTGGCGGACTACCGGGGACTTTTTCCGCTTGATGAACATCTGTTGCGGGACTGGGCGGTCCTGGACACCTACGACATGCTGGCTCCAGCCTATGATCAACCGCAGACCCTGGAGACGCTCCAAGGCTGGTTCCGGGAGGCGGGCCTGGTGGAGGTGGACTTCGGCTACGGACTCAACGGCCACGAGGGGCGCGGACGGCGGCCAACGGTGGGTTGATGCCCGTATTTCCCGCGGCGACAAGTTGAGGATTGATCGGTCCAAAGGCTCCGGGCTAACTCGGAAGGAGTGAGCGGTCCCGAGATCCAATTCCACATCGGCAAGATCGTGCTTCTGGGCATGTGCCTGATGAGCGCGGTCATGGTGGGACTCCTGCTGGCAGGAGCCCCACTGATTCTGATCTTTTTCATGTTCGGGCTGACGTGGCTGTTCACGCTGCCCTACCACTCCACCCTGGCCTTGGTGCTGAGCGTCGCGACCTTCAATTCCGCCCTGATCCTCCCCGGCATCCCGGGGCGTCCCCTGTTCTGGGAACTGGCGGCGGGACTGGGGTGGAGCGGATTCCTGGTCAGTGTCGCCCTGCGCCAGACAGAACCCGGCGTCCGGACCCGGCTATCCAACAACCGGATGCTGTTCATGGGGTTGATCGGCTACGTGCTCGTGCTGCTGGTGCTCATCTACTACCGCGGTATCGGAATCAAGGTGTTCGGTGTCGGATCCAATTCCGGACAGATGGGCGGCCGCCTCTACGTCCAGCAGCTGGTCTGCGCCATCTTCCCGTTTCTCTTCCTGCTGCGTCCCCCGACAGAGAAATGGATCATCCGCCTCTTCGTGATCCAGAGCGCCTTGTCGGTGACGTTCGTGCTGTCCGACCTCGCCTTCAGCTACTCCAGAGGCGGGCTTTACTACCTGCTCGTCTTCCTCGAGCTACCCGGGGATGGCGTGAACTTCGAGATGCAGGAAATGCAGTTCGGCATGCGCCGTTTCCAGTCGCTCTTTCTCCTGTCCCTTGGGCTGCTCTCGATCCTCTGGGTCTGGCGCCCTCTCCGGGACTACGCCAACAAGCAGGCGATCTGGTTCCTGCCGCTCTCAGGGGTCTGCTTCGCACTGGGCCTGCTGGGGGGACACCGCGCGCTGGTGATGCTGGTGCTGGTTGCTCTGGTGGTCTGCCTCTGGGCCCAGCGGTTCTTCACCCTCCAGCGGATCCTCATCTTCGTGTTCCTCGCGACCTTCGGTTACCTGTTCCTCAAGGTCTACGTGCAGGAGCTTCCCCTCGCCGCACAGCGTACACTCTCGCCGATCCCAGGCATGGAGGTGGACCGCATGGCGAGGGAGGACGGGGATGCCACAATGGATGGTCGAAGCCAGCTTCGCAGGGCCGGATGGATCGCGGCCAAGGACTACATGTGGCTCGGACGCGGGTTCGGCAAGAACCCCGAGAACTCGCTCTATTTCTACCGTTACGACATGGCCTACTACTTCGTCGACAACGGCATCTTCTTCAACGGCACCATCGGTCTCTTGGTCAACACCGGGGTGCCCGGCCTGTTCTTCTTCTTCGTCATCCTTGGCGGCGGGACCACGCTCATGTTCCGCATCCTCGGACACATCCGGGCGGTCGGCGCCGAGGATACCTTCCTCAGGACCAGCTGTGTGATCGCCGGTCTCTGGGCCGCCCAGACGAGCTCCTTCGTGTTCCTCCATGGCGACAGCGAATATGCGCTCCGGACTTTCGCCCTCCACGCGTCAATGATGATGGCCTGCGACTGGCGAATCCAGATGCGCAAGCGCGCGGTGCAACGGGAATCCTCCATGGCCGCCGAGGAACCCCCGGCCCTTGCCGACGCCCTGCCGGTCGGTGCCTGATCGTCCGAACCGAACCCACACGTCGGCAGGAAGGACTCCAGAAGCCCCATGTCCACCCGACGCAACATCACGGTGATCATCGGGACCCGGCCCGAGGCGATCAAGATGGCCCCCGTGATCCGGGAACTCCAACGGCACCCCGACCTCTTCAACACCACGGTCATGTCCACCGGACAGCATCGGGAGATGCTGGACCAGGCTCTCGGACTCTTTGGGATCACCCCCGACGTGGATCTTCGGCTGATGAAGCCGGACCAGACCCTGGCCGGCTTCGTCTCCGCCCTGCTCGTCGAACTGGACCGTCACCTGCAGTCCGACCGGGTGGATTGGGTACTGGGCCAGGGGGATACCGGAACCGTGATGGCGGCAGCCATGGCCGCGTTCTTTCGACGTGTGCGGTTCGGACACGTTGAGGCCGGACTGCGGACCGGGAATCTGGAGCAGCCCTTCCCCGAGGAATTCAACCGGCGGGTCGCCGACATGGTGTCGACCCTGCACTTCGCCCCCACCACACGATCACGCGACAACCTCCTCCGCGAATCCATCACTCCCGATCGGATCCTCGTGACCGGGAACACGGTGGTCGACGCACTGTTGTCCGTGGCCAGCATGCCCCATGACCGATCCCAGGGCGTGCTCGGCCGGGTACCTCATGGCACCCGCCATGTCCTGATCACCGCACACCGACGGGAGAGCTTCGGCGAGCCCTTCCGGGAAATGTGCTCGGGCATCCGAGACCTGGCCCAGCGATTCCCCGAGACCCACTTCATCTACCCCGTACACCTGAACCCCCAGGTGAGGAAGCCCGTCCTCGAGATCCTCGGGAGTTCCTCCAACATCCATCTGGTCGACCCTCTGAACTATCTCGAGATGGTCCACGTCATGAAGGATGCGTCCCTGATCCTGACCGACTCCGGCGGGATCCAGGAGGAGGCACCCACCTTTGGTGTACCGGTTCTGGTGATGCGGCAGACGACAGAGCGTCCTGAGGGTGTGGAGGCCGGCTGGGTGGAACTCGTTGGAAACGGCAGGGATCGCCTCGTGGAACGCGGCTCGGAGATCCTTGAACACGGGTGGCCCCGCCCCTCGGGGACCAACCCGTATGGTGACGGACGGGCGTCGCAACGAATCGTCGAGGCCATCGCCTCCGCCCACTGAGAGACAGGCATACGGGACTCCCAAGATCCACGCCTCTCGTTGGTGACGATTTTGCGTTGGCCGGGCATGCCGTCGGAGGGGATGTTCTGCGGATCGCCCATATGCTGCACGCAATCCCGATTCGCCCCGTCCTCCTCTGCATCGTCGCCAGCCTCGGGCTCGAGGCCGTTTCCGAGACCATCCCGAAGTTGTCGCCTCGACCAGGCCCCCTGCCCTTCGCCTACACCAATGCTCCCGATGCCATGCCCAACTATCTGGCAGGCGAGAAGTGGGGAACACAGGGAGAGGCCATCACCCGGATGCAGCTTCCACTCAGCCCCGAGGAATCGCTCCAGCGCCTGGCCCTTCCACCCGGATTCAAGGCAACCCTCGTCGCCGCAGAACCCGAGATCGCCAAACCCATCTGCCTCGGCTGGGACACCCGGGGACGCCTCTGGATCGCCGAGACCTTCGACTATCCGAACCAGCTGAAGCCTGCCGGTCAGGGGCGCGACCGGATCAAGGTCTGCGAGGACACCAACGGCGACGGGAAGGCCGACCGCTTCACCGTCTTCGCCGACCACCTCAGCATCCCCACCTCATTCTGCTTCGCAAATGGCGGACTGATCGTCATCGAATCCGGTCACACCCTGTTCCTGCGCGACACCAATGGCGATGACGTCGCTGACGAGCGTCGGACCCTCTTTTCCGGCTGGGGCATGGGCGACACCCATGCCACTGCCAGCAACCTGCGTCCCGGACCCGACAACTGGATCTGGGGCGTGGTGGGCTACAGCGGCTTCGATGGTGAAGTGGGCGGGAAGAAGGTCCGCTTCGGCATGGGTGTGTTCCGGTTCCGTCCCGACGGCTCAGCCCTCGAGTTCATCCGGTCCAGCAACAACAACACCTGGGGTCTCGGCATCAGCGAGGAAGGCATCCTCTTCGGGTCCACCGCCAACAACAACGCCAGCTGGTACATGGCCATCCCCAACCGCTACTACGAGGCAGTTTCGGGCTGGGGTCCGGGCCGCATGGAGACCATCGCGGACTCCCAGGAATTCCATCCGGTCACCGACAAGGTCCGTCAGGTCGATGCCCACGGCCGCTACACCGCAGGTGCCGGCCACGCCCTCTACACCGCACGATCCTTCCCGAAGGAATTCTGGAACCGAATCGCGTTCGTCGCGGAACCAACAGGACATCTCGTGGGCCAGTTCCGTCTCGATCCCAAAGGTGCGGACTTCCAGGCGGTGAACCGCGGGAGCTTCCTGGCGAGCGACGACGAATGGACCTCCCCCATCGTGGCCGAGGTCGGACCGGATGGCGCCCTGTGGGTGATCGACTGGTACAACTACATCATCCAGCACAATCCCACTCCGATCGGGTTCCAGACCGGAAAAGGCAATGCCTACGAAACCCCCCTCCGGGACCAGCGCCACGGCCGCATCTATCGGGTCACGGCCACCGGCGGCAAACCCACCAAAGCCCCTCGCCTGGACCCCGCCAATCCCAGATCGCTCATCTCGGCGCTGTCGGGCGACAATCAGCTCTGGCGATTCCACGCCCAGCGGTTGCTGGTGGAAGGGAAGTTTTCAGACGTGACCCCGAGGCTGCACAAACTGGTGATCGACCGCTCCATCGACAAGGCCGGGCTCAACCCCGGAGCCATGCATGCACTCTGGACACTCCAGGGCCTGGGTGCCTTGGGGGAACCCTCCTCACGATCCATCGCAACCCAGGCGCTGAAGCATCCCGCCTGGGGAGTTCGCAGAGCTGCTGCCACCGTGCTGCCCTCGGATGAGGAGACCACACGGGATCTGCTGCAGTCCCGACTGCTGGACGATCCGGAGGCACAGGTCCGCCTGGCCACCCTGCTCGCACTCGCCTCGACGCCGCCGGACCGTGCGGCCGGCCAAGCCATCGCCCAGGCCATCCGGAATCCCGCGACGGCCGGGGATCGCTGGCTCCGCGAGGCGGCAGCCTGTGCTGCGGTCCGTCATGCCGAGGGATTCCTCGGTGAACTCGCCGGCGCCACCCAGCCACTCCCCGATGCGGCCAACGAGGTCGTCCTTGTCGTCGCCCGTCACGAGGCGGGTCGTCGGACCGCTGCACAGACGCTCATGACCTGGCTCAAGGCAGCCGGATCCTCCCCCGTGACCGCCAAGGCGGTCCTCGATGGCCTCACCCAGGGATGGCCTGAGGATCTCAAACCCGCCCTGGGGGCCCCAACCGAAGCCGCCCTGAGGGACTCGATGCGCACCCTGTCCGAGGACGGTCAGGATCGACTGCTGATCCTGGCAAAACGCTGGGGGCGGTTGGACCTTTTCCCGGAAGCCGTCGCAGCAGCCACCCGACGCCTCAAGGCCACCGTCGAATCCACAGGTCGTTCCGATGTGGATCGGATCGCCGCCGCACGGGCCTGGATCAATCTGCAGGACACCCCCGAAACTCTCACCACAGTCGTCGCCCAGATCTCGCCACGCTCCTCGCCCGAGCTCGCCACGGGACTTCTCCGGACTCTGGGTGACAGCCATCAACACTCTGTGGGTGATACTCTTCTGCAACACTGGAGCACCCTGACGCCCGGCCAGAAACGTGCCGCATTGACGGTTCTCCTGCGACGCACGGCCTGGACGAACCGTGTGCTCGCCGGCCTCGAGTCGGGTGAACTCCACGCCAACGACCTCGGATGGGAACAGTGGCAGGCGCTGCGGAACCACTCCGACACCGCGGTCGTCCAACGCGCCTCGACCGTCCAGGGAAAGAAGGCCCCGGTTTCCGCCGACCGGGAAGAGGTCCTGAAACGTCTTCTCCCCGCGGCCTCCCGGGCCGGTGATCCCACCAGGGGACGCGAGGTCTTCACCGCCAACTGCGGTGTCTGTCACCTCTTCTATGGGCAGGGCGGAAAGGTCGGACCCGACCTCAGCGGCATCGGGGTCCGACCGAAGGCGGAACTCCTCGGCGAGATCCTCGACCCGAACCGGTCGGTGGAGTCCAACTACGTGCTCTGGACCGTCGAGACGAAGTCCGGGGATACCTTCTCTGGACGTCTCGACACCGAGTCGGCCACCAGCATCGAGCTGTACGATCTCCAAGGTCAGAAGCACGTCTTCCCACGGGCCGAGATCATCCGTCTCGAGGCTTCCCGTCAGTCGATCATGCCCACCGGTTTCGAGCAGCTCGGCGAGCAGCCGCTGGCAGACCTTCTCGCCTTCCTGGCCTCCGGCAGCGGGGTCTCGCGGGGAGCCAAGCCGTAGACGATTGGCCCCCAGCCGGAAACACCCTTGTTGTCCCGACCAAACCTCCCGAGCCTCCCCCTCAAGATCCTGTCCCCATGAAGACGTCCTCGATCCTGACCGCCGCCCTCGCCGCATTCCTCGTCACCGCGCGCGCGGACTCGAACTGGTCCCAATGGCGGGGCCCCCATCACAACGGCAGCGGCGATGTCCGCGGTCTCCCGTCGACCTTCACCAAGGCCGACGCCACTTGGTCGACACCCCTCCCGGGACAGGCCGGATCGACTCCGGTTGTCTGGGGCGACCGGGTCTTCCTCACCTCCCCGGACTCCGCCAAGAACCTCAATCTGCTGTGTCTCGATGCGAAGACCGGCACGATTCTCTGGAGCCATACCGTGGCGGTCGGCGACAAGGAGAAGGGCAAGAACAACATGGCCGCCCCCTCGCCGGTGACGGACGGGAAGCGGGTGATCGTGATGTTTGGCACCGGGGACGTCGCGGCCTATGACTTCCAAGGCAAGGAGCTCTGGAGACGGCCGCTGTACAAGGACTACGGACGGTTCGCGATCATGTGGATCTACGGGGCCAGCCCGCTGTTGCACGACGGACAGCTCATCATCCCGGTCCTGCAGCGGGATCAGATGCCGCCGGACTACCCGCTGGCGGGCGGTTCACCGGAGAGGCATTCCTTCCTGCTGTCCCTCGACCCGAAGACCGGCAAGACGCTTTGGGAGGCGAAACGGGTGACCGACTCCACGATGGAGAGCAGCGAGAGCTACGCCACCCCGGTCCCCCACAAGGGACCCCACGGGACCGAGATCCTCATCGTGGGCGGCGACCACATCAGCGGACATCGTCCCAAGGACGGTTCCGAGATCTGGCGCGCACGGCTCTACGAGAAGCGCGATGACTGGTATCGGATCGTCACCTCGCCCGTGTCGGGACCTGGACTCGTCTACGGCGCGGGCCCCAAGGGCCAGCCCGTCGTGGCGTTCCGCGACGGCGGCACCGGCAATGTGACCACCTCCCACAAGGCCTGGCAGTTCACCGAGGCCCCGACCGACTGGGCCACACCGCTCCTCTATGACGGGAAGCTGTTTGTCCTCGATGGTGGCAAGCGGGTCCTGTCGCGGCTCGACCCAAGGACCGGGGCCAAGGTGTGGTCCGGAAAGCTGGAGACGCCCGACACCATCTGGGCCTCCCCGACCGGAGCCGACGGCAAGATCTACATGGTGAGCGAGAACGGCACCGTGCTGGTCGCCTCGGCCGGCGATGAATTCAAGGTGCTCAACCGTCTCGCACTCGACGAGGCCCCGACCCGTTCCAGCGTCGTGCCGATCCAGGGCGGCATCCTGGTGCGCACCGCGAAGGCACTCCACCGATTCAACTCGAAGTGACACGCCTCCCTGCTTGCCGCCCCTCAGAGCGGACCCCATCGTTCAAAGGTTCATGAGCCGACGCGTCTTGGGATGGATCTGCGTCCTGCTGTGGTTTGGCCTCGGGTTGGGGGCCGGACACGCCCAGTCCACCCGGGGTGACCTGGTGCTCATCAACGGCCGACTCCATGCCGACTTGGGACTCTGGGGGGCGAAGAACGGCCTCCGGGGCAGCTGGAATCCAACCTCGGGCGAGCTCCGATTCTCCAACCGGTGGATCAATCTGCTCTTCAAGGCCGACACCGCACGGGTGGAGCTCGATGGGGTTCTCGTGTGGCTCGAGTTCCCGGTTGCCGTCGAGCGCGGCCGACCCTACCTCTCGCAGCGGGACCTCGACCAGACCCTCATGCCCCTGCTGAAGCCCGCGAAGGCGACGCCTGGACGCAAGATCCGCAGGGTGGCCATCAGCGCCGGGCATGGCGGCAAGGATCCCGGGAACATGGAGGGAGGCCGACAGGAGAAACACTACACCCTCAAGCTCGCGAGGGAACTCGCGGCGCGACTCAGGGCCGCCGGGTTCGAGGTGATCCTGGTGCGGGACGAGGACGAGTACATCGAGCTCGACGACCGCCCCGAGAAGGCCAACCGGCTGAAGGCCGACCTCTATCTCTCGCTCCACTTCAACGGGGCCGGAGGCCGCGGCAGCACCACGGCCAACGGCCTCGAAACCTTCAGCCTCACCCTTCCGGGAGGACGGTCCACCGGAGGCGGCAACTCGACCGGAGTCCAAGCCGGCAACCGATTCGACAAGGAAAACCTGATGCTCGCCTACCAGGTCCACCGCTCACTGGTACAGGCCCTCGATTTCGCTGACCGGGGCATCAAAAGGGCCAACTTCGCGGAGCTCCGCGACGCCCGCATGCCCGCCATCCTCATCGAGGGAGGATTCATGGACAACTCCGAGGACCTGAAGCGCATCATGAGCGAACGTGAACGAGCGAAGATGGCCGATGCCATCGTGGACGGAGTGCGGGCGTTCAAGCGGCTTGCCGAGCGGAACTGATGGCCCGCGAACGGCACGGTCACGTCAGGGGATCAGCAGGACGTCGGTGAATTCCGCACCCTTGAGCCGCGCCACGATCAGCTCCAATGCCTCGATCGGCTCGGGTTTCCCATCAAACCGCGTCTCAGGGAACAGGGACCGGAAATGCTGGCGGCACAGGTCGAGAAAACGAGGTACACCACCGTGGCAGATGAGCCCCTTCGGCCAGATCTCCACCCAAAGGGGCACACCGTTCTTCCAGAGGGCCGTTGCCGACTCGATGACCTGGGATTCGAACCCCTGGGTGTCGGACCAGACCAGCGCGACCTGATCGGGGCTCACCCCCAGACTCGCGAGCAGGTCGTCGAGCCGGACCGTCTTCACCGCGACCACTCCCGCCCGCCGATCGACACCGTCGAAGCCGAGCCGACCGCCCGGCTCGTTGATCTCGCTGTTGCCTGCATCGCTTGCGGTCACCAGTTCCGCGGTACCGGCCGTTGCCGCGATCGCCACGTTGCAGCAGGTGACCCGATCGGACAGCCCATTCTGACGCACGTTGCGCTCAAGGCGGGCAAAAGTCTCAGGATTGGGCTCCACCGCCACAATCCGCTTGCCAGTCCGTGTGAGAGGCAGGACGACGTCGCCAAGGTTCGCACCAATATTAACAATCACGGGGCGGGAAAATGCCGTGTTTGCCTTCAGCCACTCGACCATCGGTCCCATGTGAGCATCCTGGTAGTGCTCATCCACGTAGATCGACTGCGTGATGCTGCTCGCGGAGGCTCCCGTCCACAGGAAGCCCTGACGCCGGAAATTGAGCTCGGTTCGGAGGCGTTTCAGGACCTCAAGAGTGAGGAGGCGTCGGCCACGGAGACGCACCGACGGGTCCGTGTCGAACAGGGATCGGACACCGGTCAGGGTAGCACGGGCCAAGGCTTTCATTCGGCTGGGATCATCCGCGCCCCGAGGAGGATCATTCTTCGCGACGGAGGAGGCGAAGTGCGTACCATAGGGCCCAAATGGAATGGGCAGCGTAGGCAGCGAGGCGGGCAGTAGCAAGCCCCAGCCCCCCCCACGAGGCCCAGGCGAACGTCGCCCACACGAAGACCACCGCCCAGCCGACATTCATCCAGAACCCCGCCCAGACACGTCCGCTGGCCGTGATGATCTGCCCCACAGGGGTCTGCACCGACAGGAACACCGCCGTGAGCAACACCACCACGAGCGTCGGCCAGTCGCCCCGGAAACTGCGTCCGAACAACCCCATGATCCACGGGCTCGCGAGGGACAGCAGGAGCACGGGCACCACGATCAGGGCATTGATCTTCATGGCGAAACCCAGGAGGCGACGGCCTTGGTGATGCCGATCCTGTCCCAGCTGCTCCGCCATGAGCGGAAGGACCGACTGCGCCAGGAGGTTGGGCAGGAACATCAGGGCAAGGAACCATTGGTTCGCACCATTGAAGGCGCCCAGTGCGTCGTATCCATCGGGCCGACGCGCCAGGATCCCCCAGCAGCCCCACTGCACGGCCGAGGTCACCAGGGCCCCGAGCGCTGCCGGCAGCGTGAACCGCCACAGCACCGGGAGATCACGACGGTCCCACGAGTCCACCTCCGGCAGCCCGGCAAGGGCCATTTCCCGACGCAATGCGAAATGATGGAGGATGACCCCCAAGGCCGCGTTGATGTTCAGGGCCCAGACCGTTCCACCTACCCCACCCCAGACCGCGCCCAGCACCAGGAGTGGGAACGAGACCAGTCCCGAGATGATGTTCAGTCGGGCCACTGTCTTGAACGCCTCAAGACCGGCCAGGGCGCCACCCAGGGCCCCCTGGACTCCTCCCAGGAGGAGCAGACCGGTCGAGATCCGGACGACGCCGCCCAGGTCCGCCCGACCCAGCGTTTGCTCCGCCAACCAGGGAGCCATAAGCCAGACGACCGCGGCAACCACCAGGCTCGCCCCCCAAGCAATACGGTTCGAGAGACGAATCAGACATGCCGCACGGGCAGGGTCGCGAAGCCGGAACTCCGCGACGTGTTTCGTCGCCGTCATTCCCATGCCGACCCCGGCCAGCACCCCGAAAATCCCTACCGTGCTCTGGATCATGCCAATCTCGCCGAAGGCCTGCTTGTCGAGTCGACGTGCCACCAGAATCCAGGCGACGAGCCCAAGGGCTCGGGAAGCCCCTCCTCCCACGACACTCCAGAAGGTGCCCCGGGCCAGACGTTCACCCAGCGGCGACTGCTCCAGCCGCTCCCAATGCCTCCGGAAACGCCGTGGCGTCAGGGCCACCAACCGTGTCTTCCATCGGATCGACCCGGCATGGGCGGGAACATCAGCCATCGGCAGGCGACGCTAGGAAGGCCTCCCGCAGCGAGGAAGCCATTTCTGATGTCATCGACCCCGCACCGCCTTGAACATGGCCAGGCAGCGCTCCCTCTGGCGGGCGTGGTCCACGATCGGGGTCGGATACCTCGACCGGCTCAGCAGCAGAGGATTCTCCCAAGGGCGATGGATCCGGTCGTCCGGGACATCCCGCAGTTCGGGGACCCATTGACGGACAAAGGTTCCCTCGGGATCGAACTTCTCGCCCTGGGAGACCGGGTTGAAGATCCGGAAGTAGGGCGCCGCGTCGGTCCCGGTCCCTGCGCTCCACTGCCAGCCCCCGTTGTTAGCCGCCAGATCCCCATCCACCAGCTGGCGCATGAAGTACCGCTCGCCGCGCTGCCACGAGATGAGCAAGTCCTTGGTCAGGAACATCGAGACGATCATCCGGAGCCGGTTGTGCATCCAACCCGTGGCGTTCAGGCACCGCATCGCGGCATCGACGATCGGGAATCCGGTGACGCCCTCACTCCAGGCCTGGAACTGCTCTTCGGTTCCCGACCACTCGAGTCGGTCGTACTCGGGACGGAAGGCCCCTTCGGCCACATGGGGGAAGTTGGCGAGGATCTGCAGGTAGAACTCCCGCCAGATCAGCTCGGTCTCCCACGTGCGAACCCCAGGGACCGTCGCCACGGTCGGGAGCTTCGAGAGGATCGTCCGGATGTTGAGCGTCCCAAACCGCAGGTGAGGCGACAGACGAGAGGTCCCGGATGGAAGGGACGGGATGTTACGGCCGACATCATATCCCGTGATCCCTTCGGCAAGGAACGCCTTGAGGGAATGCTGGGCGGCATGCTCCCCGGCCAGGAAAAGATCCTGCGACACCGAATGCCCCAGCTCCGACGGATCCGCCGGCAGCGGAAGGCTCGCGATCGCCGCAGGGACCGGTTTCTTGGCGGGACCGATCCTGGGTACCGGGGGTGGAATGGGACGGCTCCTCCACGCCTTTGAATACGGGGTGAACACCGTGTAGGGCTGCTTGGCGCCGGTCAGGACCTCACGCACCTCCGCCACCACGGAATCCTTGAATGACTCGAACTGGATGCCAGCGCCATAGAGCACCTCGGCAACCTTCCTATCCCGTCGAACCGCATAGGGTTCGTAGTCCCGGTTGGTCAGCACGGCCGAAGCCCCCACCTGCCCCGCCAACAGGACCAGCTGCTCGACCGGGTCTCCCCGGCGCACGATCAGACGATGGCCCAGGGACTCCAGATTCCTCGACAGCGCCTCGAGGGATCGCAGCAGGAATGCCACCCGCGCCGGGCCGACATCCGGCGACCTCAGGATCGCGTCGTCCCAGATGAACACGGGGACGAGGGTTTCGGACCGGTTCCACGCCTCATGCAGTGCCGTGTTGTCGGACACCCGCAGGTCACGCCGGAACCAATGGATCACCGTGTTCACCACATGATCCTGCCTCGCTTCCGGTTTTTCGCGAGCCCCACGCTGAATTCTGCATCCGGACCGCAGCCGGTCCACCCCGGGGATCTACTTCGTCACGTTCCCACCCACAGGACCCACGCTCTTGGCGGTGAGACCCGGACTTTGGAGCACCCTGCTGGACCGCTCGGACGTCACGGCATACTCGAACCCCTGCCCGGTCCCGGCCGCACCAAATCGACCCTTCTTGTCGAGGGCGATGAAGTTGATCGCCAGGTCGAACCCCAACGGATCCAGGCGGGCGATCCTCCGAATCGTCTCGAGGCAGGCCTCCTGAGGATGCAGCCCCTGGCGCATGAACTCGACCACCAGGAAGGAACCGCAGTACCGCATGACGTTTTCCCCGAGGCCCGTCGCTCCGGCGGCACCGACCTCGTTGTCGACATACAGTCCGCTCCCGATGATCGGAGAGTCCCCGACACGACCCGGCAGCTTGTAGCCCCTGCCGCTGGTGGAACACCCGCCAAAGACATTGCCGTCCGGGAGGAGGGCCACCATCGCGATGGTGTCGTGATTGTCCATCTTCCGCCGGGCCTCGGCCTGCTGCCGGGCCCATTCCTTCCAGGCTTTCTTCTGCCCGGGCGACACCTTCGGCCCGCGCTCAAACCCATTCTTCGCCGCAAACGCCCGGGCCCCATCCCCGACGAGGAGGACGTGAGGGGTCGATTCCATCACCCGGCGGGCCACGCTGATCGGGTGGGCGAATCCCTCCAGGGCCGCAACCCCACCCGCCCGATGACCAGGACCGGACATGATGCAGGCATCCAACTGCACGATCCCTTCGGCATTCGGGATTCCAGCCAATCCCACGCTGGGATTGGTGGCGTCGGACTCGGTTACGCGGATGCCCTCCTCGATGGCATCCAGCCCGGCACCACCCCGCTTCAGGCACGCCAGTGCCGCCTCGTTCGCGGGCTTCCCGAAGGGCCAGGTGGAGACGATCAGGGGAGCGTTTTCAGTCAGGTCGGCCATCGGGGGCATAGGCGCGGCGGAGGAACGGACCAGCGCCGAGGCCCCTGCCACGGTGGCCATGGAACGGGTGACGAACTGGCGACGGGATAGGGTGGACATGGTGAGTCTGAAATCCTCGGAACCTCAGGTCGCCCTGCAGATGGGATGGCGGGAAGGGGAAACTAGACCTTCGGGGATTCCGGTTCTGGGGCCGATGGGGCCGCAGTGGGAGGAGGCGTCGCCTTGCCGCCGAGGATCTTGAACATCACGACACCGCAGACAGGGCACTTACCCTTAACGGCCTTTCGTCCGTTCTTCATGACCTCTTCCACGGCTTCAGCAATCGGCTGCTTCGCCTTGCACCGTACGCAGTATCCTTCAGCCATAACATCGAGCTCACCAGACCTTGAAATCGGGATTCCTTCCACGCTGGAGGCTAGCGAATGGCCCATCCGGGTGTCAATTTCGGTCCCCTTCTGGGGACAGGTCATTAATCCGTCGACGCAAGGTCCAGTCTGGGGACAGGTCATCTATCGAGGTTCGTCCGGATTCTGGGACAGCAGACCGTTAGGTGGACAGGTCACTCGTTAGTTTAGGGACAGGTTGTGGCGCCCCCCGCGCGAACGAAGAACCGGCCACCCCTTCAAGGTCATCCATTCGTCCCCGACAGCGGCCCCCTTTGGGGGACAGGTCCTGCCGGTATGTCCCTTGGCCCCGATGCCGGTTTGAATTCCAGGTGTGCAAGCCGGGCGGACGAGGCAAAATTGCTCGGTACGTTCCAAGCAGCTGGCACGCCGAGATCCAAGCCCCATGAACCCGCTTCCTCTCCGCCTCATCCCCGCCCTCGTCCTGATGGCAGCCCCCCTGTGGGCCGAGGCCACCAACCGACTCCACTTCGCTACGAGCGGCTTCTCCATCGCCCCTCTCGAGGCTCCCAGGGGACAGGTCACCCAGCAGGTCCTCGTGATGTTCATGCCCACCGCTGGAGACCTGACCGCGAACGTGAACGTCCAGATCCAGCCCTACGACGGGAGTCTCGACGACTACCTCAAGCTGTCCCTCAAGCAGTTCGAGTCCGCCAACCTCAGGATGGTCCAGCAAAGCCGAACGTAGGACTCAGGAGCCGTCTTCGAGTATCAGGGTGAGATCCAGAACCGCCGGCTGCATTGGTATGCCAAGGCCCAGAAATCCAACGGCAGGGTCTACCTCGTGACCGCCACCGCCCTCGAAGAGCATTGGGCAGAGGTCGCCCCAAGCCTGAAGAACTGCGTGGACAGCTTCAGCTGCGACAGCGCCGGCCCTGCATCGCCCTCGAAGCCGGCAGCGCGACCTTAAGGTCCGCAGCAGCCCGGGCGGCGGACTCCGGGGATTCGGGATTTGCCACTCGCAGTCCGATTTCAGCATCGTCGTCGGGTGATCACCCTTCGAACGCTGACGCTCCTCGTGTGCCTGCTGTCCGCATGGGCCTCCTGGGCGCAGCCGGTGCCACGACTCGACTCCTCATCCGCCAGCTGGTTCCAACGGGGGACCACCAATGTTGTCATCCTCTCGGGGGACGCCCTCGGCAACCTCTCAGAGGTCCTGCTCACCGGAATCGGGGTCTCGGCAACACTCGAAGAGCTTCCAACCCCGGTGGTCACCCTCGAAGGCAATGGTGCCGGGGTCCAGTCGGAACCGGCTGGCACCGTCAATTCCCGACGCATCCGACTCGTCGTTGAACCCGACGCCAGCCCATCGCCCCGTGAACTCCGCGTCGCCGGAGCCGATGGCGTCTCAAACCCCCTCACCCTCCAGTTCAGCGACGTCCCAGAACTGTTGGAATCCTCCGTCCTCTCACCCCTCCCGCTCCCGGTGGCCATCTCTGGAACCATCGGCGCCAATGCAGAGACCGACCGTCTTTCCTTCACCGCCAAGGCCGGCCAGCGGCTGATCCTCGATGTCCAGGCCAACCGGTTTGGTTCCCCCCTCGATCCAACCCTGATTGTGGCCGATGCCGACGGGAAAACCTTGGCGAAGAGCGAGGACGCCCACGGTCTGGACCCCTTCCTCGAGTTCGAGGTACCCAAGGATGGCACTTACCAGATCGCACTCCATGACCTGCGGTTCCAGGGGGCCGGGAACTACCGATACCGCCTCCTGGTCGGCGAACTGCCATACCTGGAGTCCCTGTTCCCGTTTGGGGGACGCAGGGGCTCGGAGGTCACCGTGGCACTTCAGGGATCCAACCTTGGGGGCGCCGACACCCTGAAGCTCCGCATCGCTCCCGACGCCCAGTCGGGACGACAGGACCTGCGGGCGCGAACCACCAAAGGGGTCTCGAATCCCCAGCCGTTCGAGACCGATGACCTGCCCGAGCTCCTGGAGGCCGAACCCAACAACGCCCTGGCCCAGGCCATGCGCCTGGAGCTTCCCACTGTGGTGGATGGTCGGATCGGAGAGGCCAAGGATACCGACCTCTTCCGGTTCACCGCGCCGGCAGACCAACGGCTCTCGATCGAGCTCCAGGCCCGCCGGTTCGGGTCGCCGCTGGACTCCCTGCTGACCCTCATGGATACCCAAGGGGGCGTGATCAGCCGGAATGATGACGCGGCAGAGCAGGATGCCCGCATCGAATTCGACGCCAAGAAAGGCATGGAATACCTGCTCTCGGTCCGGGATCTCACCGACCGGGGTGGAACAAGGTTCGGATATCGGCTGGTCATCCGACCGCCGATGCAGACGCCAGACTTCACGGTTCGTGCCTCGGCAGGACGGATCCGCATCACACAGGGCGGCCGGACCGCTCTGCGATGTGAGCTCGAATCGCGCAATGGATTCGACGGCATGGTGAGGGTCAACGCCGTCAACCTGCCGCCTGGCGTGAGTGCCTCACCCTTGGTCCTCGGACCGCAGAACCGGGCCGGATGGATCGTTCTCTCGGCCACCGACTTCACCACGCTCGGGTTCCTCCCCTTCCAACTGGAGGCCATGGGCGAACTCGGCGGGAAGGCCGTGAGCCGATTGGTGCAGTTCCCCGAATCGCCCTGGATCACCGTGCTGGGACCTGCCCCCTTCGACATCGAGGTCGCCCAACCCTCCCTTCTGGCCGAGCAGAACGGCAGTGCCTCCCTCGACGTCAGCGTGATTCGTCGGTCTGGGTTCACGGGTGAGGTCCGGGTATCGGCCGAGGATCTTCCCGGTGTCTCGATCCCTGCCGTAGCCGTGCCCGCCGGCCAGTCCCGCACCAAACTCAATCTCCAGGTGTCGAATGGATCCGAAGTGGGCATCCGGCCGGTGCTGGTCCGCGGTGAGGCCACGGTGGACGGACGAACCACCCTTAGCCACGCCGCCCAGCCCGTGCCGCTGCAGACCCGGGGAATCGCCATGTTCCTGACCGCCATGCTGCCCGGGTCTCCCTTTTTCCGGACCGACCCGGTCCGCCTCTCGGCCGTCGCCCTGCCCACCAACGCGGTCTCCTCGGCCAACCAGACCGAGTTCGTGGTGAAGGTGGACCGACGCGGCGTGGAAGGTGAGATCGCCCTCTTGCTGGAAGGCCTGCCCAAAGGAGTCGAAGCCACCGTGTCCCCCATCCCCGCAGGCAAGAAGGAGGCCTCGGTCCGACTCAAGGTCTCCGACCTCGCCGAGACCGGAAAGGACCACGCCCTCCACATCGTGGGCACCGCCACCCATGACGACCGGATCTGGCGCCAGAAGACCCAGCCCATCACCCTGACCCTCACCGCTCCGGAGGCGGCAGCGACCCCTACGCCGGCGCCCCAGCCCGGGAAATAGACCGCAACACCACCCACCTGGAAACACGCCCCCCATGACATTTCTCTCCACACCAGGATCCCAGGATTCACCGGATCGGCACATGACCCGCAGCCCGCGGCCACGACTCGCGGCCGCTGCCATCATGCTGCTGCTGGGTTTCCCGATCCTCGCCGCCAATACCCCCGTCTCCTGGCACCGCGAGGTCACCCCCATCCTGAAGCGGTCCTGCAATGGGTGTCACAACCCGAACAAGATGAAGGGACAGGTCGACACCTCGACCTATGCCGGCCTCCTGAAAGCCGGGAAACACGGTCCCAATTTCATCGCCGGCGATCCCGGGAAATCCCTCCTCGTCCAGGAGATCAGTGGCCCCAAACCAGAGATGCCCGAGGAGGGAGACCCCCTATCGGCAGCCGAGGTCGCCCTGATCTCCCGTTGGATCCAGGAAGGCGCGAAGGACGACACCCCGGCCGAGGCCCTGTCGACCCGCCTGAACGCGCTTCCCACCTACACCGTACCACCCGTGACCACCTCACTGGCGGTGTCGCTCGACGGACGCTGGCTCGCGATCTCTGGCTATCACGAGGTGTTCCTCGTCGATTCCAAGGACCTGTCCCTCAAGGGACGCCTCCTCGGCGAGTCCACCAGGATCGAATCCCTGGCCTTCTCGCCGGACTCCCAGCAGCTCGCCGTCGCGGCCGGGGCGCCTGCCCGGTTCGGGGAGATCCAGGTCTGGAACGTTGACGGGACGAATCAGGTCCATGCGTGGCGTACCGGCACCGATTCGACCTATGGCGTGTCCTGGTCGCCTGACGGCCGTCAGCTGGCCTTCGGCGGAGCCGACAAGACGGTACGGGTCCTGGCCCTGCCCGACGGCAAGGAGACCATGAAGTTCGAGAACCACAGCGACTGGACTCTCCGGACGGCGTGGAACGTCGATGGGCGCCGACTCCTGAGCGGCAGCCGAGACCGGGCACTGAAGCTGATCAATCCCGCCGACGGCCAGTTCATCGACGACATCAACAAACTGATCGAACCGGTCACATCCATGACCCGCCACCCCAAGGAGGACCTGGCCCTCTATGGTGGGGCGGATGGCGGGGTACGCCTGTACCGCATGAAGGAAAACCAGGAGCGCACCGCCGGAAACAACGACGTCAACCTCGTCCGCGAGTTCGAGCGTCAACCCGGCGCGGTCCACAGCGTGGCCTTCAGTCCGGATGGATCCCGGATCGCCGTCGGAGGCGTCGGAGGTGAGGTCCGGCTCTACCAGACCGCCGACGGCGCCCGGGTGGGCACGCTGGGCGGACATGGAGGGACAGTGTTTGCACTCGGTTTCACGCCGGATGGCCAGCGCCTGTTGACGGGCGGGTTCGATGGACTGATCCGCGTGTTCAACCCGGCCGACGGCTCTTTGATCGCCGTGTTCCTACCGGTTCCGCTGTCGTCACTCCCGTTGACCGCCGGCCGCTGACTGCCGGCGCAAAAACAGCTTTGTCCTCCCTCGTCAAAGTTCTCTAGCCTTTAGGCCCGCATGTCCTCGCCGAAGCCCTCTCCGTTCGATCTCGGATCCTGGGTCCAGACCCGTTCCAAGGAAGTCGACCGTGCCTTGGATCGTTTCCTGCCCAAGGCCTCCACCCGTCCCGGCACCATCCACAAGGCGATGCGCTACTCGCTGTTCGCCGGCGGGAAGCGGATGCGCCCGGCGCTGGTGCTCGCCGCGGCCGAGGCCTGCGGTGGGGATCCCAAGGAGGCCATGCCGCTCGCCTGTGCGGTCGAGTGCATCCACACCTATTCCCTGATCCATGACGACCTCCCTGGCATGGACAACGACGACTTCCGTCGGGGAAAGCCGACCAACCACAAGGTCTTTGGCGAAGGCATCGCCGTGCTGGCCGGAGACGCCCTGCTGACCCAGTCCTTCGAGATCGCCGCCCAGGCGCGATCCTGGCCCCGGTACTCCCACAGGGACCTGGTATTGGAGATCGCCAAGGCATCCGGCTCCCTGCAGCTCATCGCCGGCCAGGTGGCGGACCTGGAAGGCGAGGGCAAGAAGGTCTCGCTGTCGCAGCTCCAGTACATCCACGAACGCAAGACGAGCGCCCTCCTGTGCTGCTCAGTCCGGCTCGGCGGCATGAGCGCCAACTGCACCCCGGCCCAGCTCAAGGCCCTCACCGACTTCGGCTACAACGTTGGCCTCGCGTTCCAGGTGATCGACGACATCCTCGATGTCACGCAGTCGTCCGAGACCCTCGGGAAGACAGCCGGCAAGGATGTCGCGGCGCAGAAGGCAACCTATCCCCGCCTGGTCGGCCTGGAGAAGTCGAAGAAGATCGCCGCATCCCTGACGTCCAAGGCCTTCGCCGCCCTCAAGCCCTTCCGCGGCCGCGCAGTGGCCCTCGAGGCCCTGGCCAAATACCTGCTCGACCGGGATCGGTGACGCTCGACTCCGGGACGAGGTCCCGCTCGTCCCCATCCCGATCCGCCGCGCATGGCGGACCCGTGAACGGAGACTGGGTCCACTCACGCGCCCGATTCGCCCGTCTGAACCAGTGATTCGCCGTGCTTCGCGGGCAAGATGGGGACGCAACTCAGTTCATCCTTGTCAACGGACGACCCCGATTGCCCAGGAGGCGGGCCTGTCCCCGTCACCTCCATCCCCCATGACACGAAAAAAGGCGCGACCGTTTCCGGTCGCGCCTTGATGAACCCGGCAGGCCGGGTGGCAGAGCCAGGGCCTACTGCTTGTTCTTCTCCTCAGCCGCCGCGAAGGCGTGCTCGAGAGCGACCAGGTCCTCGCCGGGCTTGAGCTGATCGAGGAGCTTCTGCTCCTCCTTGAGCTGCTCGGTGGAGTAGTTGGCCGCCTTGATCGACAGGCCGATGCGACGGTCGGCGCGATCGATCTTGATGACGCGCGCGGTGACCTCGTCACCGACCTTGAGGACGTTCTTGATCTTGTCGACACGGTCCTCGCTGATCTGGGAGATGTGCACCAGGCCATCGATGTCGTGCTCGAGTCCGACGAATGCGCCGAAGCTGGCGAGCTTGGTGACGTTGCCCTTGACCAGGTCGCCGACCTTGAAGAGGTCGTCGATCTGCTCCCACGGATCCTTGCCGAGCTGCTTCATGCCCAGCGAGATCCGCTGGTTGGACTTGTCGACCTCCAGCACGGTGGCCTCCACGACGTCGCCCTTCGTCACGACCTCGCTCGGGTGGTTGATCTTGCGGGTCCATGACATGTCCGAGACGTGGATCATGCCGTCGAGCCCCTCTTCCAGCTCGAGGAACGCCCCGTAGCTGGTGAGGTTGCGGATCGTTCCCTTCACCATGGTGCCCGGGGGGTACTTGGTGTGGGCGACGTCCCACGGGTTGGTCTCCAGCTGGCGGACACCGAGGCTGATCTTCTGCTCCTCGCGGTTGATGCCGAGGACGACCGCCTCGATCTCCTGGCCGACCTTGAGGACGTCCGAGGGCTTGGCGATGCGCTTGGTCCACGAGAGCTCCGTGACGTGCACGAGACCCTCGACACCGGGCTCGAGCTCCACGAACGCGCCGTACGGCACGAGATTGACCACCTTGCCCTTGACCTTCGTGCCGAGGGGGAACTTCGACTCGATGCTGTCCCACGGATTGGCCTCCTTCTGCTTGAGACCGAGGGAGACGCGCTCCTTCTCGCGGTTGATGTCGAGGATGACGACGTCGATCTCGGTGCCGACCTTGAGCATCTCGCTCGGGTGGGAGATGCGGCCCCAGGACATGTCGGTGATGTGGAGCAGACCATCGAGGCCATTGAGGTCGCTGAACGCACCGAAGTCGGTGATGTTCTTGACCACACCCTTGCGGATGTCGCCAGGGACGAGCTCCTGGAGGAGCACGGCGCGGCGGGCACTGCGCTCTGCCTCGACCAGTTCACGACGGCTCAGCACAACGTTCTGGCGCTCCGGGTTGAGCTTCACCACGCGGAACTCGTAGGTGTTGCCCACGTAGGCGGCGAGATTCTTAGGAGGGGTGACGTCGATCTGCGAGGACGGGCAGAAGGCCTCGACCCCGATGTTGATGACGAGGCCGCCCTTGACGATGGACTTGACCTTGCCCTGGACGGTGCCGCCCTCGTTGCAGATGAGCTGGATGCGGTCCCAGTTCTGCTTGAACTCGGCCTTCTCCTTCGAGACGAGGATGTTGCCGTCCTTGTCCTCGGCACGCTCGACGAGAACCTCGAACTGGTCGCCCACCTTGACGGTGGAGAAGTCGGAGAACTCGGAGCCATTGACGACGCCCTCGGACTTGCCGCCGACGTCGACGATGACCTCCTTGGAACGCACCTCAATGACGGTGCCCTTGACGATCTGGCCGGTCTGAAGCGGTTTCTCGAACTGCTTCAGCATCTCGGCGAACTGCTGTGTGGTGACTGCCATAAACTGCATCAATGAACGGACGACTGCGACCGGACCCAGAAGGTCCGGCGATTAAACGGGAGTCGGTGGCAAGGACCTTGGGGAAACGCGGTCCAGCGTGAAGACTCCGTGCCCAAACACTACCCTGTTGCGGGTGAGCAACGGAGGTGAGAGGTCAGGTTGTGCGTTTAACAATTTTTTCTCAGCCTAGAACGCCACCACACTCGTGATGGCAGGCGGGTTGAAGCTACCGGGGCCACAGACACGAACGCAAGCCTCCCGATCCTGCCTATACGGACTCCCCCTTGAGACCGCCCTCTCCGTTCCAATGGCGCAATGTGGTTCAGACGGATCGGCGCTTCGCCACCGTCGCCTCGCGGTCGGAGTGCCACGTTCCGAGAAGCCGGAGGTCCGTCTTGGGACGCTCCGACATGGCACTCGCCGTTCCTCGCCGCTGTCTGGAGGCCATACTGGCTCAGCGTCCTGCGGTGAGCGTCTTCCGCCGATACACCTTGTCGGCGTTGCAGACATAGAGCCATGCGTGCTCCGGCCCCCCAAAGGCGCAGCTGACGATCCCCTTGTCCTGGGGTTTCCCGATCACCCCGCCCAGACGCCCCGTGGCATCGAGGACCTGGATGCCGACGTGGGAGGTCACATACGCCCGGCCCTCACGGTCCGTGGTCGATCCGTCCCCGCCGCTGTCCGTCTTGCCCGGGGGCACACGCAGGGTGGCCAGACGCTCCCCACCAGTGAGGGATCCATCGTCCGCTACCAGGAAATTCCAGACATTCGTCCCGCCATATTCGCTCACCCAGAGCTGACGCTGGTCCGGGCTCAACGCGATGCCATTGGGAGACCTGATGCCACCCGCGACGGGATGGGGTCGGGACAACCCCCGGGCGGAGGTCGGCACCGCGACCACCTGACCCGCCCCGGTGTCGGTGAAGTAGATCCAGCCCGACTTCGACACGGCCAGGTCGTTCGGCTGCACGTCCGTGGCGACGGTCTCAACCTTTTGGGTGGCAGGATCAATCCTCACGATGCGCTTCTCCTTCGCATCCCCTTGGGTGGCCGCGTAGATGAATCCATCGGGACCGAACTTCAGTCCGCTGATCTTCGGTCCGTTCTCCAGCCATAGGGTCGCCTTCGCCTCGCCGACACCCACCCGGTACACGCTGCCCTTCGGAAGATCGGCGAAGTAGAAGTTCCCAGCGGCATCACTGCCGGCGGCGTCGGTGAAGCCATATCCCTCGCCCAAAAGCTGCCAGTCCCCGGGGGACCCTCCGTCGGGCAGGATCTTCGACAGCGCCTCGTCACCCCGGTAGTTGTCCTTGGTCTGGGGCGCCGGCGGGGCGGCCAGTTCGGGACGCCACAACCATCGCAACGACTCGGGCAGGATGGCTCCGCCGTGCTTGCCGTTGTGCCCCCCGTCCCCGAAGACGAATCGGTGATCATATCCGGCGAAGGCCAGGGCACTGGCCATCTGCTGGTTCGCGAGCGGCCAGTTGCCATGGAGGTTGTTGAGGTCGTTCGACCCGTCCTGGAGGAAGACCCGGATCGGCTTCCGCTCGGTCTTGCGGATCTGCCCAGGGATGACGTCCCCACCCCGGATGTTCACGAAGCTGCCAATCTGGCTGAGCACCTTGCCGAACTGATCGGGACGCTCCCAGGCGGCGGTCCACGCACAGATGCCGCCGCTGCTCATCCCGGCGATGGCCCGATTCCGGGGGTCCGCACTCAGGTTGAGATCATATTTGCGGACCACGAACGGCAGGAGCTCGTCCGCAAGGAACCGGGCATAGGCGTCGCCAAGGGAATCGTATTCGAAGCTGCGGTTGCTCCGGTTGCCCCAACCGGCGGCGGCCGGGGCGTTTGTCCCGCGGTGCCCCGGATTGATGAACACCGCCACCGTCACGGGCATGTCTCCCTTGGCGATCAGGTTGTCGAACACGATCGGCACCCGCTGTTGGCCTTTCTCGTCGACGTAGGCATGACCGTCCTGGAAGACCATGAGCGCGGCCGGCTTGGCGGCGGAGTACTGTGACGGGATGTAGACCCAGCCATCGCGAGAAGTCTCTGGGAAGACCTTGGAATCGTTGAACTGGAACGCCTCGACCCGTCCCCGCGGCACACCGGGAGCCCGCTCCTGGGATTCAGGACCGAGGGGATAATTGTCGGCTGCCCGGAGCGCTCCGGAACAGGTCAGGACACAGAGGAAGGCGATGAAGCCGCGTGGGAAAGACATGTCCCAGAACTGCCATGGGACGTTGTCGAACGGAAGCCTCGATCTCACCCTCGACTCCAGGAGTGTCAGGATCCATTGCCGGAGGATCATGACCGGACGCAATCCCGAATGGGTGGGTAACGCAGTGCCCTGCGGCACTGGGCGCAACAGCGCCCACAAACTCCAGGCACCGGATCCTCTAACGCTCCAGAACTCACTGGAAGATCCAGACAAGGTCGAGCGTCCGGTGGCTGCACCTTGTGCAGCCAGTGATGCAGGGCACTGCATCACCCACCCGTGCGGTGCTCACCCACCGACCTGCAGCACTCAGTCCGTCGATCTCACCTCTCCACCCGCCCCAGACTCACCATCAGTGACTCGTAGCCCACCACACGACGGTACCGGCTCTCTTCTTCTACCCGGTCCACCGCCTGCTGGACCTCGATGCGACCGACACGGTCCGTGCAGCCCTGGATCAGGCTCCTCAACAGCAGTCGGGCATGGGCTGCGCCCAGACAGAAGTGCGCCCCGCTGCCAAACGCCATGTGCGGATTCGGCTTCCGGTCCAACCGGACCTCCTCCGGAGCCTCGAAGGCCGCCTCATCCCGGTTGGCCGACGCCCAACACAGGGAGGCGCGTCCATTCGGCGGAACCTCATGACCCTGGACATCGGTCGACACCGGACAGACCCGTCCAATGTGGGTCAGTGGCGACACCACCCGCAGGAATTCCTCAACCGCCAGCACGATCCGCTTGGGATCGGCCCGTAGGAATTCCAATGCCTCGGTCCGCTTTCCGAGATAGCCGAACACTGACGACACCATGTGGATCACCGTATCCCGTCCGCCAGCGAAGGTGAGGTTGGCGAAGCCCATCTGCTCGTCCCGGGTCAGCGGACGCCCTTTGAAAGTCGCCTGGCACAACGCACTGAAGAAGTCGTCCCTGGGATTCTTCTGGGCCTGGTCCAACTGCCCGTGCAGATAGGTTTCAAGGGCGGCACCCTTGCGTTGCCCGGAGGCCCCATCCTTGAACACGTGGGTGCCCCAACCGATCCAGGTCTGCGCCTCCGACTCCGGCACGTTGAGGAGATAGGTCAGGGCGCGGGATTGGAAGGGCAGCGCGAACTCGCGGACGATCTCGATCGAGGGTCGGTCGAGGGCATCCGACAGCAGCTCCGCGACCAGAGCATCGACCCGGGCCACCATGGCCGGGTCCTTCGACCGCTGGAAAAAGGGCTCCACGATCGCCCGATACTCGGTGTGCTCCGGCGGATCCGTCTCGACCGGGATCTGGCGCATGGTCCGATACGCCTCCTCGGACGGGATCGGCACCCGGAACGGGGCATCCGAGCTGAACGTCTTCAAGTCCTTGGCCGCCCGGCGGACATCCTCGTGGCGGAGGATCATCGGGACTTCCTCGCCCTGGAACTCGCCAACAAAGAGGCCCGACTCGCGTCGGGCCTTCTGGAACGGATCAGGTGAGGGATCCATGGAGATGAACCGCAGGCTGGGAACAGTCCCGAGCTTCAGCGATTGGGCTGCGGGGTGTAGCGCAGGTAGGGCTTCACGGTCCGGAATCCCTTCGGGAACAGCGTCTTCGCCTCCTCGTCCTTCACCGCAGGCGTGATGATGCAGTCCTGTCCATCCTTCCAGTCGGCCGGCGTGGCAACACGGAACTTGGAGGTGAGCTGGAGCGAGTCGATCACACGGAGGAGCTCGATGAAGTTGCGGCCGGTGGAGG